>MDTG01433735.1_pt1 | contig 10338 bp, 11 predicted proteins | sample 811421 | NCBI WGS metagenome assembly MDTG01 (sample SAMN05326645, study PRJNA326480) | marine metagenome | isolation source: seawater | place: Pacific Ocean: South East | collected 2011
TCAAATTTTATTTTATTCTTATTTAACCAGTTTTTTGTGATTTCGTACTCTGTCCAACTTCTTGCTGTATAAATAATTATGTTGTAACCTTGATTCTTTAGTTTTTTTATAGTCTGTGCCGCGCCTTTTTTCGGAATAGCTAAAGCCCTGCTAGATGTCTTTTCCTCAGAGCATATGGTACCATCTAAATCAATAATTATGTTTTTTTTGTAAAGATGTTTCTGCATAAAATTTATAAGTCAGAGTTTCTTTAAAAGATTTTAAAGGTAATATTTTTTTGTTCAATATGTCTTTTATCATAATTTTTGGGACATTAAAATTTGAATTAATAGAACATCCTACCCCGCCACCCAACCTTGTATTTATCTCTATAAAAAAATATTCATTCTTTCTTTTAATAAACTGTAAAGTGAGAGGTCCTTTAAGTCCTGATTTAATAATTATATTTTTTACAATTTCAGAGAGAGAATTGTTTTTAACTGATTTAGTAACTGTTGACTCCCCACCTGAAGTAATAATACGTAATCTTGGTACTATTCCTGCAATAATATTATTTTGAGTGACATAAGCATCAATAGAATATTCTTGTCCATCTATAAATTCTTGAATAATAAATTTATTTAAATCATATTTCTTTTTAAAAAAATTATATTCAAATTTATTTGTAATCTTATGAGTATTAATTGATGAGGATCCATTTATTGGCTTTATAAATTTAGGATAGGATTTTTTTTTGATAGATGGTATTAATCCAAATTTATTATTCTCAAAATATTTATTAGCTTTTATTTTGTTAAAAAAAATCTTATTTAGTTCTAAACTCGATGTCACACAAATTTTTTTTTTATTAAAACTATTTAATTTTGGTAACAATAATACTGATTGATCTGTGCAAGGTACTACTAAGTTAATTCTTTTTTTTTTAATAATTTGTTGTAAATGAGCATAAATATCTTTTGAATTCCATTTCATGCCAGCTATCACCTCACCTACAGCTTGGAATGGGTGATTTCCTTTAAGTTCATAAGAAAAAATAGAGGTTTTTAAATTAAGTTCTCTTGCAGCATCTTTAAAATAGTTAGCTAGTGATATTCTTTTTGACCCGCCTAAAAAAAGAATGTTAAATCTTTGCATAGAATTTCATATTATTAATAGATTTTAATTAATATATTGAATAATCTACATTCTCAATAATGAAAAATTATCTGATAAAATTTAATGAAAAAATCTCAAATGCAATAATTAAATTAAATCTAAATAATATAAAATGCCTAGTTGTTATTGACAATAATGGTCATTTTTTTGGAACATTAACGGACGGGGATTTAAGAAAATCTTTTTTACAGGGTACAACAATTAATTCAAGTGTATCTGATGTATGTCAAAGAAATTCTTATTTTGTATTTGAAAATGAATATTCTTCAAAGAAACTTGAAAAAATTTTCGAAGAAAATGATATAAATTTAATTCCAATATTAGATAAGAAAAGAAATATTAAGTCTCTAAAAATAAGAAAGTTATTTTCAAATAAAAATTATGCAAAAAAAAATCTTACTAAATTCAAAAGAAGTATCTTAGTTATTATGGCTGGAGGAGAAGGTCTTAGGATGAGCCCATTTACAAAAATTTTACCTAAAGCCCTTATACCCCTTAAAAATAATAAAACTATTTTAGAGTATATTGTTGATCATTATATCATCGAGGGTTTCCAAAATTTTCTAATATCTATAAATAAATCTCAGAAAATTATACCTCTATACTTAAAACAAGCTTATCCAAAAAAAAAATTTATTTATAATTACGAGGATTTTAAACTTGGAACAGCTGGTGCTCTTAGATCATTTTATGACAAAAATGAAAAAAAGTACGATTATGTTCTTGTTTCTAATTGTGATATTTTTGCTGAACTAAATTTTGATGACTTGTATCAATTACATACCACAAATAAATATGATATTACCACAGTCATTTCAGATAAAACCCTAAAAGTACCATATGGTGTTTGTGAATTATCAAAAAATGGAAAAATTAAAAAAATTGAGGAAAAGCCATCCACCAACTACCATGTCAATGTAGGTATATATTTTTTTAATATAAAAATATTTAAATTAATTCCTAAAAATAAACAGTTTGATATGAATCTCCTTTTAGAACTCGCTATTGATAGGAAATTCAAAGTTGGATCTTATAAATTAGATGATGGTAATTGGTACGATGTAGGACAATGGAATGAATATGATGAAGCAATCAATAAATTGACTTGAGACATGAAGATTATTTTCTTTGGCATCGGATCAATAGCTAAAAAACATATTGAAATTTTAAGAAAAGATAAAAGAAATTCTTTATTTAGTTTTAAATCAAAGACTAATTTAAAATATGTAAAGAAAGTCAATGGTTATAAAGAAATTTTACAAATTAAACCTGACATCGCTTTCATTACTAACCCAACCTCTCATCACCTAAAAACACTTATAGATATACACAAATTTAATATGAATATTTTCGTAGAGAAACCCATTACTAATAATTTAAAAGATTTCCTTATATTTAAAGAAAAATACAAAAGCTATAAAAAGACAATTTATGTAGCATATAATCAAAGATTTAATCCTATATTAAATTTTTTAAATGTTAGATATTTAAAAAAGACTATACCACTTAGTGTAAATATAATTTGTAGTTCAAATCTTAATAATTGGAGGAAAAAAAAATAGTTTAAAATACTACTCAGCTCATAAAAAAAAGGGTGGTGGAGTAATTTATGATTTAAGTCATGAACTTGATTATGTTCATCTCCTTTTTGGAAAAAAAATTGCTAAATCAAAATTAATCATTTCAAAAGGAAAAGAAAGTAATGTTACTAAAGACTCAGATGACTATGCTTATATTCATTTTAAAACTAGGAATGGTCCTATTTTTATTTATTTAAGTTATTTTACTAATAGAGATGAAAGATTAATAAAAATTGATTTTAAAAATTTTACCTTAGTATGCGACCTATTAAACGAAAGAATTATTAAATTTATCAATAATAGAAAAATATCTGAAATAAAATTCAAAAATTCTGTAAAAATAATGTATGAAGAACAAATGAAATATTTCCTTACTAATATTAAAAAGAATATTATTATTAATAATGTAAAAAGTTCAGAATATTTAATAAAAAATTTTTTTTAATTATGTCATTAATTTTCTCAGTATGTGCTAGAGCTGGTTCAAAGGGTGTAAAGAATAAAAATATTGCACTTATAAATAAAACACCCTTAATCGAATATACTTTCAAACAAATAGAAAAAATCAGAAAAAAAAATCCAGTAATAATCTCATCTGATTGCAAAAAAATAGAAAAAATCACTAAGAAATATAAAGATTTCTATTTTCTTAAAAGACCGAAAATTTTATCACAAGATAGTTCAGCTAAAATTGATGTAATTAAACATTTAATTAAATTTGTAAAAAAAAATTTTGATGGAGATTATAAAACATTAATTGATTTAGATCCTACCTCACCATTAAGATCGACAAATGATATTAAACAAAGTATTAAATTTTTTTTTAACCAAATTAATTGTGATACTCTCATATCTGGTTATTTAACTAATAGAAATCCATATTTTAATCTAGTAATCAAAGACAAAAAAGAAAATATAAAAGTTTGTATAAATTCTCCAAGAACATATACATCCCGTCAAAAATCTCCTCAAGTATTTGCTTTAAACTCCTCAATTTATATTTATGATATACAAAAACTTTTATTAAGGACAAAAGTTATCTCTAATAAAACTTTATTGTATGAAATGCCACAAGATAGATCTTTAGATATTGACTCAAAATTTGATCTAAAAGTTGTAAGGAACTTACTTGAAAAAAAATAATATTGTTATTTTAGGTGGAAGCGGCTTAATTGGAGATGCAATTATTAAGAACTTAATAAAGAAAAAATATAATATTATTTTAATAGATATTATTCTTTCCCATCAAAACAAAAATTATTATCAAAATAAAAAAATTGATTTTATAAAATTTGATATTACAAAAATCAATAATCATAAAAAATTGGTGTCTGGTATTTTCAAAAAATATCTTTTCATAAATGCGTTTGTAAATTGTTCATATCCTTCTAAAATTGAGAAAAATAAAATTAATCCTAAAAAAAATAACAGTAATAAATTTATTAAAAACTTAAACGATCATCTTTTTTCTTTTTACAATCTTAGTTTTTTATTTTGTGAATTTATGGCTAAACAAAAATATGGATCTATAGTGAATCTATCATCAATATATGGAGTAAAAGGTCCAAAATTCTCTATTTATAAAGGCCTAAAAAATCAAATGTCAGTCTCTCCTGATTACGCTGCCATAAAAAGTGGCATCATAGGTTTCACAAAATACTTATGCTCTTTATATGGTGAATATAACATAAGAGTTAATTCAGTAAGCCCAGGTGGTATATATGATAATCAAGACCAAAAATTTGTAAATAATTACATAAAACATGTTCCTTTAATGAGAATGGCAAAGCCAGAAGAAGTTGCATTACCAATTATATTCTTGTGCTCAGATGAATCAAAATATATCACTGGTGTAAATCTTCTTGTTGATGGTGGATGGTCAGCTATATAATGCAAGAGCCTATTAGAATAATCTCTAAAATTGAAATTAAGGGTCCCAACCTTGTTAAAGGAATTTCTTTTGAAGGTCAAAGAGTTTTAGGAGACCCAAAAGATTTTATTGATTATTATACTAATAATGGTGCAGATGAAATTTTTATTCAAGATACAGTTGCAAGTTTATATGAAAGATCGTTAGACTTCGATTTTATTAAAAATATTACTGAAAATGTTAATATTCCAGTAATTGTTGGAGGAGGAATTAAAAGTATTGATGAAATTAAAATGGCACTAAGATCTGGTGCTGACAAAGTAGCAATAAATACATTTGCTATAAAAAATCAAAAATTTTTAAACGAAGCTATAAATGTCTTTGGTAGTCAATGTATTGTATCTTCTATAGAGGCAAAAAAACTAGACTACAATAATTATGTATTATTTTATGAGTATGGTAGGGCAAATTCTAATATAAGTCTTACAAATTGGATTGAAAAAATTTGTGATATAGGTGTTGGTGAAATTTTATTAACTTCTGTAGATAAAGACGGTACTATGTCAGGCCTTGACTTGGAACTCGGAAATTTAGTTAACTCAACATGTACAATGCCGTTAATTTTGTCTGGAGGTTTTCATCAAGCAAATGAAATTGAATACGCTTTTAAGAATTATGGATTAAAGAATTTTGCAATATCCAAATCATTTCATTATGACTGCTTAAATAATGGTTTATTCGTTAATAATTCACTCCATCAATACAATCAAATATTAAGAAAAAATAACAATATAGATATAGGCAATAAGGAATTTTTAAAAAACTTGTTTCATAAAACTGATAGTATAGGGTTTGATACTTTTGATATAGTGCGACTTAAAAATGAACTTATTGATAATTCTAATTTAAAAATCAGAGTTTAAATGCCAACAGATATTATAAATATTATTGATTATGGCGTGTCAGGTAATTTATCCTCACTAGTTTCTTCATTAAAAAAAATTGGAAAGAACATAAAATTAATTAATAAAGTTTCTGAATTCCCAAGTGATGGTAACTTGATTTTGCCTGGAGTTGGGTCTTTTGATAATGCTATTAATGGCCTAAAAAAAAGCAGTATATTTGATAAACTTTTAAATTTAAATCCAAATAATTACAAAATCTTAGGTATATGTCTTGGTATGCAAATTCTTGGAAATAGTTCTGAGGAAAGTCTTGAGATTAATAAAGGCATTAAATTATTAAATTTTACCTCACATAAATTTAAACCAAAAGATCCTAAACTAATTAAAGTACCTCATATTGGTTGGAATAGAATTTATTCAAAAAATTCTCAATCAGTTGATGGATATTTTTACTTTTTACACTCATTTTATATAAAGAGTTCAGAGAAAGACACCTCAACTCATTTTACTGATTATTATGATTTTACATTTCCTAGTTATATTAAAAAAGATAATATTTTTTGTTGTCAATTCCATCCTGAAAAAAGTGGAAATAATGGACTAGATTTTTTAAGTAATATATTTAATTGAATGGCTCAAAAAATAAAAACACTTGATAAACAATTTGACTATCTACCAGATAAGTTACAATTTTGTTCAAATTGTGTTGTGTCAAATCAAAGACCTAGAACAAGATTCAATGATCAAGGAATTTGCTCACCATGTGAATGGTCTTATGAAAAAGATAATATTATTGATTGGGCAAAAAGAGAAAAAGAACTATCTGAGTTGTGCAATAAATTTAGAAGTGGAAATGGAAGCTTTGATGTTGTTGTACCAGGGAGTGGGGGAAAAGATAGTGCTTATGTAGCACATCAATTAAAATATGTATATGGAATGAATCCTTTATGTGTTACTTGGAGTCCATTTGAATTTACAAGTATTGGATTTAAAAATTTAAATAATTTTATTGCTAGTGGTTTTAACAATATTCTCGGTCAACCTGATGGAAAATTACACAGAATAATGACTAAATTAGCTTTTGAAATGAAAGGAGATGCATGGGAGCCCTTTACTTATGGTCAAAAGGCATGGGCCTTTCATATCGCCACTAGATTTAACATAAAATTAATAATGTATGGTGAAAATGGTGAATTGGAGTATGGAGGGTCAGAAAAATATAAGTATTTGCCTAAAGAGGGGCCAGAAGAATGGGAATATGAGTATTTTAAGGGAGCAAACATTGATGATTTATTGGATGCGGGACTTGAAAGAAATTACTTTGATTATGATAAAAATATCAAAAATAAAATAGATTTTTATAAAGCCCCAAGCGTTGATAACATTATAAAATCTGAGTCAGAAATGCACTGGTACTCCTATTACAAAAAATGGGTCCCTCAGGAAAACTTTTATTATGCATCAAAATATTGTGGATTTGACGTAAATCCTAGCGGTAGATCTGAGGGAACTTATACAAAACATGTTAGCCTAGATGATAAACTAGATGGTATCCATTGGTATCAAAGTTACGCAAAGTTTGGTATGGGCAGAGCATCCAGAGATGTCCAAACAGATATTAGAAGACATCATATTACTAGAGATGAGGGAGTAAAGTTAGTCAATAAGTTTGATGGAGAAATACCAAGAAGAGATTTAAATTTTTTTTTAAATTATATTCATATAAGTGAGGATTACTTTTGGGAAGTTATAGATCATTACAGAAATTTATCTAATGTTTGGAAAAAAAATAACAATTCTTGGGAAATGATTGCCAAGGTTGTTTAAATGATAAATAATTATTTTGCCCAAGTTCAATTAATAAAAGAACAAAGCGGCTCAAAATACCAATACAATAAAAACTCATTTTTTGAATATCTATTTCGATATATATCTCTATATACGACGCCTTTTTTTATTTTAATAAGATTTTCACCAAATACTGTAAGTCTATTAAGCTTGATTTTTGGTATTTTATCTTTTTTTTCAATAGTTGTCGGTAATATTTCTATTTCAATTTTATTTATATTTTTTTCAATAATCGTTGATTATACAGATGGAAATTTAGCAAGGTACTTATCTAAGACATCTTTTTTTGGAAGGTTTATTGATGGTGTAATTGATATTTTTGTCATAACTTTGTTTAGATTAGGTTTATGTTATTATTTTTTTTTTCAAAATGAAAATTTAAACGTATTTTTTACCTTTTTTTTAATATTAGTCATTGTAACAACACCAATTAATCATTTTATATTTGACAGATATTCTGCTTTAATACGATGGTCTAATGAGACTAATAAAGAGAAAAATGTTCCCTACATTAGGTTTTCAAATAATTTAAATGGAAAAATTAATTTAAATTTAGTTGATATAAATTACATAATATTATTTTTGATACCTTTCATTTATAAAACATTTGATTTCGTAATAATATTATATTTAATTTCAACTTTTTTATGTAACGCATTTAATATAATTTTACATATAAGCACGGCATCGAAAACGATGAAAGATTTATCTAATGAAAATAGAAACAGATAATTCAATACAAAAATCAGAAATCTCTAGGTGGTGGAATAATGAAAGAAATAGGAGATGGGATAGCTTTTTTGATGGAAACAATACAAATAGTTACAGAATGAATATGAGAGCCAATACTGTATTAAAACTACTCAATCAGATTGGAAAACAAAATCTTAAAATATTTGAAATAGGTTTTGGCGCAGGTCAAATAGCTAAAATGATTCTCGAATTAGGACATTTTTATCACGGAATAGATGTTTCTCAAACTCTCACTGATTATGCAATTCAAAGAAATAAAATATATGTAGAAAAATCTCTGGCTAAATTTGAAGTTGGTTCGATAGATGAAAATTTAAAAGTTGAAAGTAAATCTTATGACGTTGTTTTAGCTGTAGGAGTTTTACAATATTCTACAAACTTAGAATTTACAATCAATGAGTTAAAAAGAGTGTTAAAAGACAATGGGCACATAATAATTTGCCAAACAAACATGTATGATATTCAAAGAATGTTTTCTTTAAGAAGGATTTTAATTAGGATTTATTATTTATTATCAAATCATCAGTTTGAGATTACACCATCTTTCTACTCTTTACTATTTGAAACAAATTTGAACAAAAAACTAAAATTAAATCAAAATAATAACTTATTTAATAATAAATTTTTCAAAAAGAATTACGAAGAAATGAAATATAATTTTAAAAAAAATTTAATGTCTGTTGGAAGAATTAAGAGTCTCTTTAAAAAAGGTGAAGTAGACACTATAACATATATTGGATCACCTTTTTTCTACTCAAAAAATATTAAGTTTTCGAAAAAATTGGATTATATAAATAAAATAATTTTTTTTATATTATTAAATTTTAGACTTAATTTTTTATTCAGGTTTGCTGATAATGTTTCTTTACTTATGAAAAAAACAATTAAATGAATATTAAATTTTTATTAAAATTAATTTTATTTTTTTTTTTCTTTGAAAATTCATTTGCTTTAGATTTAAAAAAACTTGATAACATTTATATTTACTCTTTTGAAGAGGATGACTATGCCAGATTTCAATATATAGATCCTAGTTTTAATAATTATTTTGTAGGCAAAACAAATTCTATAGGAAATGGAGACTACGATTACTTATTAGTTAAAACTAACTCAAATAATGAATTAATTTTCCATAAATCTCTAGGAGGTATTGGAGATGATCAAGGTTATTACATTTACGGAGATAATGATTTTTTATACCTAGCAGGAAGGTCTAATTCATTCGGAAATGGTAAATATGATGCTTTAATTGCTAAGTACACTCTTAACGGAGATCTTTTATTTTCAAAATTTTATGGTGGTGAACAAAATGATTATGCTAAAACAATTAAAGAGTTAAGTAATGGCAATTTAATGTTTGTAGGAAGATCTTCATCTTACCTAGATAAAAATTTAGACGCATGGTTTGTTGAGATAGATAAAAAAGGAAATATCCTGAAGAATATGACATATGGGGAAATTAATCAATACGATGAGTTTAGAAATTTCATTGAGGTGGCAGATGGATATCTCTTTATTGGCCATTCCCATAATAAACTAAACGAAAAAAAATGTTTAGATAAAGACAAAGACATGAAATCTCAATCAAAATGTTTTGATGCATATATAGTAAAAACAGATTTTGACGGTATTGAAAAAAATAATTTAAAGTTCGGATCAATTGATGCCCAAGACTCTGCAAAAGATATTATAAAAACTAATAAAAATGAATTTTTAGTTACAGGCATAAAGAGCTTAGGATCGGAAAGTAATAATCAATTAGAAAGTAATGTTCTTTTACTTAAATTAGATAAAGACGCTAATTTAATTGAAGATTTATCATTTACAGTTGGAGTTTATGGAGTTGGTTATAGCTTATATTTATTATCTGAAAATAATATTATAATAACCGGTAAAACAAAGAATGAAAAAAAAAATTTCGACCTTTTTGTAGCTAATTTTAATATAAAAAATAATGAAATAGAGTGGCTAAAGATATTAGAAAAAAAAGGATATGACGAGGGTATGAGCGTTATATTAAATGAAAACTTAATGCAAATTCTTGGTAGATCTGATTCATTTAACAATAAGATGGACTTCATCAAGTTTAAAATAGATTTTGAGGGAAATATTGTCGATTAATCAATTTCAGAATTTTAAATTTATTTTTATTGGTGGGATAAATAGAAGCGGAGGATCCCTCTTAGCCAGACTTATGGATGGACATAAAAATATACTAAGTTATCCA
>MDTG01012375.1_pt1 | contig 10337 bp, 11 predicted proteins | sample 811421 | NCBI WGS metagenome assembly MDTG01 (sample SAMN05326645, study PRJNA326480) | marine metagenome | isolation source: seawater | place: Pacific Ocean: South East | collected 2011
GAACTAATTTATGCTCTTATTAAAAAATATGACATCGAACACGGAAATTCTAATAATTTATTTCCTTACGGAGGTAAACAATTGAAATGTGGGTATAAATTTGACTTTAATAATTTTCCTCAAGATTTGCAAAAAATGCTTGTATTATTTCAAAAAATGAATACTCAATCTTTTTTTAATAAAAATTGAAAAAATTATTTTGTTATAATAAAAAATGACAAATATGAGAGTTTTAAAACGTAACAATACACTTGAGGAAGTTAAATTTGATAAAATAACCCAAAGAATTAAATATCTAATTGAAGGATTGGATAATAGTATAGATCCTGTTAAGATAGCTGGTAAAGTATGTAGTGAAGTTTATGATAAAATATCAACGAGTGAATTAGACGAACTTGCTGCTAATATTTGTATTTCATTATCTATCATTCATCCAGATTACGGAAAACTTGCTGCAAAAATTATTATTAATAATCATCAAAAAAACACAAGTCTTTCTTTTTCAGAAACTGTTGAACTACTTTATAAAAATACATCGCATGGTGAACATGCACCTTTAGTTAGTGAAGATATTTTGAATATATGTAGAAAACACAAACAAGAAGTCGATTCTATAGTAAAACATGATAGAGATTATAATATTGATTTTTTCGGATTTAAAACACTTCATCGAGCATATCTGCTAAAAGTTGACAAGAAACCTGTCGAAACTCCTCAATTTATGTGGTTACGTGTTGCATTAGGTATTCATAGTAATAATTTTGAAAAAGTCAAAGAAACATATGATCTTCTTTCTAATAAATATTTTACTCATGCAACGCCAACACTTTTTCATTCTGGTACTCCTCGTCCTCAAATGTCAAGTTGTTTTTTATTGGGAACTGAAGATTCGGTTGAAGGTATTTATAAAACAATTACAAATGCTGCAAATATTTCAAAATGGGCAGGTGGAATTGGTATTCATATTTCTGATATTCGTTCAAGAAATTCATATATTAGAAAAACTGGAGGTAAAAGTGATGGAATACTTCCTATGCTTCGTGTTTATAATGATACAGCAAGATATATTAACCAATCTGGAAAACGTAATGGTAGTTTTGCTATGTATTTAGAACCTTGGCATGCTGATGTTTTTGAATTTCTTGATGCTAAGAAAAATCATGGGAATGAAGATGAAAGAGCTCGTGATCTATTCTATGCATTATGGATTCCTGATATATTTATGAGACGTGTAAAATCAGATGGGGCATGGAGTTTAATGTGTCCTGATATGTCACGAGGACTTACAGAAACATATGGAGATGATTTTGATAAATTGTATGAAAATTACGAAAAACAAGGAAAATTTATTAAACAAATAAAAGCAAGAACATTGTGGAGTTCTATTATAAATTCACAAATCGAAACAGGAGTTCCATATATGCTTTATAAAGATGCATGTAATAAAAAATCAAATCAAAAGAATTTAGGAACTATTAGATCTTCAAATCTTTGTACAGAAATTATTGAATATAGTGATAGTAACGAGTATGCTGTATGTAATTTAGCTTCAATTAATCTTACCAAATACGTGGAGTTTCAAAAATCACCTGATAATATTACAATATACACAATAGATAAGTGTATTTACTGTCGTTTGGCAAAAGCATTTTTTGATAATAATAACTATAAATATACTAATATTATTGTTGAAGATCAAGAAGAATTTACTAAAAGTCATGATTATAAAACTTTTCCATTGATATATATAGATGACGTTAAAATTGGTGGATATAGTGATATGTTAGAAAAATTAAGACCTTTTTTTAATCATGAAGAACTTCATAGAATTACACGTGTTATTACAAGAAATCTTAATATCGTAATTGATAAAAATTTCTACCCAGTTCCTGAAACAAAACGTTCAAATATGAGACATCGTCCTATAGGTCTTGGAGTACAAGGTCTTGCAGATGTCTTTATGAAAATGAAATTGTCTTTTGACAGTGAACAAGCAAGAGTTATTAATAGAGAAATATTCGAAACAATCTACCATGCATCTCTTCAAGAATCAATTCAACTTGCTATTGAGAATGGAAAATATGAAACATTTGAAGGGTCTCCTCTAAGTCAAGGTAAACTCCAATTTGATTTATGGGATCAAAAAACCATTCTTAGTGATAGATATGACTGGGCAGAATTGAGAAAAAATATTATTGAATATGGAGTTAGAAATAGTCTTCTTGTTGCTCCTATGCCAACTGCATCAACATCTCAAATTCTTGGAAACAATGAAGCATTTGAACCATATACTTCTAATTTGTATACAAGACGTACATTGGCTGGAGAGTTTGTAATGGTTAATAAATGGCTAATTAAAGATTTGATTGATATGAATTTATGGGATCAAGAGATGAAAGAACGTCTTATGTATTACAGAGGAAGTATTCAAAAAATAGTAGGAATACCTAAAATGTTTAAAGATATTTATAAAACAGCATGGGAACTAAAACAAAAAGTATTACTCGATCTTTCTATTGATAGAGGTCATTTTATCTGTCAATCGCAAAGTCTAAATGTATTTTGTGAGAGTCCTACCTATAATATGTTGACAAACATTCATTTTTATGGTTGGAGTAATGGTCTTAAAACAGGTAGTTACTATGTTAGAAGTAAAGCTGTCATTAATTCTCAACAATTTACAATTAATCCAGAACTTAAAAGAAAGATTGAACAGGAAGAAGAAAGTGACTGTTTAATGTGTGGTTCGTAAATATGTAGTATATAAAAAATAATTACAACATTTTTTTAAATATTAATTATTAATATTTAAAAAAAATTAAATATTAATAAAACCTAATGCCAATACATAATATTCAAATTAATTCAGATAATATATTAAAAGATGATAATAATAAGATATTAGAAAATATATCAACAGAATTAAAAATTCAAAAAAATCGTTTAACTGTTTGTAACATGATTGAAAATATTGAAGATGTTGAAAAAGATGCTCAGGAAGATGTTGAAAAAGATGCTCAAGAAGATGTTGAAAAAGATGCTCAAGAAGATGTTGAAAAAGATGTTCAAGAAGATGTTCAAGAAGATGTTCAAGAAGATGTTCAAGAAGATGTTCAAGAAGATTATTATATAAAATTTAATTCTTTGCAATGTTATTTGATAATTTTTAATCAGAATAGTATAAAAAATGTATCTTATTATGATAACGATGATAAAATTTATAAAAAAATTACAAATAATGGATTGTATATAGAAAATGAAAGAAATATTAAATTTTCAGTTAATAATGAAGTTATTAGCAAAGAAGATATTAACAATAAAATCATTAAAATAGTTATTATAAATGATATATTAACTAAAGAACAAAAGAATTATACGATAAATTCGGATGACATTTGTAGTTTTAAAAAAATCAATAGTAATTGTATTTTTATAATAGAAAATAATACATTTATAACAGATAATTTTTGTAATCAATTAATAGATTATATAGATAGTTTTACAGAGAAACCTAATACGAATAAAGCAAAATGGGGAAATGGTCAAAATACTAATTGTAAATTTGGTCATATAGAAAAAGGTATGTTAAAAGATAAAGAAACAGGAGAAGATTTTGATGATATTATATTTAAAGCAGTCGGGGAAGTTATAAAATATTTAAAAAAAAATTTTGATTTACAATCAAAAGGAGATAGCGGGTATTGTATACGCAAAATACATGGACCTACAAGATGTCATAAAGACGGTATTACAGATAACGGAATCGAACTATATCAAGGTATACCAGCTCGAAGAGTAAGAAATATGTCATTGATAATTGCATTAAATAGTGATTACGATGGAGGCGAGTTTTATTTTCCTGCCCAAGACTATAAAGTTAAATTAAAAAGAGGGCAAATAATTGCATTTCCTCCTTATTGGACCCATCCTCATATGGTAACTCCTCCTACAAATGGTACATACAGATATACAATAAATACATGGTTATATGAATAAAAAGTGAAAAAATATACTTTATTTTATTTATATACTGGTATGTCTCACTTTAACACACGATTTAAGTATCCTCCTTTATATACAAAGAGAATAAAGTATATTTACGATTGTTATGGAACAATAATAGCTCGAACAGACAAAGAGATAATTCAACATAATTTTCGAAATCGTAAAAGACTTCGAGACTATATGAAAATAAGAAATAAAAGTTTTAAAGATATTATTAGAGATGGTCATTTTGATGAGATAATATATCTAAATGATATACAAACTCTTAAAAGAGATGAAATGATATTAAACGATATACCTCAAGCTTATAAAAAACGTAAAGAAAAATTGCACAATCAACGTCTTTATGTTTCAAGAATTGCGATGAGAGGTGTAAAAACAAAAACAGGCAGTGTTATAAATTTGCCATCAGATCTTGTTCCAATAATATGTTCATTTGCTGTACCTGAATCAAAAAAATATAATTATATGTAAAAAATGAAATTTGTAATAATTTATATTATAAATTTGTAACTATGGAATACCAAAGTGAAATGGATAACTTAGAAACTTCATATCATGAGGCGAATATTTTTATCAATCTTCTTAGACAACAAATTGAAAGAGTAGATTCAATTATGAATAAGGCAATATACCAATTTAGAACAAATCATTACAAGCAATGTATGTATGCTAATTGTACAACTGATAACGAAGTTTATATATCTATTTTGTATGATTATCTCGGAAAAATAGATGCAATTAACTTTCGAGAATTTAAATTACCTTCATTTGGAATAGAGGCTATCGAATTTCGTATAAAAACAGATAATATTCAATATAAATTACCAAATGATGACGTTCTTAGACAATGTATAGGAGAAAAACTAAGTATAATGAAAATTTGATAACATATAATTAAATAAATTCCTATTCAATAATGAATAGGAATTTTAAGTTATTCTTCTAAAGATTGACCAATTAAAAATATAATGTCAAAAAAGTCAAAGTTTTGATCAGTAGATGTTTTTTCAAATATCTCTCCCCACATAAAAGCAGGAGATACAACATATATAGCATATAAGCAAAAAAAAATTATACAAAGAGGAAATGTCATAATAGCTGCCTTTGCAGAGTCTTCGACGCTATGCCCATTTTCTATATTATTACAATATGACAAATAACCTGTATAAGACCACATTGAAAATATTCCAATATAAAACATATTATTTTGTATAGTGTTACTAATAGAACTCATCAAAATTTATTGTAAAACTCATTAGCAAATTCATTTTTACGAGTTTCTGTATTTAGTACATGATTCATATAAACAATGTAATAATATAAGTAGTGTAGTTATGTATAGAAAACAAGATATAAATTGTTCTTCCATTTTATATATAATTTTATCTTTATAAAAATGAATTTATTAATATATAGAATAATAAATTTAAATGACAGATCAATTTTACACAAATATTGATGTCGCAAAAAATTGTTACAAAATTTTAAAAAAATACGTTAATTTAGATAAATATGACATACATTTAGAACCAAGCGCAGGATCTGGATCATTTTACAATATAATGGATGTTAATAAAAGATATGGTATAGATATAGATCCAAAAATAGAAGGTATAGTTAAAAAAGATTTTTTTGATTATCGATATGATAAGAGTAAAACATATTTAGTTATTGGAAATCCTCCTTTTGGAAAAATATCATCATTAGCAATAAAATTTTTTAACTATTGTGCTAAATTTTCAGACTGTATAGCATTTATAATACCAAGAACTTTTAAGAGAGTAAGCGTTCAAAACAGACTTGATTTAAATTTTAAACTTATTTATAATATTGATCTTCCTATCAAACCATGTTGTTTCACTCCAAAAATGGATGCAAAATGTTGTTTTCAAATATGGATTAAAACAGATAATCCAAGAAATATAATTATATACGATAAAAGTCATATAGATTTTAATTTCTTAAAATTAGGTCCTAAAGACAAAAATAATCAACCGACACCTCCAAAAAATGCAGATTTTGTAGTCAAAGCATATGGAAGTAATTGCGGAGAAATAGTAGAAGACAATTTACAAATGCTTAGGCCTAAAAGCTGGCATTGGATAAAATCAAATATAGATATTGAATTATTAAAAAGAAGATTACAAAGTTTAGATTATTCTATATCAAAAGACACGGTAAGACAAGATAGTATAGGACAACAAGAATTAATATATTTGTATAAATGCAAATATAATTAAAATAAATTTTTATCATATAAAGTTTCAAACTTTAACATTTCTTCAAAAAGTTTATATGATTTCGAAGATTTTTTAGAATTTGGATTAGGTCTTAGACAATACTCTTTATTTCTTCCTTTAAAATTATCCTTGGTTATTATACCATTACGTTTTATTGTACCATGAGCGTAATCTCCGTATTTTATTACCAAATCATATACAATTTCAGAAGGTATTTTAAAAAAATAACACTTATAGTCATCATCTTTTTCAAAAATATTTAGTCCCAAGAAGATGTAAAAATCTATATTATGATCTGGTCGAATTTGCACAAAGTTAAATTTACAATTTTTATCATGTAAAGATGTCTTAATTTCATAATTAATTCCACTTTTATGTCCATCTCCGCTTATTTCGTCAACTGGATCTTTTATTTCTAAATTACTTTTTATAATTTTTTCAATATATGTAGATTGAGGTTTAAAATAAAATCTTGATAATACACATTTTTCAAGAATATTAGAAGATTCTAATATTCTTTTATAAATTTCTTCAATATTATATTTTCTTTGAATTCTCATTAAAGTTACAAGCTGATGAATATCAAATAATAATCTTGATGACGACATATTATAATGAAATAAATTTTATATAAAATTTATTTCATTTTTATACTAATTATATTCATTTATAAATTTTTTTCGTAATCTTGTTAATATATTTTTATATAAACGCTTACAATTAGGATTTAGATTTTTATAATCTATATATCCTATTTTCTTTAATAATTGATATCTATTCACCCCGTATCTATCAAATAATACAGGTTCTAAACATGTATAAAACCATACTTCTCCTGATATTAAATCACAGTCTTTTGGAAAGTATTTTTTGACATCAATATTTTCTAAATTTTTAATGATAATTTTTTCATTCATTTAGATAGTATAATAAAAATTATTAATAAAAATTTAAAATCATTTTTACTATAATAAAATGATAAGGACAGGTTTAAAATTAAAAAATTGTTACATAAATAATTTTAAAAATCATAAAAAAATTATATTAAATAGAGATAAGAAATCATTACAAAAAATTCCAGATGACAAGAGATTTCATCCTGAATTATCAATACCTAATTACAATAAAAAAAGCAAATTTAAGTACGAAGAGAAAAAAGATTTAGATATATTTTTATTGTAAAATTGAAAATACAATTTTACAATAAAATAATTATTAATATGATTTCATTAAATAATGGAGTTAGTATTAAGTTAAGAATTCCTCCAAGTATTATGACTAAAGAATCAGAGTTTTTATATAATTCACAAGTAGAATTTCTATTATCTGATAAAGAATATAACTTTATTAAGAAGTGGATACATAATACATGGATATCAAAATATAATAGTTTTGAATTAAAAAAAGTTGAAAAAACTAAATATATAAATTCTAAAACATTTACAAAATTTTACGATAAAAAACATGATATCTACAAAATATCTCAATTATTCGTTAAAGAAACATTCGCAAAGAGAGGATTTACATATATTTCAGAAATAGATAACTTTGATGGTATTGTAAGATATAATGGTAATCATAAACTATTAATTAAGTTAAGTATTAATACTTTTCAAAATTCATCTATTGAAAGTAGTTTATACGATATATTTTTTAAATATACGAAAATAATAGAAAAATTGAGAGAAAATGATGGTGATATACAGATGATAATTATATCGTGTGCTCAACAACAAGACGATGAATATACAAAAAAATTTATTGAATCTTTTAAAAATACCAGTACATCTTCTTTTATGAATAATTTTATAAAATTATCAAAAATTTCTGGTATAGTTGATTGCATAGCAATAAGATATTTGGATAATTGGATTACAAAAAATATGTATTTATAGTTTGTTAATACAACCATCATATTCAAAATTTATGTGAGAACATTCAATATTAAATCTATTCTTTAATTCAGGCCAAGTTTTATTAACGAAATCTTTGTTATATCTATTAATTTTGATACTACAACCAGATTCTAAATATGGTTGATTATCATGTTTTGATATTACTACACTTGTATTAGGAGTAACTTTACATTCAATCATCTTTTCACAAAAGAATCTTGCTACGTGTTCACAATTTAATCTGGAAGATGATATATTGACATTCATTTTATTGATAAAATGAATGTTATAAATTAATATTTTTTATTTACTTTTTTAAAAATAATCGTAATTATAATAAAAATGTCAGATTATGATGAAAATGAAAACTTATTTGAGGATTTAAGCTCTGATAGTGAAAATGATACTGAAGATTATGCATCTCAACAAGATGAAATTGATAAAGATTCTATAGATGAAGATGAATCTCAAGATGATACTGAAGCTCAAGCGGAAGATGACTCTGAAGATGAATCTCAAGCACAAGATGAAGCTGACGCTGAAGATGAAGCTCAAAGTTTGATAACATTAGAAGAAATTTTAAAAGTGTATATAGACGAGAAAATACAACAAAAAATAGAAGAAAACATCGAAATTATCAGAAATGCTGATATAAAAAGAGAAAAAACAAAATCGAATAATAGAAAGAAAGAATTAAATTCAGAAATTCAAAAGTTAGAGATTGATAAAAAACAATCAACAATTGATAAAAAACAAAAAGAAGATATTAAAAAGAAGATCAAGAGATTAGAATCTCAAAAAGAAAATATTAAATCACAATTAGATGAAAAAATAAAATTCTATAAAGAAAGAAAATTAGGTATAAAAAAATCTCAAAGAATATTTGAAATAGTTATAAATGGCATACCAGAAAACGCAAAGGTAAATTCAATATTTAAAGAAGAATTAGAAGTTTCAAGAATTCAAAAAGACTTGTCCAAACAATTAGAACCTTATAAAGAAGAAGATATAATAAGATTAATTAATAAGACAAAAACACAATATTTTGATAAAGATATCACATATAAAACAGATGTAAAAATGATGGTCGAAAAGCTAAAAAGTAAATATAGTAAACTTTTGAAAACCGTAAAACTTAAAGGTGTAAGTCAAGTAATCAGACAACAAGCCAAAGAATATGCACAGAAACCAAGGCCAGAACAGATAAAAAAAATTGAATTATTAGATATATATTATAATCGTCTATATGAAATTGTAAAAAATTTAAATAGAGAACAAAATCAAAAGAAACTATTAGGTATTAAAAGAGCTCTTATTCAACATCTGCGTTCAGTAATTACTACATACATTAATAATAAAAATGTTATAATTATGCTATATTTAAATACAGAAAATATAGAAGTAGTATTAAAAGATTATGTAAAAGAGATGGAAAGACTACAAGGGTCTGAAAAGAGTGATAAAGAAGTTCAAAGATTAGTTATGTATAATAGCGCCCTTGAAAAGATAGACCCTAATTTCGTATTTAATTTAGCTATAAATGAATTAGACGGAGGAAGTGATTATTTTGATAATTTTGACTTACAAGGTAACTTTAAATTAGATGAAACATATGAAACAGATAAAGGAAAAGGTTCAAATCTCAGAAAAGTATTACGAGATAAGATCGAACAGTTAGAAAAATCTCTTATTCAAAGAAAGGCACTTCCTAAAAAACCTAAAAAAGTTGTAGATAGTAAATTTACAAAAAATATTGATATTGTAATAGATGAAAATGGAGTTCAGTATAGTAAATTATATATGAATCTAGAATTAAAAAAACCATGGTTTGAAGGATCAAAAATGGCTATAAAATTTGAAGGAGGTGACGATACATTTGGATTATTAAAAGAAGTTAATCCGATTTCAATTGAAAATATAGATGATATATACTTTGTAGATGAGAAGAAAATGGCAAAGTTACTTGCTCGTGTAGATTGGCCTCCTATAATTAATAAGTCAAATATAACTTTATATAATTCAGATAATATATCTATAAGAATTTCTATGTTATATATCAAAGATCGTACAACTACATCATTTTCGGATATATATGAAGATAGACTTAAATTTTATGGAATGATAACATCAGATAAAAATATAGAAATTATTAAATTACTAAATTCTAAAACAAATGAATTGCAATCTGGTAAAA
>MDTG01065550.1_pt1 | contig 10337 bp, 11 predicted proteins | sample 811421 | NCBI WGS metagenome assembly MDTG01 (sample SAMN05326645, study PRJNA326480) | marine metagenome | isolation source: seawater | place: Pacific Ocean: South East | collected 2011
ATCTACTGTAAATTTTTCTAAGTTATCATATGATTATAGAGATAATAAAGCGGATGAATTATATGAATTTATAGTTCCAGTTATATATAATGCTGTTCGTGAAGGTAAACCATATATTATTATAACAGACAGAGCACGAGAAATTAAGACTGTTGCTGATATAGTTTCAAATAAATTAATAAAAAATAATAATATATATAGAACTGTTTCTACAAATGAAGAATTTACTGTTGAAATTATTCCTATTAAATCAAATATGAGATATGATTATGTTAATCAAAATTTTGCAGATAATTTAGAAGATAGTGATGATGAAATTGAAGTTCCTATTAATACTTTTTAGAAAAAAGTATATAAAAAAGTATATCAAAAAGTATATCAAAAAGTATAGAAAAAGTATAGAAAAAGTATATCAAAAAGTATATCAACAAATTATACCGATTAAAACACATTATTTATATATTAAATATAAATAATATGAAAGTAGAGATATTATCTGGATTATGGATTGCATCCTTTGATGAACTTGGTGCAACAAAACCATTAATAAAAAAGCAGATAGACCATCTTATAAACTGTTCAACAACAAATACAGATAAATATATATTAGCATTAAATGAAAAATACAAAACAAAAATAAAATATGTTAATCTCCCCATAAATGATGAACCTGAAAATATTAAAAAGAATTCATTATTATTAACCGATAATATGAATGATATAACAGAAATAATACATAATAATTTAAAATCAAATAAAAATGTAATGATTATTTGTAATAGTGGTATTCAATCATCATATACAATTGCTGTATGTTATTTAATGAGATATGGAAGAATAGATATTGACTATGCTGTATCATCATTATTAAGTAAGAATAATCATTTAGACCATACAACAAATAAATATAATTATTGTATTAAACAATATTATATTAATCTAAAAAAAAAATAAATATCAATATTGTAATATTATTTATAAGTATAAAAATATAAATAATATCTCTTCATAAATTATATAATGGGTAATATAATAACATCTTCTTCACCTGAAGCTGATAATCCACTTCCAGAAAATCAAGAACAACAAAATACAGACCCAGAAAGCATTGCATTTAAACTCCAAGAGATTAAGGATGTTGTAGAGGCACAAGACATAGGAGATGAAGAATTATTAGAAAAAATGGCATCTATAACAAATTTAACAAAATACTTATGGAATAAATATAATGATTTATATTTAGAACCTTCATTTTGTAATAAAATAGCACTTGTTATTAGTGAAAAATTAGCAGATATTGATCCTGATGATTTAAAACAAATTCATTCATATATGAATAGTAATGAATCAAATCCTAAAATTGGTGTATATCTTAAATATGACCCGGCAGAACAAACAAAATTAATTGTTGATAATTTAGAAACAGATTTAATAGATTATTTTGCTAATAATACTGTTCAATTAGATGAACGCTTAACTCTTAAAGGACATAAATATAAACAGAATTATATTAATAGTGATATTGTTAAATCTGTTAAAGCTTCTAATAATGGTAGAAATAATGGTAGAAATAATGGTAGAAATAATGGTAGAAATAATAGAATATTAAATAATAATGCTCTAAAACAAAATTTACATAATTTAGCACAAGCAGAAATGAATGGTGGCGATGACACTAATTATAATAACGAAGAACAATTACTTCAAAGTCCATCAGAACCACCTCAAAGTCCAGAACTTGAAGAACAACAAGTTAGACAATCTGTTAATGTATTAAATAATCAAACACAAGAATTTAATAATGCCGTAAAGTCAGTTGAAAGAAGTATTCATCGACCTATTACTTCCGAAGAACATAATATTCCTATGTTAAATGAAACTAATGGAAATAATAGAAATAATAGAAATATTAGAAATATTAGAAATAATGTAAATAATGGAAGTAATGGAAATAATGGAAATAATGGAAGTAATGGAAATAATGGAAATAATGGAAGTAATGGAAATAATGGAAATAATGGAAATAATAGAAGTAATAATCCTTGTCAAGGACAAGAAAGATGTACTTTAACAAAAAATCAATTATGCAAAGAAATAACAAAAAATTATATGGTTCGTTCAAATATTATTGCAGCAATATTAACTGCTATTCCAGATGATAGAAATACAGAAAAGAATATATGCTGGCAAGAAATTCGTGCCATAGAAGATTGTAAAATATGTCTTCCGCCAAGTTTTAATAACTTGGAAGAACTATATCAAGATAAAGATGATAGAATATTAGAATTACTTAAATATGTATCAAGTCTAAGTAGAAAAAAATGTTTAGAAGTTAAAGGTGTTTATAAAGAATTTACTGATGATGAAAAAGAAAATATTAGAAAAAATAAAGATACTAATGAATATAATGCTTATTATTTAACACTAACTATTCAAATGAAACAACAATATAATAGTTCATTAATACAATTATTAGAAATATTGAAATTACTTAATACAGAATTAGTAATTACAAACGCTGATTTAAATTTAATTGGTGCTAAAACAAAAGAAATATTAGATACAATGTATTCTAACTGTCAATTTAATTATTTAAATGCTGTATGGGCTTTAATTAAAGCAGATATTTCATCACATGATGAAACTGATGCTAATAGAAATCTTCGATCCGATTTAAAAAAAGCAGTAGATCCACTATTTGCTTCTGTTCAAACTTAAATTTATCTTTATATTTTTTAAAATCTATTTTTATTCATTAAAGAATTCTAATTTACCTGCTGTTGATGGACGAATTGTTTTATTTCCAGGTTTCCATCCACATGGAAGTTCTTCTCCATCAAGTTCATCCAATTTATGAATACATTGAACATTACGAATAATATCTTTAACATCCCGTCCAACTTGAATTACATTAGCAGAAATATGACGTACTACATTATGTTTATCAAGAATATAAGTTACTCGCTGAGATAGTCCTTCATTATCTCCTGTTTTACATAATGTTCCAAATGACTCGCAAATCTTTTTATTACGGTCTGACAAGAAATATACATTTTTTGTATCACCAAGTCCTCCAACCTTTCTATCTTGTCCCGCCCATGCTTCGTGTGAATGAACACTATCTGTGCTAATACAAAAAACTTTACAATCGTATTTATCAAATTCTTCACTATTATCAATAAGTTCATGAAGTTCAGTTGGACATACATATGTAAAATCTGCTGGATAAAAGAAAAGTACTTTGTAATAATCATCATACTCTCCAAGTTGAGTATGTTTTTTAACACTATTATGAAAACATTCTGCTTCAAAGTGAGGAGATTTTTGATTAAGTGCTGATGCCATTATATATAGATATAATTATTATATCTTTATACTATTTTAGACGAATGTATTTATTTTATACTAATTAATATATAATAATTTATTGTGTGCCTGCACCAGGAGCACCAGAACTACTAAATTCTGTTCCCATATCGCCTTTTAAAGACATTACATTTTCTACAAAATGAACTGTATCAACAATAGTATTAACAGAAGATGCTACAACAGCAACAATATCATCTAATAATGTTCCAAAACTACCCTCTGTTCCTGTTCCACCTGGAATACTCATTCTCCAATAATCAAGATTAGAATCAGAATTACCTCCTATTTGTTTAATATTTTTTTTATTATATAATTTTTTAGTTTTAGTAAAAGTACTTTCTTTTTTATATTTTTTTATAACTTTATTTTTATAAGGCATATATAATATAACCTTTTAAAAATATTTTAATTAAAAATTAAATAAGATTAATAATAAAATCTATCGCCCAGTGCTTCCAAATCCACCTTCTCCTCTTTCTAAGTCTCCTGTTTCTTCATATACAACAGAATTATTACTCATATGACATTCAAGTAGTGTATCTGGTTCAAATTTCTCAAAAATAAGTTGAGCAATTCTATCATGTTCTTTAACACAATATGTTTCTACTCCGTTATTAATAAGAAGAACCCTAATTTCACCTCTATAATCTGGATCTACTACACCAGCACCAACGTCAATTGAACTTTTAACAGCAAGTCCAGAACGAGGAGCAATACGAATATACATATCATTAGGCATATCTTTTAGAAAAATACCAGTTCGAATGAGACGTCGTGTATGTGGTTCAATTTGTTCATCTACTGTTGAATGAATATCATAACCAGCTGACATCGCCGAACCTTTTTTGGGCATAAATGCTCCTTCTGTTAGTGTAAATTGAATTTTCATTATATTAATGTATATATAATTATTTCTTTATATTATTCAAATATCAAATTTTATATAATTATGTCTCGTCAATAGAATAATTATAATATAGTAATTAAAATTTGATTTATACATAAAAGTATAATAATAGAATTAAATTAACTGGACGATGATGGCTTTTTTCTCTGAGGATGAAGTATCAGATACAGGTGGTGGTGCTGGTAAAGCAATGACGCCTACAGCTAAATCAGAAACCAAATTTAAGAGTAAATATGATTTTGAAAGTAGTTCGTGTGATGAAGACGAAGATGGATGTGATTGCCTTATATGTGGTGATAAATTCATTAGAAATGATAAAGATAAAATGAATAATTATATAAAATTAAAATGTGGGCATGAGTTTCATTATACTTGTATTAATGATTATTTTAAAGTTCTTAATTGTAAGAAAACATATAAAGAAATGGGAACAAATTTAAAAAGAGAGTGCCCTATGTGTAGAGTATCTTCTCCTCTTATTCAAGTTAAGATGAATGTTGATTACATAAAAGGAATTCATCGTGCTCCACGAAAATCAAATACAACTAGTGATAAATCTATTTCTTCTAAAATTATTTTATCAACAGAACCTACACAATGTAAAGGTATTTGTAAAACAGGAAAACAATGTAAAAAGAAAGGAAATGATAAATATCATGGATATTGTCATATTCATAAAGACCAATATATAGAATAATTTATATATTACACTTTTGAAACTTTCAGTTTGAGTATATTTTTACAAAAATGTATAATATATATTAATTAAAACTCAATATATATTTATTATAAATAATCTCTATATACATATATAGTATGACGGTTGAAGATTACACTACTAATGAAGAGTGTCTTAAATTTCTTTTTAAAAACGATAAATATTTTCAAAAATTACTTCGATCATGGAGTTTAGCAGGTAAATATATTAGTGAAAATAAAAGATACGTATTTAATTATAAAAGTTTATCATCTAATTCATCAAAAACTTTTCAAAATAATAACTTTGAGAATATGATAAGAAGACCATGTGTATATTTAGACCAAAAATACAATTGTTGCACACCAACAAGTGTTTCAATTGAATTAGATAGATATAAATTAGATAAAGCAGAACAAGACTATATGAAAGATTATGCGATGGCATATTATTATGTTAATAGAATTGTTAGAAAGATTGAAGTAGTTCAAAGAAATATTCAAGAGGCAAGAGTAAATGAACCATTATTAAGAAGTAAAAATATAACTTGTAATCTACCTACCAAGAAATGCTATATGATAGTTGATAAAAAAAATAAAACTGTTTCTACAAAATGTATAGAAGACCCATTGCGAGAACAAAAATTATATAGAAATTTATTAAAAAATGATATGGTTATATATGATTTTAAAGGATATGACAAAATAAATGCTACTATATCTAATGCTAAAAGATGTTCTGTTGCTATTCAAATACCACCTCGTTATTTTCCAAATATTAAAGACAATGAAATTGAAAAACATTATACAGTTCCAGAATTACTTCAATTGTCAAGATTTAGATAAGTTTTCTATAATTAAAATAAATTGCGATTAATTAAAATAAATATTATCTATTCAATAATATTTATTTTCTGTTTATATAATATAAATATGTCAAACCCACACACAATGTCAGACCCATACCCAGCGTCAGACCCATACACAATTAAATTTCATTGCAAAAATGGAAATAGCGGACAATGTGGTCCTTCAAATCCTATCGTATATAACTATGTTCGTAAAGCATACTGCCCTACAACATACTTTAATGCATCCAGTCCAGATCAATACACTTATCTTCAATATTGGAGAAGACGTATGTGCTACCAAACATACCTTAACTACAAAAATCCTCGTCCTTAAATAATATCTTTATTACTCTATAATTAAGATTACCCTCTAATCATTATATAATCGTTTTTACTATTATATAATAAAAATGATTGAATTACGATTACCCTCTAATCATTATATAATCGTTTTTACTATTATATAATAAAAATGATTGAATACTAATTCTATTATCATCCCCTTTACACTTTTCTACACAATGATAATAAGAAGGATCAAAAATTATCATGTCTCCTTTCTTTGGTGATATTATTTTATTATGAATTTTTAATCTACCTCCATTTCCTTCTGATGGTGTTTGTAAATATATATTTATTGTATATATTTTATAATCTTTATACATATCACTATCATCAACATCTACATGCCATAATCCACCATCATTATTATTATATACTCTTACAATCCCTTCTTGAAATAAAATTTTATTCTTATTATATGTATTATTTTTATCAATGCCATCAATATATTTTATTAGTTCATAATCCCATCCAACTTTAATATTTAGAGAACAATTTTTATTTAACTTGTTTTTTAAATATTGTATCGGTGATATAATTCCATCATATAATCCATAATTTTCTTGATTTAAATAATCTTCATGAGTTGTAATATTATTAAGTACATATGATAATGGAATTTGAAATATATTAACATCATGTCCTTTTGATTTTGAATATTTCCAATTTTCAGTTCCTTTATCTTTAATAATATTATTAATCCTTCCTATTAAAATATTACAGAATTCCTCTGGATAAAAATCTTTAATAACAATAGAATTAATATTATTAGATATTCCTATTAATTCATGAAATCTAAATAATCCAGACAGTTTATTCAGTCTATTTGGTTTATTTAATATCATCATTCTTTCAAAGTCATTTATATTATATGATATATATACTCTACATTTCAAATATGTAATAAATATACTAGATATAATCAATATAACAGATATAATTCTAACAATTTTTATCGTCATATAATTTATAGATGTTGTTTTATCAAATTTCATATTTCTTAATATTATTATTACTTGCTATTATAATATATTATAGAGATAAACCATATGCCGTAGAAGGATTTATAAATACATTTAATAATAAGATAGAACAATTTAAAGGTCTTGAAGGATTAAAAACTATTCAAAATAAATTAGGAATTACAAATAATGTAGAAAAAAAAGATACTCCATTACTAAAAAGTATAGAATGTTCAGTTAATAATGAAAAACAGAATTCAATTATAACACAATTTGTTAATAAAAATAATGATATTTTTAAAACAAATCATATAGAAGAAAATTTAGGTATTGAAATATCAACAAAATTTAGCAAATCTAATATAAATTATGAAAGATTATCATTATTTGCAGATTTTAATATATTAGAAAATAAATCATTGTTAAGTGAAATTTTAAATCAATTTAAAGGAGATTATGATACACCTTTAAAACAAATTCAAGAACAGGATGAAATATTAGAAGAAATAGAAACAGTTTTAAATAATAATATAAGTAAAAAAGGTCAATTAATATATGGAAAAGATTTTAAGAATAATACAAATAGAGTATATATAAATTTTGAAGAAAACAATATGTATTTCATAAATGGTTTTGAATGGAATAATAATATATATAAAAAGAAAAAATACAAAAGTGTTGAAAATAAAACAATTATAATTAAGAAATTAACTTCACTATTTCCATCAAGAATAGTTGATTTATTTATAAAATTATTTCCAGAAGATAGTTGGGAAACTGTTTTACATAAAGAAGAAAGTATTAAAAATACTGATAAAGAAAATAATAATACATATTATTTTACATTTAACACAGACCCTCTCTTAATTCATGTATATAGTAGATTAAGACCTTTATTAATAGAAATATATAAAGATGAAAGTGAAATTGATAGATGGTATGAATGTAATAAAACAGAACTTGCTGTTATATCATGGATTTCATTAAGTATAAATAATCAACAACCAGAATTAAATATTTATTTTACAAAAATAGATAAAGAACAAAGTTTATTACATTCAATGAATAAATTAAAAAATGTTAGAAATATTAATTAATAATATATGAAACAATTAAAATAATTAATAATAAATAAAGTATGAGGTATAATTTATATATGAGTAATTATAGTCAAGAATTTTATGATAATTTAAAAGATAATCACTATTTTTCTTCAATTATAAAAAAAAAGAATTCAATATATGAAAAAGACAAATTTATATATAAAAATATTAAACATGTTATAACAGATAATTTATATATATACTCATATAGTTCTATAAGTGTTCGTATTACCTTCACTTGTTCTGTATATTATAATAAAATTAATATGAATTTTATATTATATATTTATAAAAAAAGAGAATATGATAATTTATATATAGCACACAGTTTTAATTCTTATATATTAAATAAAACAATTTATAATGTTAGACTATCAGATATTAAATTAACACTTAAAAGATATATTGAAACATTTTATTTTTTATTACCAATATGTAATAATTTATTAAAAATAAACCCTATATATGATAAATGTAATATAATAATAAATCGTGAAAAAAATAAAATAAAAAGAATAACAAAAAACTTTAATTTAAATGATGATTGTATAAATCATATATTATCTTATATGATATGATTATATTTTCAGAGAAGGTATTACTAATTTAGGTTTATCTCTACTTTTATATCTTATTTCAGCAATTTTCCAATCATCCATTGTATCAATATCATTTAATTCATCGGGAGACATAAAAACAGGATATATTTTATTTCCAGAAATACTATTTTCTTCTTTAATAATAGATGTTTTTATAATATCAATACATCCATTATGTAAATATGTATTTGGTAAATCTTGACGACACATATTATGTGGTTCATTTAAAAATGGAAAAGAAGATTTAGAAATAACTGGAACTAACATATTATCAGTCATACTATACATTTTAAATGGTGTTTTTCCAGTATTTAAAACAACTGTTCTAAGTGAATCATAATCATTATAATTTTCAATCATTTTATTAATACAATTATTTAATAATTCAGGTGTTCTAATTGGATATGTTGGTCTTAAATGAACTATTAAATCTACTGGAATTTTTTCATTTTCATTAGACCAATCAATATAATGTTTTATAAATTCTATATCAGTTGAATTATCTTGTGATATTTCACTTGGACGAATAAATGGAACAGAAGCACCATATTTTTTAGCTATTTGTGCTATTTCATCAGAGTCTGTTGAAACAATAACATCATCTATTAAATTACATTGATTCGCAAGTTTTATAGAATAATTTATTAAAGGAGACCCACAAAAATTTTTAATATTTTTATTTGGTATTCCCTTTGAACCTCCTCTTGCTGGTATTAAAGCAACTATTCTCATATTAGTATAATATTCTATATTTTTTTATACTTACAAACGAAATTATATATTAAAATTTATAACTTATATTAATTTATTAATTTATATAAATTACTTTATATATTATATAATGAAATCATTAGTTTATGGTATTCAAGAACATGATGCTGATAAAGCAGGATTACACTATGATATTAAACTACAAGACCCTGAAAATAGTAAAATGGCACTTAGTTTTGTTATTAAAAAGAAACCTCTTCTTAAATGTTGTAAAACTCGTTTAGCAATACAACAAAAATTACATGATTTATCATTTTTATACTTTCAAGGAAAGAAAGTAGGTGATACAAAAGACTATAATGGAGGTAAAACTGGATATGGTAAAGGAAAATATACTTTATTTGATATAGGAACATATGAATTAATTGAAAAAACACAGCATAAATATTATATTAATATTAAAGGAGAAGTATTAAAAGGTGAATATTACTTAATTAAAGTTCCTAGATATATATCATATAGTTCAAAAGATGATAAATGGTTTTTTAGAAAGAAAAAAGCACAAGTAAAACCAGTGAAATCAATAAAATCACCTAAAAAGACTATCAAAATCAAGAAAAAACCAGTAAAATCACCTAAAAAGACTATAAAAATCAAGAAAAAACCAATGAAATCAACAAAATCACCTAAAAAGACTATCAAAATCAAGAAAAAACCAGTAAAATCAACAAAATCACCTAAAAAGACTATCAAAATCAAGAAAAAACCAGTAAAATCAACAAAATCACCTAAAAAGA
>MDTG01226197.1_pt1 | contig 10337 bp, 9 predicted proteins | sample 811421 | NCBI WGS metagenome assembly MDTG01 (sample SAMN05326645, study PRJNA326480) | marine metagenome | isolation source: seawater | place: Pacific Ocean: South East | collected 2011
TATAAATATTATGGGACAAAGAGATAAAAATACAGAAAATATTATTGCTGTCAACAAAAAAGCAACACATGATTATTTTATTCTTGAAAAATTGGAAGCCGGGCTTGTGCTCGAAGGATGGGAAGTTAAAGGAATTAGGGCTCTAAAAGTTCAATTAAAAGAGGCATATGTAAGAGTAGTGAAAGGAAATGTTTTACTTATTGGTTCACATATAACACCACCGAAGTTCGTAGATAAATGCGAAGATAAAAATGTTAGTAGAACAAGGAAACTTCTTTTTAATCAAAAAGAAATCTTTATGCTGACTGGCAAGATAAAAAAAGAGGGGTTGACATTAATTCCCTTATCACTGTATTGGAAAAATAATAAAGTGAAATTAATGGTTGGTATTGCAAAGGGTAAGAAAAAATATGATAAAAGACAAGCAGAGAAGAATAAAGATTGGTCGATCCATAAGGATCGATTATCCAAAAAAATCCAAAAAAATAAATAGTTTATTCTCTGCTACAAGAAAAGACTTCGACATTAACGTCAATTTGTGACTTAACCCCATCAATACACTCTTGGTAAGAACTATACTCACCGATCACATTATTATTATTTACAGCAATCCACATTCCTGAATCTTCACTGTATTTTAAATATCCCCAAAATCCAACAATTAGTAAGACTATAAGCATAAATATTTTGTCCATATTAGTTCCGCCTTTTATAATATTTTTAATTTTTTATTATATCAAAACTTTGAAATTTTCCAAATGCATCTACCCTGCGATATCTCATCAATCTTTTTGCATAATTCTTGATGCTCTCTAAGTTCTTCATCATTCGCTTTTATAACAACAAATTTTCCAGAAAATTCTTCTTTATTCTCTTTTCCCCATTTTTCTTCTTTTTGAGGTAAATCAAATGAAGTTTGCCCTCCAGTCATCGCAAGATAAACATCGCCGAGAATTTTTGCGTCTAATAGTGCACCATGAAAATCTCTTGATGAATTATCTACATTATATCTTTTACACAGGGCGTCCAAACTATTTTTTTGGCCTGGATGCAGTTTTCTTGCATACACTAAAGTATCAAAAATTTCACATTCCTCAGATAATTTTATATTTTGAGATGAAAGATTAAATTCATGTTCGATAAATCCAATATCAAATGGGGCATTATGTATAATAAGTTCTGCGCCTTTGATGAAATTCAATAAGTCGTTCTTTATATTAATAAATAAAGGTTTATCTTCCAAAAACTCGTTTGATATACCATGCACATTAATTGCGCCCTGGTCTATTTTTCTCTCTGGATTAATATAATGATGAAAATTATTTCCAGTATATTTTCTATCAATTAGCTCAACACAACCAATCTCAATAATTTTGTGTTTTCTGGTTACGTCCAACCCTGTTGTCTCGGTGTCTAAAATTATCTGCCTATTCATAATTTTTTCCTAATTTTTTTTAATATAGCAAGGTTAGCTAATTCATCTGCGGTATCATTACCAATGTCACCACTGTGTCCTTTGACCCAGTTCCATTCAATTGTATGAAAGTTATTGTATTTGTCGATATCTTTCCATAAATCAATATTCTTCACTTCTGTTTTATTTGATGTTAGCCAATTATTTGTTTTCCAACTTTTTATCCAGCTATTAATTCCTTGCATTAGATATTTTGAGTCCGTAAAAATTACCACATCTGACTTATTTTTTAACGAACTCAAAGCCTCTATAGCAGCTTTTAGCTCCATTCTATTGTTCGTTGTATCTTCTTCATATCCATAAATTTTTTTACTTTTATCTTTATAGGTGAGCACTGCACCCCAGCCCCCTTCGCCAGGATTTCCTTTGCAAGCTCCATCTGTATAAATAATAACTTTATCTTTCATAATTATTATGAATGACTGGTTTTGAGAACTTCCCTAAAATTATATTATCCCGTTTATGCCAATTTTTGTTAAGTATAAATTTATAAGTTTTTTTCTTCGCAAAAAATATATATGAAATTCCGAAATAGTTTATTTTTGAGAAAAAACTATTATTTAAGAATTTAAAGTATTTTAAAATATTTTCATTCTTAACTGGAGGAATTTTATTTATATTAATTATTTGCTGAACTTCATAAGAAAATAAAGACATCCAGTCATGTAACCTATTTATGCCCACGTAATCTTTATTTTTAAATATTGATTTAAAAGGAAGAATCGAATAAATTGCTAAAGGACTAACTCTGTTAAAGCCTGCTATGATAATTTGACCATCATCTTTTATTATTCTATCAATTTCTCTAAAAGCAGCATGAGGGCTTTCATTAATATCAAGTGAGTGTATTAATACAATATTGTCGATGGATGATTCCTGAAAAGGAAGTTTTTGAATTTCTGCTGATAAATCCCCATACTCAGACAAAGACACATAAAATGTATTATAATTATTATTATTTTCTAATAATTTTTTTACAATTTCTTTTGGTCCAAAATATATTATATTTTTATCGGGGCTTGTATTAAATATTTTATCAATATGTGAAATTATAAGCTTAGAGTTCAATCTTCCTGCTAAAGACTGATACCAATTATCTATTTCGTTTGATCTAAATTTCATAACTTATAATATTTGTGGGACAGAGCTAAGCAATTTTTTTGTATAATCGTTAGATGTACCATTTATTATATCAGAGGTTTTTCCACTCTCAACTATTTTACCCTGGTACATTACAGATAATGTATCAGAAATACTTGCTACAAGGTTTATATCATGCGATATAAATAAATATGATATTTGATTTTTTGTTTGAATCTCCATCAACAAGTCTAACACCTGTTTCTGAACAGTTACATCAAGTGAGCTAGTAGGTTCATCGCAAATTAATAATTTTGGATCCAAAACTAAAACCCTAGCAATGGCGATTCTTTGTCTTTGCCCACCTGAAAACTGATGGGGATATTTATATAACGAACTATCCTCCAAACCAACACTTTTAACTACATTTCTTAGGCATTCATTTGTTTCTACTTCACTCATATAGGGTTTAAGAAAACTTAATCCCTCTTTTATAATGCTTCCAACTCGCATCCTAGGATTTAATGAAGAAAATGGGTCTTGAAAAATCATTTGATAATTTTTTCTAAAATTTTGCTTTTCTTTACTTCGCATTTTTAATATATCTTTATCAAGAATTCGTATACTACCATCTGTTACTTTGGTTAAACCCATTATAGCTTTTGCAATTGTTGTTTTACCTGAGCCGGATTCTCCAACAATTGCATGTGTAGTGCCTGCTTCAATTGATATACTTACGTCATCAACTGCTTTTTTGTAATTTTGATTCTTTTCGAAAAAAATTCTTTTCTCTTTAAAATATACTTTTAGATTATCTACTTTTAAAACCCTATTATTTTTTTGCGGCTTTACGAAATTTGTTTTTCTATTATAAGAAGATGAGGTTAGCAAAGTTTTACTGTACACAGTCTTTGGATTTTCAAAGAATTTTTTAGATTCATCTTTTTCCATAACTGTTCCATTTTTCATAACTACAATTTTATCTGATATTTGAGACGCTACAGCAAGATCATGTGTAATGAAAAGAATAGACATATTAAGCTCATCTCTTAATTTTAAAAGTAAATCAAGAACCTGTTTTTGTATTGTGACGTCAAGAGAAGTAGTTGGTTCGTCAGCAATAAGTAACTTTGGTCTGCACGCTATTGCCATTGCAATCATAATTCTTTGCTTCATACCGCCAGATAATTGATGAGGAAAAAGATCTATTACTCTAGGAGCGTCTTCAATTCCTACGGAAATAAGATTCTCAATAATTTTTGTTTTTATATTTTTTCTACTATCTTTTTCATACGCCTCCTGTAATTGGTCGTAAATGCTCATAACTGGATTTAATGATCGCATTGGTTCTTGAAATATCATAGAAATATCATTTTTTCTAACTAAACGCATATTACGCTCTTCCAAAGATAATAAGTTTGTATTATTAAAAATTATTTGGCCTTCTTTGATTTTACAATTTTTCTCAAGAAGTCTAATTATTGACAAAGCGGTTAAAGATTTACCGCTCCCAGACTCACCTATTAACGATAAAATTTCTGACCTGTAAATTGAAAAACTAACATCTTTTAGAATTTTATCCTCATTTTCGGATTCAATAGATAAACTTAAATTTTTTACTTCAAGTAATTTATTCATAATTTTTACTCGACCTTGGATCAAAAGCGTCTCTTACAACATCTGAGAAAAGATTCGCAAACAACACTAAAATAAACATAAATGTGAAGGCTGAAAATAATGACCACCAAACTATTGGTTCCTTCGACATCTCTAACCTTGCTGCATTAATCATATTCCCCCAGCTAAAGGTTGTTGGGTCTACACCAATATTTACATAAGATAAGACTGCCTCCGCTAAAACTAGTGCGCTAAAATCTAAAACTATTGTGATAATTACGATATGCATAATGTTTGGCATGATATGGCGAACTATTATAGAAAACCTGTTCAAACCAAAAGTTTTTGATGCCTGAACATACTCTACCTCTCGTAGCTTCATTGACTCTCCTCTGAGAAGGCGGCATAGACCAGTCCAACTTGTAAGTCCAAGAATCATACAAAGAAAAAATAATCTTAAATCTGCTCGCTCATATATATTTTCAAAGTTTAAGGGGTTATTAGCCATATATACTTGTAACATTAAAATTGCTGAAGCAATTAAAAGAACACCTGGTATTGAATTTAAAGTTGTGTATATATACTGAATTACATCATCAACGAATCCTCCAATATAACCTGCAAAAATTCCCAAGAAAATTGCAAATGGTAACATAACGATTGTAGTTAAAGTCCCAATAAGTATTCCAGTTCTTATACTCTTAATACTTTTATAAAGCACATCAAGACCAACCTTATCAGTCCCTAAAACATAGTATTGTAAACTTAATTCGTATAAAAATATCATTAGTATAATAATTATAGATAAAGTTGCCAAAAAAACTTTATTTGATTTAAGAGGTGCAAAAAAATTATTTTTGTTTTTAAAAACTGTTCGAAAATAAATAAATATATAAAATATTAAAAATATAAAAAAATATTTTAATAGAGATATTATAAAAGTAATAAAAATATTTGTTATATTATCAGAAGCATACTTATTATGATTTCCTTTATATAAAAGCTTTGGATATACTCTCTTTTCAATATTATTTTTAATTATTATAGTTTCCTTAGAATATAAATTTGACGAGAATGGTGACGAATAACTTTTTTCATAGTTTTCATATGTTGGCAATAAAATTATATCTAAAACACTTTTGATTTCTGTTTCGTATGAAAAAGATTTAGTTTGAGAATTATAACTTTTCTCTTTGATATGAATCGAATCTAATATTGCAATAAGTAAAAAAAAAGAAAGCACAACAATTGAAATTATACCCGTTTTACTTCTAAAAACATGCTTCCAAGTTTCTAAAATATCTTTTGTTTTTCTTACATAAAAAATATATAACCCGATGGAAAGTATTATTATATAGAAAAATATATCTGTCAGAAGAAATACAAACATTATTTTAACCTTACTCTTGGATCAACTAACGTATAGGAAATATCTGTTAAGATTAATCCAATTATATACAAGATTGTTCCTAAAAATACCATCGCTCTAACAATCGCGAAGTCTTGGCTTTGTATTGCGTCAATTGTATAGCTACCCAACCCAGGTATTCCAAAAAAAGATTCGACTATCAAGCTTCCTAAAAATAATAGCGGTAATATAACTACAACCCCTGTTAAAATTGGAATTAAAGCATTTTTAAAAACATGATTAAAAAGTACTGAAACTTCAGATAACCCTTTCGACTTAGCTGTTTTTACATAATCTTTTTCAATTTCTTCAAGAAATAAAGATCTGTACCATCTTGTGCCAGAGCCAATTCCATAAATTACGCTTATTAGTACAGGTAAAATCAAAAATTTAATAGCATCAACACCTTGAGAATAACCTGAAATTGGTACAAGCTGAAGTAATTTACTAATGAGATATTGCCCGCCTATAATGTAAAAAAGGCTAGATATTGACATTAATGCAACGCAAAAAATTACCCCAATATAATCCACTTTAGTTGCTCGAAAAAAAACAAAAAATAAAGCAAAAGTTATATTTATCAATAAACCGACTAATAAAGATGGTAAAGCAATAGCTAAACTTGGCCACATTCTTTGTTTTATATCATACTTAATGTCTCTTCCACTATCAGACATTCCAAAATCAAAGTAAAAAAGCTTAACTGATTTCTCGTAAAAAATTGTTTTTTTAATAATATTTAAGCCTTTTTCTGATTCATTAAAAAATAGAGGGAAATTATATCCTCTTTGCTCATTCCATGATTGTATTTGCTCTTGTGTGACTCTCTTGTTTCCTAAATGTAGCCTGGCAACCTCATCAGGTGAGTTTACAACAAAAAATAAAGTAAAAGTTAAGAGATTAACCCCAATTAAAATTGGTATAGCATATATAATTCTTTTAAAAATATAATTAAACATGTATTTTCTCTCTATCTTTTTTTCTTACCATAAAGAAAACAGATAATATTAATAAAAATAGAAGGAATGCTAAAATATATAATAGACTAAAATTCGCTTTATTCCACAATTTTATATTTTCATTTCTAGAATTTAATTTTATTTTTTTATATTTTAATGTGTTATTAGCCATTAAATTTGATTCAACATTTTCAACCCAACCATGCGATAATGAAAATGACTTTGGATGCCATCCCCATATCCATGGACAGTCTTCTTGGATGATTGATAACATTTGATCAATAATTTTTTCTCTTTTTAAAGAATTTCTCATATTTTTCATCTTTATAAAAAGTTTATCAAACTCTTTACTATCATAGTTTGATGCATTCTCTCCACTATATTTAACTTTTCCGTTTTTACTATATAGAAGAAATAAAAAATTTTCGGGGTCAGGATAATCGGCATTCCAGCCCCATTGGAAAATTTGCCCAGTTCCATTTATCATTTTTTCTTGAAATCTATTATAATCTGTAACTCTTGTAACAAGCTGAATATTTATTTTCTTAAATTGCTTTCTGAGCCAATTTAAAAAAGAATAAGTGTCTGCTCCTGATCCTGTGGCCTCAAAATAAAGAATTAGGGGCTTATTATTTCTTTGATCTATACCATTAGAGTATCCAGCTTTCTCCATCAAAGCTTTTGCTTTTTCTATATTTTTTTTAACAATCCTATTATTTTTTAAGTTATAGATTGTTTTATTATATTTATTTACACCGTCTTGATGGCCAAAAATTCCAGGAGGTATTGGGCTTTGCGCGACAATTCCTCTCCCGTTAGCAAATATTGATATGTATTCTTCATAATCTATTGCGAGTGTTATAGCTTGTCTCAAATACTTTGCTCTATTACTTTTACCGCCAACAGTGCTATCAAGCATATTAAACCCAATATAATAAGTTGAAGCTGCAGTTGCCATAGAAAGATGAATGCCCTTTGCTTTAAGTTCTTCTGTTAAAGTTATATCTCCTGAACTATCTAAGGATACTGCTTGATCATAGTTATCTGAAGCTATACCAGAATTATCATAATAACCTTGGAGGAATTTATTCCATCTTGGTATCTGTTCTTTCTCTAAAGAAAAAATAGCTTCATCGATAAATGGAATTACTTTTTTTTTATTAAATGAATACATCTTATTATTTTTAATCTTATCTTTTAATGAAGGGTAAACCTCACCTCGAAAATTATCATTTCTTTTGAGGATCATTCTTAAGTTCGGGTTATTTTCAGTCAGCATGAATGGTCCCGTTCCGACTGGGTACCAATTCAAAGTTATATTTCTCTTTTTTAGTTCTTTTTGACTATAAAATAAATCAGCTTCCCATGGCATTGGGGAAAAAAAAGGCATTGCCAACCAATAAACAAATTGGGGGTATGGTTTTTTAAGAATTATCGAGAACGAGAAATCATCAATTTTTTCAATCCCAAGCATTTTGTTATTTTTTAAATAAGCAACCCTCTTTTCGCTACTTATATTCTTAAGGCTGCTTAACTGCTTTTTATATTCTGTAAAACCATAAATGTATTCTTGCATGACACCAGATATAGGAGAATGATTTAGATTATCAGCTAATCTTTTTATTTGATATATGTAATCATCAGATATTAACACTCTTGTACTACTTTTTTTGAAATCAGATAAAGTATTAACTTTTTTTAAATCTTCTGTTGTAAGAGAATGATAGAGATACTCATTATTTTCTTTAAAAAAAGCTGGGTGATTCTGATATAAAATTCCATTTTTTATATTAAGAATATATTTCGAATATCTTGCACTTTTTGCCTCTTTTGTAACCCTGAAATTCAAATCAAGATATTGCACCTCTGGTAATTTTTCAGCGGTCAGAGGAATTAATTCATACGGTTTTTTTAAATAATGATATTGAAATAATGGTTCGTAAATTTGAGCTAAAAAAGCATACTCGTTTGAGCTATATGATCTTACAGGATCTAGGTGTTTGGGTCTTTCTTGAAAAGAGGAATAAAGAACATTTTGTTTACTTTTATTTTTACTATATGGACTATTTAATGGATTATCAGAACAACCAAATAAAAAAATTGATAGCAAAAAAATATTTTTAAAATAATTTATCATTTGGAGCTGCCTATGTTTTATAAATATTATATATTTTACTGCATAATAAATAAAATATGATATACAATATCTATATATGAAAAATCTTGAAGGTAAAAAAGCATTAATCTTAGGAATAGCAAGCAATAGATCTATTGCCTGGGGTATATCAGAATCATTAAAAAATCATGGTGCTGAATTAGCCTTTACATATCAAAATGATAAATTAAAAGAAAGGGTTGAGAAATTAGCTGGCGAATGTGGATCAGATATTGTTCTCCCGTGTGATGTATCAGTCGACGGTTCTATAAATCAAATGTTAGACAAATTATCGGATAGTTGGAATGAGTTTGATATATTAATTCATTCACTTGCGTTTGCACCAAAAGAAGAACTTGAAGGAAATTATGTCGAAAAAACCTCAAAAGATGGTTTTATTCAAGCTCATAGTATTAGTAGCTATAGTTTATTAGAATTATGTAGAGAAGCAAAGCCTTTGCTTAAAGGAACCAACCCCTCCGTTATATCATTATCCTATCTTGGTGCCGTTCGAGGTATGCCCAACTACAATGTCATGGGGGTTGCTAAAGCAAGCTTAGAGGCAAATGTAAGATATCTTGCTTATGCGATGGGAGAAAATAACATTAGAGTAAATTGTATCTCCGCAGGACCAATAAAAACGTTGGCTGCAGCCGGAATTTCAGACTTTAGGAAAATGCTAGATCATGTTGAAAAAAATTCGCCCTTAAGAAGAAATGTTACAATCCAGCAAGTTGGAGATACCGCCTCATTTTTAGCATCAGATGGCGCAAGTGGAATTACTGGCCAGACAATTTATGTTGACTCAGGATTTAATATTATTGGAATGCCGTCGATAGATTGAAAGTTATTTTGATAAAACGCTAACACAGCAAGAATCGCCATAAACATTAACGCTTGTTCTCAACATGTCAAGTAGTCTGTCAATACCCAAAATCAGTCCTACTGCCTCAAAAGGAAGGCCTACAGCACTCAAAATAACAACAATAGCTACGAAACTTGCCGATGGAATGCCGGCGACCCCAACCGAAGTAATTAAAGCTAATGAAAGTATTAAAAATTGATCAATAACCGTTAAATCAACGCCATACAATTGTGCAATAAAGATAACAACAACGCATTCAAATAATGCTGTACCATCCATGTTGATAGTTGCGCCAATTGGAATAATAAAGTTTACTTTTTCTTCTTTATAATTTAATTTTTCAATAAGGCACCTCGTTGTAACAGGAATTGTTGCAACGGATGAACTTGTAGAAAAAGCAACGAATAGTGCCGAACTTATTCCTTTTAAATGAGAAATTACATTTACTTTAAAAATAATTAGTACGATTGAATAAAAGATAATTACATGAATCAACAAAGCAGAGATAACTGTTATAAAAAATTTAGAGAGAATTAAATAACTCTCTGGCTCAAAATTCATTGTTGCTTTTGCAATCAGACAAAATACACCATATGGGGTGAAGTAAAGAATAAAATACATGATTTTGACGAATACATGATAAATCCCTTCCCAAAAGTTTCTAACAACGTCTGTGCTAACAGAATTTGAGGATCTCAAAATCACTCCAAATAATATACTAAATAAAACTATGAAAAGCATATTACCTGATGAAATTGAGGTAAAAATATTACCAGAAA
>MDTG01264072.1_pt1 | contig 10337 bp, 10 predicted proteins | sample 811421 | NCBI WGS metagenome assembly MDTG01 (sample SAMN05326645, study PRJNA326480) | marine metagenome | isolation source: seawater | place: Pacific Ocean: South East | collected 2011
ATTTTGAATATTATTTTGTTGATAAAGAAGTTAACCATGCAAACTATGATTTACACAGTGTATTCTTAAGTGTTTTTTGGAAATGGGGTATAATTGGATTGTCAGTTTTAATTATAATAATATTTTATTCTTTAATTAAAATAACAAACAAAATCATGTCTTTAAATGGATCTTTAAAAATAAAGTATTCAAGTCTTTTATTCATTGGCACAGCTCTAGTTTTATATTCCGCAATTCACACTACATTATTTGCATCAAATTTGTTTTGGTTTTATGGATTTTTAATATATGTCCTAATATTCCCAAATGTATTCTTTTCTGAAAAATAGTTATTTTCTCAATAAATTAAAAAATATTGATTTTGATAAAAAAAATTTACTAGTTCAAATAAATGTATTTATTGCACTAATAAGTAGATTTATCTTTGTATTATTTGTAGGAAAATATCTTGGTCCCACAACACTTGGTGAATATAGTTATATTGTTACTATAATCGTAACTTTTTCTTTTGCATGGGGATTTGAATTTCACACAACATATCAACGTTTTTTTTTAAAATCAAAAGTTGATATGAAAAAAAATATTATTGGAAGACAAATTTATTTCACTTCCTATACATTTATTTTATCATTTATTGGATTATCTTGTCTTATATATTTTAAAATCCTAGAATTGAAATTTATATATATCCTTTGTTTTCTTTTTGTATTTGAGCATTATAATACTGAGTTTAATAGAATACTAATTAATCTAAAAAAACCTATTACTGCATCTTTTGCAAATTTAATTAGAGTTTCACTTTGGATTTTTGTTTTATTAATTTATTTATTAATTAATAAAACTACAAGTTTAATTTTTCTTTTAAACTTATGGCTAATGGGTAATATTATAAGCTTTGTTTATTCTTATTATGTAATTTCAAATCAACTTGGCAAAGATTTTTTCTTACCTCGTTTCAAAAATATTAAATGGGTCATATTAAATTTCAAAAAAAATTTTTTATTTTTTACAAATGGTTTTTTAGATAAAATGATAGAAATTGTTGACAGGTATTTCATTGCTTATATGCTCAGCATAACAGCATTGGGAATATATTTTTACTTTTATTCTCTTTCAATGGCAATTTTTGTTTTTTTATCTGCTGGGATTGGTACAATATTTGGACCTATGATTATAGAAGCCTACATGAAAGGTGACTTTAACTCATACAAAAAAATTCGAAATAATTTTTTAATAATTACTATATTTTTATACTTTTTAGGATTAATATTTGCATATCCTGCTTTAGAAATAGTACTATACTTGACAAAGAGACCAGAAATAAATGAATATAAAATATTATTTTGGATTTTGTATGTTGTTGCATTTATAAAAGTTATTAATACTTGGTTATTTACAGAATTATACATACGGTTACTTGATAAAAAAATAATAACTTCAACAGTTTTATCTTTTTTGTTGTTAATTGTTTTAAATATATTTTTAATTCCTAAGTTCGGAATTTTTGGGTGTGCATATTCAGCAATTGGTTCATCTGTTATAATATTGATTTCTAGAGTTTATTATTTAGTTAATTATAAAGTGGAAAAACCTCCATCAACTATTATTTCTTGACCATTAACGTAGGAAAACTCCTCAAGTGACATCATATAAGATATTCCAACAATGTCTTTTAAAGATGCCATTCTATTTAGAGGCACTTTTTCAGAATACTTTCTTACAAAAACGTTATTATGATCATTATCAGATTTTATCCCACCTGGAATAAGACAATTAAATCTCACATTTTTTCTTCCGTAATAATTTGCGAAATATTTTGTTAACCCAATTAATGCAGCTTTTGAACTTGAGTATATTGCAGGTGAATGTATCTCAATATTTTTAAATTTTGCCCCTGTGTAAATTTTAAAATCAGGAGCGAGTAAACCATAAATTGAACTAAAATTTATTACATTGCCAATTTTTTTTGAATTAATTTTTCCTTCTGCATAATGTTTATTAATAATATATGTTGATGTTAAATTAACATTTAAAACTTCATTCCATGTTTTTAATGAATAATTGCTTTCTTTTTCAAAAAATTTTTTTAAATTGTCAGTTTTTGTTGCATTCAAACAATATAAAGTATCAAAATTATTATTTTTAAATAATTCTTTTACTTTTTTTTGTAATGATATACTTTTTCTTAGATCAACTTTAATTTGCTTACATTTATTGTTTTTATTTTTTATTATATTTTGATCTAATATTGTCACATTATGACCTTTTTCCAAAAATAATTTAGTTAAGCCCCTTCCAATATAACCATTTCCACCAACTATTAAAACTTTCATTATTTTTTACTTTCAATTATGTGTTTAATCATATGAAAATCAAAAATGGAATCTATATCAAAACAATTTGTCATTTCATATATAATAGTATTTTTATTAATTATATTTAAATTCTTTTGAAAAAATTTATTATTGAAAATACTTATAGAAGCATTCATGTCAAAGACTTTAGGAGCTTTTTGTCTGGCCTGTATAGTTTTTTTTGGTTTTTTTACCAATTTAACTTGGCCATTTTCAATTTTCTCTACCATATTAAAGTAAGGATTTTTTTTTGCTTCAGAAACTGATACTAAATTTATTGCTTTTTGTTTTTTTATCAAATTAAGTGAATTTAATATATCCCTCTTATTTCTAAGCGGTGAGGTCACATCTAAATCAACAATAAATTCATAAAATTCATTATATTTTGATGAAATTTTATCAACTGAGTATTTGATTATTTTTAATTTTGATAAATATTCACCTCTTAAAAATATTGGCCTATTAATAATTTCAATATTTAAATATTTTTTCTTTAATGTTTTAATAATATAACCACTATCTGTATTAATTACAATTCTATTAAATGCTTTTGATTGAATTGCTTGGTCTAATGTATGAATTATTAGTTCTTTGTTATTTATTTTTAAAATATTTTTATTTTTTAGCCCTCTAGAGTTTTTTTTTGCACAAATAACACATATTGTATTATTATTTTTTTTGATTTTTTCGTTTCTCATAATCATTAATTATTTTTTTAATTGTTTTTATAACATATGATACTTCATTTATTGTGATTCCATTTCCTAGAGGTAAATAGATACCTTTCTGCCATATATCTAGTGCAGTTTTGTCAATAATTTTCATTTTATTACTCAAAAAAGGTTGCATACTAAGTGGGTAAAAAAATCTTCTTGTCTGTATACCCTTTTCAAATAGTATTGACTCAAAATATTTACGTGAAATAAAACTTTTTTTGATTAAAATTCCAAAAACCCAATAAGAACTTTTTATATTTTTATTTATTAACTGAGTTGTAAAATAAGATTCATAATTTTTAAAAAATTTTAAATAATTATTGTACATATTTTTTCTTTTATTTAAAAAAAAATTAATTTTTGAAATTTGATCAATACCAATTGATGCCTGTATTGATGTAAATCTACTATTCAATGAATTTTTAGTATGACGAAAATCTCTATTTTTTCCAAAATAAAGATTCCTAAGTGTAATTAGCTCTTTGTAATATTTTTCATTATTAGTGAAAACTACTCCACCTTCACCAGTTGTTACAATTTTATTAGCATACAAGCTTATACATGAAATATCACCAAAACTTCCAAATTTAATATTTGAATATTTTCCACCAAAACCTTCTGCAGAGTCTTCTATAAGAATTACTTTATATTTTTTACACAATCTTTTAATTTCTATCATATCAGGAGATGAAGAATAAACTTGAGCAACTATAGCAACTTTAATATTCTTTTTTAATTTTGATTTGAAATCATTAATATCAATGCACCAATTTTCATTACTAGTTTTACAAAAAACTGGTTTATATGAATTTTCTAAAACTACATTTAGTATTGATACAATTAAGAAGTTAGGAATCAGTATTCTTGAACCTTTTTTAAGATTTAGGCACTTTAAAGCTAGATAAAGTGCGGTCGTGCCACTAGTCGTGGTAACAGCAAATTTCTTCTTCAAGAAATTTGCAATATTATTCTCAAATTCATTGATTTCTCCTCCTTGTGCTATTGAAGCATTATCAATTGCTTTTATTAATTTTTGTTTACTTTTCTTTAATATTAAAGGTCTTGAAACGGGTATCATATGTATATTTTATCTTTTTTTTCACCATAATAGGGGCCTTGTTTTATTTCAATAAATCTGCAATTTTTAAAAAATTTATACGAATGGCCTCCAAACTTTGTGACAACTGCACTATTTTTTTTCACTGTATGGGAACAGATTTTTTTATCATTTTTATCAAAGAAAGTTACTTCACAACTTCCCATCAATATATATATTATTTCGTAAGTATCATTTATAGTTTTTTTAGTTTTGATGTGTTTGTGTGCAAGTACTTTTTTTGGTGTATTACAGTTAAAATAACCAATTTGAAATGAATCTGAAGTCTTACTTAGAAATTTACTACTTTTAATTTCATTAAAGTTAATAATATTTGCATATTCAATCTTATTTTTCAAAATTTTAATCATTTTTTGAAATTCTTAATATCAGCTTTTACCATTTCCTTAACTAAATTTCTAAAGGATACTTTACTCTTCCATTTTAATAATTTTTTTGCTTTTGATGGATTGCCTAATAGTAAGTTTATGTCTTTTGGTCTAAAAAATTCTTTGTCAACTTTAATTAATATCTCTCCATTTTTTTTATTGTATCCAATTTCATTCGAACCCTTTCCTTTCCAATTAACTTCAATATCGATATTTTTAAATGCTAATTCTATAAATTCTCTAACGCTATGAGTTTCACCTGTTGCTATAACATAATCTGTGGGTTTTTTTTGTTGTAGAATTTTCCACATAGCTTCAACATAATCTTTTGCGTGACCCCAATCTCTTTTTGAGTCTAGATTCCCAATCTTTAATATTTCTTTAGAACCAAGATAATGTTTAGCTACATGTCTTGATATTTTTCTTGTAACAAAGGTTTCCCCTCTTCTGGGGCTTTCATGATTAAATAGTATACCGTTACAGCAGTATAGATCATAAGCTTCTCTGTAATTTTTACATATATGAAATGCATACAGCTTTGAAACGCCGTAAGGACTCGCAGGATTAAATGGAGTATTCTCATCTTGAGGTATTTTTGCATTATTGCCATATATTTCTGAAGTAGATGCTTGATAGAATTTTGATTTAGGTAGATAATTTCTTAAATTTTCTAATAATCTAAGAGTTCCAAGGGCATCAGTGTCAGAAGTATATTCTGGACTTTCAAAACTAACATGAACATGACTTTGAGCTGCTAAATTATAAATTTCTTGAGGTTTAATTTTTCTAATTAAATTTGAGAGACTTAACCCATCAGTCATATCACCATGATATAAAAAAAGTTTTTTATTTATAATTTTTTTATCATGAAATAAGTGATCAATTCTAGATGTATTAAGAGAGGATGTTCTTCTTCTTAAACCATGAACAATATAATTTTTTTTTAAAAGTAACTCTGTTAAGTAACTACCATCCTGACCATTGATTCCAGTTATAAATGCTTTTTTTATTTTCATAAATAGTTATAAGATAAATTAATTACTAATACATTAAATATGTTTGAAACTACAACAAGAAAAACATGCAGAATATGCAATTATAGCGATCTACAAAATATTTATTCTTTTGGGGAAATGTATGTTTCTAATTTTGTTTCTAGTTTAAAAGATGACCATATATCGGCACCTCTCGACTTAGTTTATTGCAATAATTGCTCATTAGTTCAACTAAAGCATACAGCCCCTCAAGAACTATTGTATTCTAAATTTTACTGGTACAGATCAGGAGTTAATGAATTTATGATTAATTCATTAAAAGATATATATAATACCATAATTGGTCTGAAAGTTTTGCAGGATGATGATATTATTTTAGATATTGGAGCTAATGATGGAACCCTCTTAAATTTTTTCGATAAAAAAAAATATATAACAATTGGGTGTGAGCCAGCTGAAAATTTAATTAAATCTTTAAATAATAAATGCACTTACGTAATTGATGATTTTTGGTCTAATGATGTTTTTAATGATTTGATAACGAATAAAAAAACCAAAAATAACAAGGCAAAAATTATTACTGCAATTGGTATGTTTTATGATTTAGAAGATCCAAATATATTTATTAGTGACATTGAAAAAGCATTAGATGATGACGGTGTATTTATTGCTCAATTAATGTGTTTAGAGTCTATGTTAAAAACAAATGATTTAGGTAACATTTGCCATGAACATCTTGAATATTATTCTTTTGAATCGTTAAAGTATTTGTATGAAAAAAATGGATTAGAGATAACAAATATAACTAAAAATTCAGTTAATGGTGAAAGCTACAGGATTTTTGCAAAAAAACTAAAAAAAGGTTCAATTAAATATAAAGAAAATACAAGTCTGAATGATATATTAAGTTTTGTAAAGAATATTGAAGAAATAAAAAAAAATTTAAATAAATTTATTGAAACAGAATTAAAAAATAATAAGAAAATATTTGTTTATGGAGCTTCAACTAAAGGCAATACTATTTTACAATATTTTGGTATTGATAATAAAAAAATACCATTCGCTGCTGATAGAAGTCCAGAAAAATGGGGAAAGTATACTGTTGGCTCTGGGATTAAAATCATTTCTGAGCAAGAGGCAAGAGATCAGAACCCAGACTATTTTCTAGTATTGCCTTGGTCATTTTTAGATAATTTTATAGAAAGAGAGAATGAGTGGAGAAAAAAAGGCGGAAAATTTATTGTGCCCTTTCCAAGTCTACGAATAATATAATGAGAAAAAAAACAGCAATCATTTTTGGATGTACGGGTCAGGATGGAAGTTATCTTACAGAATATTTACTCTCATTAAATTATATTGTTCATGGAGTTGTAAGAAAAACATCATCTAATTTATTTATTAATATACAGCACATTATTGATAATAAAAAATACAGTAATCGACTCCATATTGAAAAAGGTGATTTACTGGATCCTATCTCTGTAAACAGATTGATAGATATTATTAATCCAGATGAAATTTATAATTTAGCTGATCAAGATCATGTTGCTTGGAGTAATGCTATTCCCTTTTATAGTTTTCAAGTAACATCATCATCGTTGTTGAATATTTTAGAATCAATAAGATATAAAAATAAAAAAATTAAATATTTTCACCCTTGTTCATCAAATATGTTTGGAAAAACAACTTCAAAGTTTCAAAATGAAAATACAAGATTTAATCCACAGAGTCCTTATGCAATAGCAAAATCTGCAGCATACTTTACAATGAGATATTATAGAGAAACGTACGGATTATTTGCTTCAACAGCTATTTTTTTTAACCATGAATCACCAAGACGTCCAGCAGATTATGTAAGTCGCAAAATAACATCAAGTGTTAAAAAAATTTTAGAAAAAAAACTAAAATTCTTAGAATTGGGAGATATTTCAGCTAAAATAGATTGGGGATATTCTAAGGAATATGTAATAGCTGCTCACAAAATGCTTCAATTAAATAAACCTACAGATCTAGTTATTGGAACAGGCAAAGAATATAGTGTCGAAGAATTTGCAAGAGATGCTTTTAAATATGTTGGCCTAGAATATAAAAAATATTTAAAAATAAATAAAAAATTTATAAGACCAGCAACAAATAGCCCATTATTTGCAGATACTTCAAAAGCAAAAAAATTAATTAATTTTAAACCTACAATTTATAAAAAAAAATTAGTTGATTTGATGATGAAAGCAGAATTAGATAATTTAAACTTTTGATTTTACTCCTAAGGCAATACCAAATAAATACCAAAACATAACTGAGTTATAATTATTAGTAAAACTACCAGTTGGAACTAAAGGCCACAAATAAATAAATAAACATAAAACAAAAACTATTTGTAATGAGTTGTTTGTGTTAAAAAAATTCTTTTTAAAATTTTCAAATAATAAAAACAAAATTATTAATATGAAAATAATTCCAAAAATTCCATTCTCAACAAATAATTCTACATAGTAATTATGAGGATGTGTGCTGCACAAATAAGATTTAAAGTTTTCCAAATCTTTTTGATACTCTCTACATACATTTCTGTAATTTTTAAAACCAAGACCTAAATATTTATTTTCACCATATAATTTTAACGCAGTCATATATAGTTTTGCGTAACTTGAATTTACGTAATAATCATAAAATGAAAATTTATTAGCAAAATTTTGGTTTTTATCAATTTTTTGAACATCTTTATCTTTTAATTTACTAATTTCAACAAATGTAGATAATATCCTTTCTTTATAAGTATTATCAAACGAATTTATTGCTATTATGTTAAATAATATGAGAGGAATCAATAATAAAGAAATTGATTTTATGCTCAAAATTACGTTAAATTTACAAGATCTTATTATTAATAAAAACAAAAAAATAAAAAAAAGTATTAAATATATAATAGCTGCTCTTTGCGTAGAAACCAATATAGCAAAAGTGCTTAAAAAAATAAGAAAAAAAATTAAATAATTTTTATTATTTGAATTATATTTTATTATAAAATATCCAACAGGTATTATCAAAAACTTTGATAAAAATGTACCAACTATTGGTTCATTCCTAAATATACCAGTCAGACGACTTATTTGGTTATATCCATCAAAAGATTGATCGGGTTCAAAGCCAAAAATATTAACCCCTAAGTAATATTGTAATAATGTATCTAATAAAACAAAAATATAAACAAATATCCAAATTTTGAAAATTTTTGTATAATCAATTTCATCAAAGTATTTCAAAAAATGAATTAATAAAAATAAAAAAACAAAAAATCTTAAATATAATACATACTCAATAAAACTTTTAGAATTAAAGTTAAAAATAAAAGATACAGAAAATAATAAAAATAAAAAAAATAATAAAAACAAAGCCTTTAATTCTTTATTTTTTATAATTATTTCTTTCTTTAATATTATTAAAACTAGAAAAGTAATTGATGAAATAACTATTAATCCATCTGAAATTGCTGGACCTGTTAAATAAATTAAAGGAAAAAGAATTATATAATATTTAAATATAATTATAGTATTTATATTTTTAATCATTTTCAGAGTTTTTTAGTCTTTGATTCTATTAAAGAGATAAGATTATCAATTTTTTTTCCTTCATTAAAAGTAATGAGCTTGTTGTGATTTTTCTTTTCAATAAAATATTGTATTTGCTTGATATAAGTATGTTCTATTCCAGTTTTGAATTTAAATAATTTTTTATTTTCGTACAATTTATTCTCAAATAAATCTGCATAAAATGTTTTGTTAATCGTATTAATAATAATAAATCTTTGAACTTTATTATCTATGTAATTTAGTGATAAATTAATCAGTGTATTTTTATTTTTAAAGATAATTAATCGTTCTGCATCTGATGATATTTTTAAAGCTTTAGCAGAATGTTGATTTATAATACTTTTGATTAATTTTAAATTACCAAATAAATAAATTAAATAATTTAATTCATGTGATAAATCTCTTAAAACTCCTCCACCTTCATGTCTTTTGCTTGAATAAGAATTTTTATAATTTACATTCTTCCTCCATAATTTTAAATTTTGACCCGTGTAACAAATAACACTTAAAATTTTTTTATTTTTTAATCTTTTCTTTAAATCTATAATTATTGGTAATAACCTTAAATTATATCCAACAAAAATTTTCTTATAATTTTTTGGTTTATAATTTTCTTTTGATCCAAATAATGGTTTTTCAATTAAAATTTCACCTTTGAATCTAAATTTATTTATATTCTTTAATATTTTTAGATGATCAAATGTTTTATTACATATTATTATTTTGTTAATTGACGATTTAGCAAAATCTGTATTGTTTAAAAAAAACTGATTTACTAATTTAGAAGATATACTAATAAATTTTATTTTTCTAAGTTTTAAAATTTTTTTGTATCTTTCTGATATATTACCAATCCCTATTAATAAGACTTTCATTGATAAAGTTTAAAATTATTATTAGCATTTTTTAAATCAATCCAATTACCAATATCGATCCAATTTTCTGTAATTGGATAGACATGAACTTTATGGTTATATTTATGAATTGTTTCTAATAAATCATTCATATCAAATTTAATATTTTTTGGAATAAAATCTTTAATACTTTCTTCTAATATATATATTCCTGAGGAAATGAAGTTTGTAAGTTTGGGTTTTTCATCAATTGAAATAAATTTATCTTTTTCGTGTTTGATTACACCATAAGGGATATTAAAAGAATATTTTTTAACAACAACTAAATTCTGACATTTATTTG
>MDTG01392716.1_pt1 | contig 10337 bp, 11 predicted proteins | sample 811421 | NCBI WGS metagenome assembly MDTG01 (sample SAMN05326645, study PRJNA326480) | marine metagenome | isolation source: seawater | place: Pacific Ocean: South East | collected 2011
AAGTTAGAATACTTTTCATTTATGTATATTGATTTTTATTTATTTAAATATCAAATTTTTTCTTCAGTTATTTTTGATAAAAATTCTTCAGTTGAATCTTTATCAGAAGATTCATCTTTGATATTATCAACTGAATCAAATGATTCATCGTTTGATTCTTCTTCTTGTTTTAATTTTTCAGGTTCTTCATTACACTTACATTTTTTTTCTTCAATATTTGGAATGATAGATTCTTCTATTGATTCTTCTATTGATTCTTCTATTGATTCTTCTATTGATTCTTGAGCTTTTTCAATTATTTCTTTTTTTTCTTCACTTAAAATATCTCTTGAAACTTTTTGGAATTTTGGTAAAACAGGACTATTGCTTTGTGTTGATTCAGAGTAAGAGCTACCTGGTCTAACTTTTACGATATTTAAAGGTGATACAGGTTTTTCTTCTCTTGAAATAATATCTTCAATTCCATCGGTAAAATCATCGTGATTCATTTTAATTGATTTATCAATCTTATAGATATTACATTTATCCAAACCATTACAAATAGATGGAACAGCAACTTCATAATTCTTAAATTTTTTATTGAATTGAGCGATTACACCATCATCAATAATAGGACCGGCTTCTAATAATCTATCATATTCTGCCCTTGACATTTTTAAAAAATCACTTTGAATAACTCTCCTTGAAGGATCTAAAGCTAATTCAATTGCGATATTTCTTTGTAATTTACCCCATGAAACACCTGCTATACGATGTGCTTCCATAAGTTCTGCTACTTTCAAGAAATTTTGTAATGTTGATATAATTCCTGCGAAAATATTAACACCACCAACAATTGCAGAAGCCATTGATTTATTTTCGGCTGGAACAAATGAATCCATACCGACATTTGCGGCACCTGTTAATGTTGATAAGATAATTACAGGAATTGAAAAACAATAATACCATTTTCTATAATTCTTTTCTGAACGACCATGTAACCATCTGTAACACGATGCTTTTTCAGACCATTCTGCTAGTAGTTCCTCACATTCATCCGTCCATACATTTTCAAGTTTAACTTCTTTCTTTTTCTTTTGAAAATCATCCATTTTATACCATTATATATATAATTATTTGAGAATTATTTTATTTCCTTTATTATATGGGACAATTTTTAAGTCAATGTGAAAAATCACCATTAGCAGGATTAATGGGTGGAGGTGGATCTTCATCTATGAATGTTGCGGGTGTTGAAGATATTAAAAGAAACATTACAAATAAATTTGAGGAATATAAAAATATTTCTTCTAAACAAGTTCATGCAGCTCAAAATGTAAAAATTAGACAAGCTCCAGGATTTAATCCAAATTCTCCAATGTATCTTACAGATACAAATGAATATGGTATTTTTGGTCAAAGAACAAAAGGACCTTGTCCAAATTATGGTTGCGCATATACAATTGATCAATCAATTGGTGTTGAGTTATATACTTTTAATGAATCTATTGTGAAAGAATCTGAGAATATTTGGAGTGATATTAAAATGAAATTAAAACAAGAAGCTGAAACTAGTTTTGATGGTAATTCAAGTGCTCTTGATGCGGCTAATAAAGGTATCGCTGAAGCTGAAGATGAAGCAATCAAAAATATAGAAACTATTTTAGCTAATATGTCTAAATCATCTGTAAAACAACAACAAAATATAATGATTGAATATATTACTCCTATTAAATGTCAAGATCCTTGCGGTAAATCAATGGGACCTGTTCTTAAACAAGATGCTCAAATTGTTATCAAAACAGAAGATATTATAAATTCAACAATGGAAATTGTTCAAAAGAAATTAGCAGATCATGATGTAGATGTTGAACAAACAACATCGCAATCAAATACAGCTTGTATTGCTCAAATTGTATCTTCAATATGTTGTTCACTTATTTGTATAATGGTTCTTTGGATCATTATGGGACAACTTGGATAAATAATATTTTTTTTTAATATTACTTTATATATATAATGACAATTAAAGATGAATATATTACTTTTTGTAATGAGATTATAACAGGTGAACAAGTTGTTGATACAGGACCAGCAAGTGTTATAAGATCTGAAAATACAATGAAAGCATTACAACAAAGGGTTTCAAATATTATCAATAAAAGTTCTAGTGAAATTGATCAAAACGTTGTTGCTAAAAAAAATATCACGGTTGATTGTGGTAGAAAGAAATTAACTGATTTTCATCTTATACCTCGTAAAAAAAAATATACTTGGTGGGGATCTGAAGTAAAAGATAGTGGTTGTCCTTCATATGGTTGTTGTTATGATGTATCACAATCATCAAATATTCGTCTTAGTGCTGTAAATTCAACCGTTGTACAAGATAAAGAAAAAATATTTAATGAAGTATCACAAGAACTTACAGCACAAGTTGATTTAACTGTCGGTGGAGGTTCGGGTAATGAATCTTTACAAAAAGCAATTTCAGGAGCGGAAAATACTAGTTTAGAATCAATTGAAAGAGTTTTAGAAAATTTATCAAAGAATGATGTTGAAACATCTCAAAATATAGAAATTGTTTCAGAAGAACCTTTAGCTTGTATTAATGAATGTAATGAAACACCAACTGCTGGAGCAATTACACAATCATTAAATGTAGATATAGCATCTAAAAATATAGTATCAATAATCACAGAAAAAGTTTATGAAAATTATGTGAAAATGGAAAGTGAAACAAGCACAAAAGTTACAGATACAGATATTAAAAAAATTTATAGTTTCATTGTTGCTTTTGTATTATCTGTAATAGGTGTATATATCAGTGGATGGTTTACAGCCTATGGTATAGTACAAATATTAAAAATGATTCCAAAAACAAAACCAGTTGGAAATGGTATTGAAAAAGTTCAAGATGTTTGCGGTTGTGTTTATTTTATCTTCGGTATACTTATGGTTTACTTTGTATATAAATGTTGGGTAATGGTGATGTGTTTTGTAAGTGATCAACATTATGAAAATTGTGGAATTATGTGTGATATTACACCAGGTAGATTTGGATGTTTCTTAGAATACTTTCCTTTATCGCCAACGTCACTAATAAGATAATTTTAATATTATCTATAATATATAAATGTTAGGATTTTTTTCTTCAATTGGTGGAGGAATTTTAGGTAAATTTATGAAATTAATGTGTGTCCCATATACAATACCTCTTGGTATTATTAATCAATATGTTTTTCCAATTGATATCTGTTATAGTGAAAAAAAGCAAGATTTAAGTTATGAAGGTAATACAGAAGAAGCAAGTGTTACTGGGGGTAGTATAGGTACACAACAAAATGATCTTAATAATGTAAGTCAATATTCAAATGTAAATAGAAATGTTATGCGAATTTTAGAACAAAACAAACAAATATCAACCGTTGCTGCTAGTTCTGTAAATGCAGCTGATATAAGTTGTGATTTTCATAAAAGAGAAGGAGATGAGGATTTTAAGAATATGTATAAAACAGCAAATACCTGGAGAAAACATAAAGGTATTGATTTTTCTGCTTATCACTGTTGTCCAAAAGTAGATCAAAGTGGTAATATTACAATTACGCAAATAAGTTCTTTATCAAGTCAACAAGTAAATGAAATTAAAAATGAAATAAATAATCATATTGAAAATACATTAAAAGAAGCAGGTGTTGGAGAAGTTAACATGGATGCTGGTGTAAAAAGTAGCAATGAAATTCAAAATGATATTTATAAAAATATTCAAAATCAAATATTTCAATCAAATAATCAAAATGTAATGATAACACAAGGACTTACTTATATCGATCGTTATGGTATGTGCGACCCTAATACTGTTGAAGAAATTCCTCCAAATGAACTAGCAAAATTAGACACCGATTTACAAGAAGCTTGTAAAAATAAAAAATGTGGATATGCTGAAGGAAAAACTTTAAAACAAACAATTGATATATCAACATTATCTAAAAATATCATCAATACATCAGTTGATATAGTGATGGAAAATAATTCAGAAATAAAACAAAAAACAGAAGTAAGAGTTAATCGCGTTGGAAACTATCGTCTTTTAGTTGTATCTTTCTTATGGAATATTATTATGATATATCTTAGTTATTTTATATTAAAAAAAATACTAATGATGGCTGCTGGTTATTGAGCTTTTCTAGACATACCACCAACAAGGGCAATTATTATCATAAATACAAAAACCATACAACTACTAAAAGCTGTCCCTAAACCCATAATTATCTTATCCATAGGAACACCTCCTATTCCAATATTTAAACCACCTCCCACACCCGCCGAACTAACTGGAGAATTTACAGGATAACCCGCTGGTAAAGTAGAACTATTATATGGAACTGGTGCTGTGCCAGGAACTCCAGGAACTCCAGGAACTCCAGGAACTCCAGGTGCTCCAGGGATTGGAGCTGGAGTTGTTACACCCGTTGCCCCTCTACTAGTATCTGCGGTTGATCCTGTTGAACTATTGATAATCTTAATATTACAAGCTTGATTACCAGCTGTTGGAAGTTTTCTTGGTGGACTCATTTTACCTAAACCTGGACCACCCGCTACTGTAACTTTTTGATTGATCTTATTTATACAAACACCTATACCAGGACAACTTCCACCAACTGCTTCAAGATCAAATAATCGAGTTGCTGTACAAGGTGTATATAAACAAGCTATATCGGCCGTGAACATATTTGATTGAAAATTACCTTCTTTTTCAAATTCTTTTTTAAGTCGATCTTTATAATCTTCATAAAATTCATCAGGGTAAAAACAAGGACAAATATTACTAAATTCTTTACCAAATTTTGTTACATTCCATTCACCATTAGGCTGTTTCTTAACAGCACCCTTACATAAATTTTTTAATGTAGGTCTCATAATTTCAAGGTTTGTTTGTATATAAGGTCTACATAACTCACTTTCAAATAATTTTTTTATTTCACCTCTAATACCCCTACCTTTTACTGTTTTCATTCTTTTTATAAGAGCTTCACCATCATCTTCAATATCATTACCATTTGGATCTTTTACCTTTGGTATATCACATATTGTTTTAGCAATATCATAAAATTCATTTGGTTGAATTTTCGCCCACTTTTTACAATTAATATGTAATTTATTAACCACTTTTTTATCATTTGAACAATTTTGAGTACCATCACGACATATTTTACTATTTAAAAATACTTTTGCTGTACAAGCATCTTTAAACATTGTATTACATTTTGATGACATTCTATAACATCCTAATTTATCTCCTATTTTAAAAGGTTGTGAGCACTTTTCATCAGCTTTACCATCTGAAAGTTCTACAAAACTTCTACAATATTCTCTAGCACATTTTTTATGTGGATATAAATTGGGATTAGAAGAGCTCGTGGCATCTATCTCATTTCCTAAACAACACCCACCTAATGATACTGTTGACCAATGTGCTTTAGGACGCGCACAAAATCTTATTGTATCTTCTAAATCTGTTACATCATTACCACTTCCACATCCAGGGGCTCTTTCCAACGCATTTCCAAAACCATCTCCAGCGCAAAAAAATTGTCTTGTATGTGTTGCTGGACATTCATTTGTATCTTCCGGTCCTTTATCTGTTTTAAATTTCCTCCATGATTGTAAAGATTCAGTACTTCTAAGGGATTGTTGTTTCGTAGGATAGGCTTGATTTTTTTTACCAATTTTACATTTACTATCAACACCACAATCTCTTGTACATTTATCATTCACTGGATCATATTGTGTATTATCATTACAATGTGTCCTCCATCCAACATTAAATGATTTTTTAACACGAACTGTTCCATCTTTTCCATCATTTGTAACCATATTATTACAAGGATCATAACTCGTCCCTTTACTACTTTTACAATTTGTCCATATATTTTTCCATTCACTTTCTTTTAATCCCAAACAAAGACCGTCTCCTCCTTCACCAATTCCTCCACAAGCATAATAATCATGATTAAAAGCCCCTTTTTCATTATTTGTCCATATACTTCTATCAGTAACTTTAAGATTATTTTGATTATAATGATGGTCTGCTGTACAATTGCCTTTATCCCATTTTATTTCAGAATCTCCTGGACTTAGTACAGCATTTTTTACCCATCTATCATATTCTAAATTTACATCGTGTAATGTTGTTGTTTTTTTAGACATATTAATGATATATATAATATTAGATTATATTATATTTTTAAAAATCTTTTTATTTTACTTATCTGTTGTCCATTATAAATAGCTTTACCAGTTTCTATTTCATTTATCACTCTATCTGGTAATGATAATTGATTCGCTAATTGTTTTTGCGTCAAACCCTTTGATAATCGCGCTTTCTGAATTTTCTGAGATAATTCTTTATCTATCTTTTTATGATTCAATTTTTCACCTTTTTCTATTTTACTTTCTAATTTTTTATCTTTACTTGGTACATATTGTTTTTTCTTATCACTCTTAACATCTTTTTTAACATTTGTAGGGTTTTTACAATGAACTATATATTCCTTCCAATCTTGATGTTCCATTTATTTATTTATATTCTAAAATAAAATATTTTTAAATAAAATTTGATATAAAGATAATTTGACTATAAAAAATAAACAATGGACCCCAAACATATTACACGAACAAGCTTCTGTAATAAAGAAATTGACAATGTCACCGATAATTCAATGAAAAAATATATTTTAGATAATCTTCATCTTAAAACAAAAATCAAATATAATGATCGTTATGCGAAAATTTTCAATGATCAATTCAACAAAAATCTTAACAATCCTCACATAATCTGTCTTAAAAGTTCTGGAACACCCTATCTACTTTTCCTCACCCAAATTAATGATGTAAATTATTGTTTCCTTATTGATAAGAAAGTAAAAGATGGTTATGAATATCCAAAAATATTTGTCGTCCATTATCGCTTTGATCCAGAACTATTCAATGGAACACTCTTTGAAGTTGAACTTATTAGAGACAAAAATAATGAATGGTGCCTTCTTATTGGAGATATTTATGTAATGAGTGGTATTTCACTAAATACTGTTCAAATTCACGATCGTATCAATCATTGTATTGATATTATGGAAAACAAGTATATTACTGATTCTTTCTGTGATATCTGCCCAATTATTATCAAACGATATTTTGATTTCAATCAAATAAGATCTATCTTTTCAGATTTTATACCAAAATTGCCTTATCGTATTCGTGGTTTCTATTTCGTTCCACTTAAAACAAGTTATTCTAAAATCCTTTACCTTTTCAAAGATAATGATTATAAAAAAGTAAATTCAACAAATAAGAAATATATTTCATTTCGTATTATTCAAACAGTTAAACCAGATATTTATGAATTATATCTTTACAATGAACAAAAAACAAATATTCAAAAACATTCATACGCATCGATTCCTGATATTCAAACATCACGATGGATTAAAGAATTAACGGATACAAATCAAGAAGCAATTGTAGAATGTAAATTTAATCCTCTTTTCAAAAAATGGACACCAATTAAAGAAGGAAATCAACTAGACACTCTTCTTGATGTTAAGGATTAGTAGGAGATTCAGGTTTAGACCCAAATGTAAATATTCTTGCGATTTTTTCCCTGAGTGATTCAGGTTTAGTAGTTTTCTCTGTACCTGTACCTGTATCTGTATCTGTATCTGTATCTGTACCTGTATCTGTAACATTACTCAAAGTTTTTTCTGCTTGTTCTTCTATTTTCGCCTCCGCTTGTTGCTGAGCCTCTTCCACGACTGCTCCCTTGCCCCTTTCCGCGACTGTCTTACGTGCCTCCTTGCCCCTTTCCGCGACTGTCTTACGTGCCTCCTCGGCCCTTTTCCTCAAGTTTTCATCTATTTGTTTTCTATCTATTTTCTTTGCTCCCTTTTTTGCCTTTTTCCCAGCCTTTCTCAGAAAACCAAAGCCCTTCCCCTTCCCCCCTTTCATACTATACTTCCGTCTATTTGTAGTTCTTTTCTTAGTTTTTCTTTTTTTAGTTTTGACTGGAATTTTAGATTTTTGTGTTTTATTTTTTCTCCTAGATAATCTCTTACGCTCTTGTGTAATCATTTTTCTAGTTTTCTTTCTTGTTCTCGCTTTTCTTTTCTTTTTATCTTCACTCATATATTATAATCAATATTTAAATTTTTAACGTCTTCTGTTTCTACTTCTTTTAACTGTTCTTTTAGCTTTTCTTGTTTGACTCTTTTTAGGAGATTTTGATCTAGATCTTTTTTTAGGAGATTTTGATTTAGATTTAGATTTGGATTTAGATTTAGATTTTGATTTAGATTTTGATTTTCGTCGTTTACGACCTCCACCTATACTCTTGGTCTTGGTATTTTGTAATTGATCATCTTCTGGTGCTGGTTCTGGTGCTGGTGCTGGTGCTGGTTCTGGTGCTGTTTCTGGTGCTGGTGCTGGTGCTGGTTCTGGTGCTGGTTCTGGTGCTGGTTTACTTTCTGGTGCTGGTGCTGGTTTACTTTTTCCGCCCCCCATACTATTTATACTATTATCAATATTTAAATGTTAAAGAAAATAAGTAATTAAATGGAAAATGTAAAAATTTACATCAGTAATATTATTGATTTTATCAATCAAGATTGGGAGGATTATGAAAAAATAAACGCATATGTTGAACTATGGAGAAAACCATATTTTAATCATTTTTATAAATGTGTTAAATTTGTTGGAAAGCTTTATTCAACCGATATCAACCATGTTATGAATATGATGAATAATCCAGAAATAAAAAAACAAATATCAATTGACTCTGTATTACCCATTGATAACATACAAAAAATAAAACAAATCAAAATGAATGATATGGATGTATCTCTTTATTATCAAGATAATAAATTCCCTTGGCCTTATTCTAAAAGATATTCTTATCTAATTACAATGATACATAAAATATCAAATGATCATTATATCTATATTGAAAAAACAATTGATTATAATGATGATTCTATCAATACAGATGAAAATGTATTATGGAATTACACAAATACAATTTCATATGAAAAAAAAGATGATCATATTTTAACCACTATGACCTGTAAATTTGATCTCGGAGATATATACATACCAGTACCTTTAATGGATCAGGTTGTTAAGAGTATGTCTGTTCTTTATAAACATTGGAATCAATTATTGTAAATTTATTTCTTTGAAGACTTCTTACGAGAATAACGTCTTTTTTGTGTCTTCTTTCTTTTTTGTGTTTTCTTTCTTTTTTGTGTCTTCTTTCTTTTCTTTTTCTTTGAAGACCCACCTCCACTTGATGACGTAGAGGGTGGAACAGAGAAATATCCCGGAGGTCTATGTCTAGAACCATCTGGTGGAGGGGCCCGAGAGGGTGGGCGAGGAGCGAGGTGTTGTGGCGGTGGTGCCGAAGGTGCCATATTACCCACTACAACTGCTGCATCTAAATATTGTTGTGGATTTATATGGGTTCGTTTTTTTTGCCAAGTTTCTACTACATCCATTCTTGATTTAAGTTTATCAATTTCATTTCTCATTCCATCAAGTAATCTTTCTTCTATATTTTTTCCTTCGATTGGTTTAAGTCTTTCTGTTGATAACATATAATATATATTATATATTTTTTTTTATTTAAGAGTATATATATAATATTATATAGGTTATTTAAAAAATGGTAACAAAGTTATCAAATGATGGTTATAAAATCACTAAAAGTGAATATGATACAAAATTGATTAAAGAAATAAAAGATGAATTAACGGTTAAACCTTTTACATACAACAAAGGTCAGAATAATGAAATGGGAAGATTTTGTGTTTATATGGAAAGTCCTAAAAAACTTTATTTACCAAGATTTTATGGATTGAAGAAATTTGGAGTTCCTAATATAACAACTATCAATGATGGAGAAGATGTTGATATCAATTTTAATGGTAATTTAAGACCTGAACAACAACCGATTGAAGATATTTATCTAAAAAACGCATATGAAAAAGGTGGTGGTATTATATCACTTAAATGTGGTGGAGGTAAAACAGTATTATCATTACATATTGCTTGTATGTTAAAAAAGAAAACAATTGTAGTTGTTCATAAGGATTTTTTGTTAACACAATGGAGAGATCGTATTGCTGAATTTATTCCAAACGCACGAATTGGTAAAATTCAACAAAATACTGTTGATATAGAAGATAAAGATATTGTATTAGCGATGGTTCAAAGTTTATCAATGAAAGAATATCCTGAAAATACATTTGATTCATTTGGTTTGGCTATTTTTGATGAATGTCATCATCTTGGTGCTGAAGTATTTTCAAAGT
>MDTG01087241.1_pt1 | contig 10336 bp, 17 predicted proteins | sample 811421 | NCBI WGS metagenome assembly MDTG01 (sample SAMN05326645, study PRJNA326480) | marine metagenome | isolation source: seawater | place: Pacific Ocean: South East | collected 2011
AACTCACCAGCTCCATTCTTTAATCTATCATCAATCAAGTAATCACCTACTAATAAATCTTTTCTATGAGTTGTAATTAATTTTTTGTGGAACATTTCACCAAAATAATATTCTAACCAATATCTTTTATCAGTTAAAGCTTCGGGATTTCCCCAAGGAGATGCGGTAGCTATGAATATTTCGTATTTACCACTATCTTGTAATTTTTTTACTGCACTCAGAGCACCTTTGATTGGTTTTGGAAATCTAAATAAACCTGTAATGTGGTCTGGGTTGTTTTTGAACTTATCTTTTAAATGTGGGTGAGCAGCAAACCATCTTGTAATCTCATCTCCAAGATTAACAAGAACGCCATCCATGTCAATATAAAGTATTTTTTTACTCATTTATTACTTATTTACATTGTAAATATACGAAAAATATTTTACAATTCCAAGCTAAATCGTACTTTTTTTTATAACTCTATATCGGTGTGTTGGGTTTAAATCTAAGTTTAACTTATCTGAATCGATGCCTATATCCAAATACTTAATAGTTTCTAATGATTTTTTTCTATCGTTTCCATATAAATCTTCATAATAAGTTATTGGAACATTTATTAAGTTTGATAAAAACTTCATATCATATTTAAGAACATTAAATTCTTTTTTATATTCTGATATATTATTATTTATCCAATCGTTTGGTATTTTAGATAAATCCCATCGTTGGTGAGATGATATTTTTTGTTCTTGTGTGTATTTTAAATTTAAAAAACTTTCTAAATGCTCTTGAGTTGTGTACCTATCGAGTAAAATTACTTTATCAAAATATTTTACATAATCAAGTAATAAATCAATATTGGATTTAAACTCTACATATTTTTCATAGGGCATATCTGATATAGTGTGTTTTACCACTAATCTATCTTTACCTAATTCTTGGTTTGGATATGAGTTTTCTTTATATCCATTTAAGATAGGATTATATGGTTCGTGTACTTCGTAATAATTTTGCTTACCAATATTAATAGTTAATGAGGTACTTCCTGTTCTTGGTACTGCAATAATTAATATTTTCATGAGTATTGTTGTAGTAATCTTAATATTTCATCTAATGATTCGTGTCTATGATTATCTTCTAAGCTTACTGAATAAACAAATTGTGATTCTTTTATTTTTGCAACCTCGTGTATTGCTGAATCATTTGGAAACTTTAAATCAATTTGTTGTGGGTCACCTGTAAGAATCATAGTAGACTTCTTTCCTAATCTTCCTAATACCATTCCAAGTTGTTGTTTAGTTAGATTTTGAAACTCATCTACAATTACACATGCGTTATCAAATGTCCTACCTCTAAAATGAGATAGCGATACTAATTCAATGTGTTCATCAGATTCCATCTTTTGTAGAATCATTGGTTTGTTATAGACCTTTCTCATATTTGAACGAATTGGAACTAACCAAGGTTCCATCTTTTCATCCAATGAGCCTGGTAGGTATCCATTATCTTCGTTAGATACTGTTGGTCTTGTTATTATAATTTGATTAATTTGTCTTGTAAAAAACATATCTAATGCTATTTGTACGGCTAATAATGTTTTACCACTACCTGCTTTACCCATAACAAAATTATATGGATGGTATAAAATATTTGTCTTTGCCATCTTTTGTTCTTCTGATAATGTTATTGAAAACTTTATTTTACCCTTTGGGGCTTGTTTATTAATATTCGCTCGTGCCATCTTTCTCCTTTAAAAAATTAAATTGTGTAAACCCATTTCTATAACATAATTGAGCAGATGCTCTATTCCAATCATCTGAATAAAGATACATCGTATCTGTGTTTGTTAAATTAAAACTATATTCAAATCCTTGTCTATAAAAAATCCTAGCAGAATTACCTCTATCTGGTTTATGTTTTCTGCTTACCAATGCTCCTCCAATGTAAAGTTCGTTTTCTTTTATATCTTGATAATGAGATTTCCAATCGATAGTCACACAATTAGGGTTTGTCCAATGCCATCCCAAACACCTTTCATCATACATCCATAAATGACATTGTGAACCGAACTCAAGTCTTTGATAAACTACATCAGTAGTAGGTGTGTCATCCCATTGTAAATCTTCGTGATGATACTCAATCGATGCTTTTATATGACTTAAATTTTGGGAAAAGTTGTCTGTGGATATTGTCTTAAACCAATATCTATTATCAAAAGTATGGGGGCGTAAATTGCTTTTGTATAATCTAAATTGAACTAATTTGTCTATGTCCATGAAGTAACATCTTTAATATAAGTATAGTTACAATATCGATTTGGGTTTAGTCCAGACTACTAAAGTTTTTCTAAATCCTTTTTTTATTTCGTTTACTCCATGCATTACTTGACTACCATCATAGTCAATTACCTGTCCTACTTCGTTGAATGGAACTATCTCAAAGTCTAATGTCAACTCTCCACCCTCTTCAGCCATGTCTAATAATATAAGATAGGTACGAGATGAATTACTATCCTTATGTGGTAGTGTTTTTGATGTTTCTTGATATTGATTTAAATGGATTGATATAATTTCATTTTTATTTATATCTAATTCCTCCTTAAATAAATTAACCATTTCTACATTATCTTCTATTGATAGAAAGTCAATCTTTACGGGGCCTTTTCCTTTGTAACTATAATCAATTAAACCAACACTATTTTGATTTATTATATCAAGTTGTTCTTTACTTGCTTGTTTACAGTTTTTTACTAACTCTAACAAGTGTGTTAAATTAGTATCAGTAATTTTTTTTAAATTATAAATCATATCATTATCTCCTTTCTCCAATTATATGGTTTGACAGGTATTTTATATTTTGTACAAAGTGTACTAATTCCCCAACCTTCACAATATCCGATTCCACTTTTATATCTTTTTAACTTATCTCGTGTTACTGTATTTTGGTTATAAGTTTTTTCAATTATAGATTGAAGAATTTTATTATCTTTTATAATATCATCTATATTATTCATTGTTGGAAAAGACATTATTTTTTCTAAAATATAAAATTCTATACTACCCTTACTTGATACTTCTGATAATAATGTATCTTGTAATATAAAATCGTGGTCACTAAAAAATATTGTTGAGTCATCATCCTTGTCAGTCAAGTTCCATACATGAGCAGTATAAAAAGTGGTGTCATCAAAAATAAAGTCTGTATTAAAATCATCTAATCCATCTGTATCAATAAATGTGATTCTTTCCCTATATTTTTTTGATAACTCTAAAACAAAATTAATTTTTTCGTAATAACTAAAAACATCTCTTTTGTATTCATAACAAGTTGCGTTTTTAAATTCATGAATACCATCTGTAAGAATATGTAAGTTATGGTCTTTAGAAAAATTATTTATTGCTAATTTCCAAGTATCAACCCATTTTTTACCAACACACATTGTAGCATAAATCATAATAAACTTTTCTTTTCTTTTATGTTTTTAATATAACAAAATATTAAATAACAAGTTCCTTTTGTAACTTTTGATATTTTGAAAATATCTGTCTTGTTGTGTATAGTTCCATATCCTTTTCTTGGAACAAGGTTATTCAGACTTCCACCTATAAAATTATCATTTAAATAACATTCTATTATAAAGTTAGTACCATGATATTTTTCATACCCATCTATAAATACCGAATCATAATCTGAAGTATATGGTGGTAAATAATCTCCCTCACTTAATTTTAAAATTTTAATTATAGGTTTTGATGAAAACTTTTTATTAAAGTAATTTTCAAATGTTTCTATTAAGTCTTTATCTTGAATAAAAGTTTGGTGATAGTGAGAATGTAAATCTACTCTTTCCCACTCTTGATTAGATACCTTGTTTAGTATAAATTCACATTGTTTTTTAGATAGTATTTTTTCCATAACTTACTTGATTAAATATATCTATACAATAACTACCAGCATAAACAATTCTTTCTTTATTTGAGTTTGGTGTTGGTATTGCCGTATGTCTTATATCTGCAGGAAATAAAAATATATCATTTACTTTTGGTAGGAATTTATGTTTCTTCCCATCTTCAGTTTGAAATACAATCATCCCTTCATCTCCTTTTATTTCATCTGTTGTTTGTAAGTAGAAGGTAAAGGTGTAATCAGTTAATATCTTAGACCTACCTGGTGGATGAACTTCGAGATGTTGATGCATCCATTCCATATCAAATCCCTTTCGCTGAGTATAAACCCAATGATGTTGAGCCCAATTAGTAAATTTCTTACCACTAATTTTTTCAATACTTGATTTTATTTGATTGTTTATTGAATCAAATATAGGAGATTCTATTTCAATCCACACAGAGTTATTGTTTGAATGAATTGTATTTTTGTGATTAAATTTTACTAACTTTAAAAAATCTTGAATAGAGTAATCTCCTTTGTAGGTATCTTTATAGATAGTAAATTTATCAGATAATCTTAGTGCCTCCATGAAAATTTATTTTATTACTTCCTTTTTTAAACTCACCTTTTGTGAAATATGTCCAATTAACATTGTGTGTATTGTTTGTAATTTTTGGCATATCTTCACTATCAACAATACATTTATATGTATTTAATTCTTTAATATCTCTGATTTCAAAATAATTCCAATGAGAAAATATAGTACCCTCTTTTGAAACTAATTTTGCATATTCTTCTGCAAGATGAGAGTTAGAATCATTATGAGTGTCAAAGAATATACCATCAAACTTTTTGTTAAGTGTTGGTATTACATCAATCCAATCACCAAAGATAATTTCTACATTTGATTTATTCTTTGCCCACTCTTTTGCTTTTTCATAAATCTGTGGATTGATTTCTATACAAGTATATCTATTTACAAGTTCTGATATTTTGTTTGCGGAGAATCCCATACCAAATCCTATATCTAATACATCTCCACCATTTTGAGAAACTACATATGAATGTATTTCTGTTATCTCTTTCGCTCCTCTGGCCATTACAATAGAACGAGTGTTATCTTTTAAAACTATTGATTTGTCTGTGATTATTACCTCATCGTTTTTCATATCAAATCTTCTTTTTGTAACCTTTCATATCTTCCATAATTAGATAGTATTTCTTCACCTTGTTTTATATCTCTCGTTGTTTTCAAAGTGTCTTTATCAATATTAGATTTATTACCACCACTATTTACAAAATAATATGGAGTCGTGTAAACCCAATGACATCCTTTGGTGAGGGTTATATAAGTGTTTGTATCTTTAGGAAACTCTGGTGAATATAAAAATATATCCTTAATATGAAGATACACTTCTTTTGGTAGTTGTTCTAATTGACTTTCTTGGATTGGATATCGGTTAGTTTCTCCTAACCATTCTTGAAATATATAAGTGTCTTTAGGAATATCTCGTAATGCAAAAACACCAACTCCTTGAAGCTTACTTGGTTTTAATTTTACGAATAAATGATTTTTAATATAACTAATTGCATCCACTAACTAAGGTGTTTAGCTTTGAATAAGTCAAATAGTTTAGAAATAACAGAATCAGTTCTTGTTTTTTCCTCAGTAGATAAAGCTCCTCTACTTCTTGATTGAACGCTTTGTATTGATACTTTTTTGTATAATGTTGGTTTAGCCATTTTCTTATCCTATTATGTTTTTTAATAATTCTTTACTTTGTCTCATAAATCTTGAGTTAAGTTCTTTATTGTCTCCAAGACCTGATACGATATAACCATCTATTATAAAGTTGTGTTCACTTCCTTCTACATCATCACCATCTATCTCAAGGTTATACCAATTAGTAACATACATTTTTTCTACTTTAGCTATATTATCAAATGTTGTCCATGTATCACCCATTAATACTGGATGGTTTGGTTCTGCAATCATATTCTCTAATTTAACAACATCAACAACTTCTTCAGTTGGATGTGTTAATACTTTAGTAACAATACCTTTTACAAACTCATTATCTTTATAAGATTTAACTTCATCTCCAATTTGTACATCACCTATAATTTTTGTACTTCCATCCCACATTTCTACCGGTGCATTAAAGTCAAAACATCTATTATGTGCTAATGTATCATTTGCATAATAGTTATGGTTTTTGTCTATATTAATCAAGTTATAAACTAATACATTACCAGATATAACATCAATAGCGGTGACTGTTTTTTTACCACCATCTAATGTTCTAATATTACTACCTACATCTATTAGGTTTGTATCTAACTGATATCTTTCTTTTGACCATAAAGGCATTTTTGATACCCATCCATGTTCTACATCATATAGTGGGTGGTCAAGAGTACATTGTACTGTTGAACTATCATCAAATGTATATCTAACTACTTCACTTACTTTTTTGGTAAGAATACCATTTACAATTTTATTTTCGTTTATTGGTGGATAGTTTGTAAAATCACAACTTTTAACTGAATCTCCTATCTCAACATCTTCAATGTTTTTAACACTTCCATCTGACATAGCTATTGATGTACCAGCTATGAAACATGGAGCGTTGTGGGATACAACCGCATTAAATGATGTCGAACCACTTAATATGTAAGTATCGGTATCTTCAACATCTACTTCTACCACTTTTATATTAGTATCAGTTGTAGTGTAATAATTTACTTCATCTATGTCAATGAGTGTTCCATCTAATTTATAAAAATAATCGTTAGTAGCATCTAATTGTAAAGGATGTTTATAACTTGTAATATTTGAACCAGAATCATAAACTAAAAATTGTTTTGATGTACCTGAGAAAAACGAATCTCCATCAACCACATATTCTACTAATGTGTTATATCTTAAATCTTCGGTATTTTTAAATACTACATCAGAGGATGTAATGTAAGAACCCGATGGTAAAGTACTACCTATGTGTTGCCAATCCATTATGTGATAATCGTGTTCTTCAGTTGGTGAACCAGATACAAAGAATGATTTTATAGAATCACCAACTACAATATCTTCTAATGCAACATATGAATCATCTGATTTTTGAATTTTATCAGAGGATAGGAAACCAGCTCCATCTAACTTTGGTGCATTAGTTGTGTATTCATAATAGTGGTGGTCATCAATTTTGTTTGAAAAAGATGTATCATCATATGAAGATGTTAAATTTTCAGTAACATCAAAAACTGCAGAGTTTTTATAACTATGAATGTTAACTTGTTTCAAGTCAGTATCGTAGACTACATAAAAAGTTCTATATGAAGTCAATCTATTATTATCATCTAAACTTGATGAATGAAAATGAAACTGTTCTATAAGTTTATCATCTGATGTATTTTCATTTAAGAATCCACTCCATCTTTCAGCGTCCGATAAACTACTTGAGCCAATTTTGTGGAAATCAATTGGATTGAAAGTTTCATTTATACTCTTGACAGCCGCATCTGGTATAGTGTGTGTATTTATTTCGTTTGTAATTGTATTAAAGGAATCATTTGATGATGAATAATAAAATTGAGTAACCATTGACTCAGAACTACCTGAGTGAAATAGCTTATATGTGTTTAATCTTCCTTTACAATATTCACTATCAAATATTGCACTTTCATCATATGCTAGTCTTAAAATAAATTTGTCTGAAGAATCTGTAATAGTTGAGGGATATATTGTATTTCTATTTTCAGCATAAGTATAAAAACTTCCGCCTGGTACTGAGGATGCGAATGAAGAGGATAGTGAATTTACAAGGTCGTTGTGTATTACTGGTTTGTAAATTACATATAAATCTGATATAGATTCACCTGTTAGTATATTGATAAACGATGACCAATCAATGTCATCTATCTGTTCTGGTACAACTGAAGTGTCTGTATTTACTTCTAATAATCTTAAGTTGTCTGAGCTATCTTTTATAAAATCCGCAGAAAAAAGTGTGCCTTTCATATTTTACTTTCCTTTTTAAATATTCCTCTTATATAAGTATATGTAACTACAATTTTGTTTCAATTGTGGTTTCTTTAATTTTCTTTTTATGTGATGTCATACTACTTCTATATTTTACAATCTTTTCACAAGTCTCATAATCTTCATTAATTTCAAACCACTTGATACATAAGTTCATAACTTCCATGTAGTCTTGTTTTGGTATTCTTATTGCGGATGGTGCATTTTCATGTACTACCATAGTTAAGCTTTCTTTATTGTTTGTATAAGCCTTTCTAATGTTTTGTGATATTTGCCAAAAAACATGATTACCTCTACTTTCTACAAATCTTTTAACTCTGCTATTTCGTGTCCAATCAAGATATCTTTTCCAATGGACTGTGTTCATTAATCTACCCATTAGTTTCTCCTTCCTAAAATACCTCTTCTATCTTTTCTATTTTCTGCTCTATTAAGATTTGGATTATCTTGTTTAGTTGTGGAAGAAGATGTCGTGTTAACCGCCGTTTGTTTTTGTTTTGTTGGAGTAGTTTCTTTAGTTGTTTCTAATCTTTCTTTTTCTAAATCTTCTGTTAGTTCTACTGCCATTCCACTATTAGTACTTGGGTTAAACTCTGTTGTGTTTAAAGTCCAACTACCCATTTCATTAATATTTCTTAATTCTTGGTTGTCAGAACTTGATAACCAGTCAATATGGTCAAGTATTTTATTTAGACTATCACCACCTGTGTTAAGGTTTGATGTTATGGATGCCTCAGCATATCTTTCTCCTACATCATAACTCCTACCTGGTGTTTGTAATTCATTTAATGAAAGTGGTATAACTGCAACTGTTTGTAAATTAAAATAAGGATTACTTTTATTTATTGCATCCTCTAAATCTCTTTTAAAGTTTTGAGAAGTAAATAGCTGACCATCAATATCTAAAATAAATCTAAAGGTATGGGTTGGGTTTGCTACTCTTATACTTGAAGCAGTTTGTCTACTCCAATCAATAGAGTTACCTTTAAACTTACCTACTAATTGAAAGTCTCCACCTCTACCAATATAATTAATATTAGTTCCATCCGTAGGGTTTGATTCCAAAGGATATGGGTCTCTTATGTCGGAATGAGTGTTATACTTCATACCTATAAATATATTAAAAACAATTAGTTAGTAGTAATGGTGTAGTATGCCTTTTGGATAGCTTCGTGTATGGTAAGATGGGGGTCAGATTCTCTTAATTGCTCAACTACTTTCCACAATTCATCTTTAATTCCCAATGAATGTGACTTGTACATCAGCTCTTCTGTATATTCTTCGTTTGTAAATCCCATGGATAAAACCCCCTTGTGTAATATAAGTATTAAAAACCTCCGTATTCATCATCATAAAATTGAATATTTATACCAGCTTCTTCTAACATTGAAAAACTTCTATGATAGTTCTCTTCCCAATGTTTGCCTTTTGTAACAACACCTCGTTCACAAAAGATTCTTGTGATACCAGCATTTATAATTCCTCTTGAACAATCTGAACAAGGGATTCCACAAGATAGATACATTGTACAATCTTTTGTTGATACTCCGATTCTCGCTGCATTATAGATTGCATTTCGTTCTGCATGTTCAAACCAAAAATACTTTTCAGGTCTTTCTTGTCTTTCTTTTATATTGTCCTCTAATCCTCGTGGAAATGAGTTATAACCAGTAGATACTATTTCTTTATCCTTACCAACAATAACTGCACCGATTTGTGTGTTCTCATCTTTTGACTTGAGTTTTACCTGGTGTGCTAAATTTCTAAAGTATTCTACCCATCTCATGTAAATAAATATATATTAATCTATTATTTCTGCATCTTCTATTTGTTCACAAAAATAATAAACTCCTTCTCTTTGTACTTTAAACGCAGTATCAACCTCTAACCACTCTTTAATCATTCGTACATTCTTACATCTTTCGATGGGAATAATTGCATGAACAACATATGGAGTGTTGTTAATGTATTGTATTGGTCTTTTGTATGAAGGAAAAATCATATTATTTGAGCCTTTGGAGGGAGTCGAACCCACGACCTGTTGATTACAAATCAACTGCTCTAGCCAGCTGAGCTACAAAGGCTTGGAAGTCTTATTCTTCAATATCTTCCGTAGTACTTGAAACAGTAGTTGATTCTACTTCTAACTCAACTGATTGAGTGTCAGTCACAACTTCAGTTGCTTCTTGTACTTCCGCTTCCACTTCCACTTCTGGTGTGGCAGGAGTTGCCTCCTCTTTCTTCTTATCTTTAGGGTCACATGATAGTAATCCTAATACTAAGAATAAACTTAATAAATATTTCATAATATATAATTTAGTTAAAAATCTACATTCGTAGATTGTGGAGGATATCGGAGTCGAACCGATGACCTCTTCGGTGCAAGCGAAGCGCTCTAGCCAGCTGAGCTAATCCCCCATGGCGGAG
>MDTG01127398.1_pt1 | contig 10336 bp, 8 predicted proteins | sample 811421 | NCBI WGS metagenome assembly MDTG01 (sample SAMN05326645, study PRJNA326480) | marine metagenome | isolation source: seawater | place: Pacific Ocean: South East | collected 2011
AATATCTAACATCATTTGCTGCATAGTTAATTTGTTCTTGAGATAAGTTGTCTTGATTACCCCAGTCGCTACTTTGGGAAGTTTTATCTAATTCAACATCTAACATTTCGTAAATTAAATCTTTTAATCCGTGTTTATTGGTATATGTTCTAGCTAATTTACTTGCAACTTTTGTACAAAAAATGTTTTTTGTCTCAATTTGAAGATTTGACTTTAAAGCTGCAATGTCAAATCTTGCAAAATGAAAAATTTTCATAATATCTACATTTTCAAAAAGTGTTTTAATTCTCTCCGAATTTTTGTTACCAATTTCAATTTTTATACATGAAGTTAAATTCATCTCATTACATATCTGTATAAGACACAATCTGTCTCTACCATGAATCAGCCCCATGGCTTCAGTATCAATAGCTAAATATTTTGATTCTTTGTAAGCATTAAATTGTTCAATGCTTAAATCATTTGTAAAGAAAACTATAGGGTTAGCTAAATTGTCTTTATTCATAAATAATAGTTTTAAAGTTTATTGTAATCTAAAAAACTAGAGAGCTTTATTTAAACATGAATTTATTAATTGAATGTAGATTAGCCTTGATGTATTTATAAGCGTGCTATATTAGCAAAAATTTAATAGTTCAAGAAGATATAAATAAATGGATTATTACTTAAAATCAACACTATTTCTTACAATATTATTAGCAATAGGTCTCTTTTTTTTTCTTAGAGCATCAAGTAAAGATAGAACAACAACTATTGAGATATTTTCATCTAAGCAGCCATTAGAAGTTCTAAATTTAGTTTGTAGTTGGCTAAATTTGAGAGGGTGGAAGCAAACTGATTGTAATTCTGATAATAAGACTTTAACTTTTAAGGGACAAGTTGTATCTAGTAAATTCCTAGCAATATTATTAGGATTTTTAGGTGGATTAGGTTCTTGTGCTTTAGGTCTAGTAATTATCCAAATTTATCCAAATTTAAGTTGGTGGCCAATCCTTTTAGGAATAATAGGAGGACCTTTGTCTGGCATTATTTATTCTAATAAATCTCAAAGAGAAGAAACTTTTGAATTTAGATTGATAAATGATAATGAAACAAAACCTACCCAAATAAGGTTCAGAGCTCACAGAGATGAATTGATCGCTTTAGAAAATGAACTCAAGGAATCATTAGAGCTTAAGAGTGATGGATCTTTATTTAAGACCCCTATCTAGTTCATTTGTGTTAATCGAAAATATTATTATCTTTGCAAAATTTTTCTAAAGTTTTATCCTCAAGCCAGTTTTGTGGTTTAGTAAATATTTTCGTAAGGTATTCTTCTCTTGAGTTTTCTTGTGCTTTATATCCATATTCCCATCTTGCGAGAGGAGGCAGCGACATTAATATTGATTCAGTTCTACCATTTGTTTGTAATCCAAAAATAGTTCCTCTATCCCAAACTAAATTAAACTCAACATATCTACCACGCCTATAAAGTTGGAATTCTCTTTCTTTTTCAGAATAACTTTGATTCGCTCTTTTTTTTATAATTGGTTCATATGAAGGAAGGAATGCATTTCCGCAATTATCTGCTAGTGAATATAATTCATCCCAACTTAACTCTAAATTTTCAATACTTTCTGATTTCTTAAAGGCATCACCATTTTTATCTTTGCCTTTATAAAGTTTTCCTGAACCATCTTGATAATCATAAAATATTCCACCAATGCCTCTAGATTCTTTTCTATGTTTTAGATAGAAATATTCATCACACCATGGTTTGAAGACCCTATGTAAATTTGGATTAACTTTATTACAAGCCTTTTGATGCTCTAAATGAAAATGTTTAATGTCTGATAAGTATGGATAAAAAGGTGTTAGGTCTGCTCCACCACCAAACCACCATACTGGACCTGCTTCAAAATATCTATAGTTTAAGTGTACTGTAGGTATAAAGGGATTTCTTGGATGGAGTACCATAGATGTTCCCGTTGCAAACCATTCATGCCCTTTGGCTTCTGGTCTTTGAGAAATTATTGATTCTGGTAATTCTTTTCCATATACTTCTGAGAAATTTACACCTGCTTGTTCAAAGATTAAGCCATCTTTAAGTACTCTTGATCGGCCACCTCCTCCTTCAGGCCTTTCCCATGACTCTTCAACAAATAAACTTTTGCCGTCAAGCCTTTCTAAACCTTTGCAAATATTTTCTTGGATACTTAGTAAAAGATTTTTAGTCTTTTTTCTTGAGTTATTAGGAGGCACTTTGGACATCGATTTTACTGGTTATAGGAGAAACTTTTGATCAATTTTGGGTTTGGTCTTATAATTTACCTTAGGGGGTAAATTTCTCATTATTTGATAGTTCGACTTCGTATTAATTCTTTTTGAAGTCTACTAACTTATAAAAGTATTCAAAATTTTGATGACCACTGTTGAAGAAGCGAGTAACGCCCTATCAAAGATACTTGATGAAGGTTCCAAAAAAAATGTGTTGGAATTAGGTTGGATAAAAAACGTTAGGGTTTCTATACCAAGATCAATTATAACTTTAGCATTGCCTTCCTATGCAAATTCGCAAAGAGATCGAATAGTTCAAGAAGCTAGAAATATTCTTTTAGGTTTTATTGATATTGAAGATGTTCAAATTGAGTTAGATAATAATGCGGCTCAATTAACAAATAATAATGAAGATAATTCTCCTCAGCTCCAAAGTATTAAAGGTATAAATCAGATTATTGCCGTCAGTAGTGGTAAAGGTGGGGTAGGTAAAAGTACTATAGCTGTGAATTTAGCATGTTCATTAGCAAAATTAGGATTAAAGACTGGTTTATTAGATGCGGATATTTATGGACCCAATACCCCCTCCATGTTGGGAGTTTCTGAAGAGAATCCTAAGGTTCATGGTAGTGGGAATGATCAAAGATTAATTCCTATTTGTAAATATGGGATTTCTATAGTTTCAATGGGTTTTTTGATAGAAGAAGGTCAACCGGTGATTTGGAGAGGACCAATGTTGAATAGTATTATTAGACAATTTCTTTATCAGGTTGAATGGAGCACTTTAGATTTTTTAATTATTGATTTGCCTCCTGGAACAGGAGATGCTCAAATTTCACTAGCACAATCTGTTCCAATTTCTGGTGCAATAATCGTAACTACACCACAGACAGTATCATTGCAAGATTCTCGTAGGGGATTGGCGATGTTTAAGCAACTAGGAGTTCCATTAATTGGTGTTGTTGAAAATATGTCTGTTTTTATTCCTCCTGATGAGCCAAATAAAAGTTATGAAATATTTGGTAATGGAGGTGGAAAACTTCTGGCTGAGGAGAATAACTTACCATTACTTGCTCAAATACCAATTGAAATGCCTGTAGTAACTGAAAGTAATTTAGGAATCCCGATTTCAATAAGTGATCCAAATACAAATAGCTCAATTAAATTTCAGGGATTGGCAACGTTGATTAAAAACCAATTTAAGAGTTAATGATTGAGGAAAACTCATTCTTAAAAAAAAGAAGATTTTTCTCATATAGAAGTAAAAATGGTGATTTTGTTTTTTTTTCTCAGATATTACTTATACCTTTAATATTGGTCTCAATTTCAAGTTTATTAATTTTAAGTATTCAGAGACAGTCAATAAATAGTGATTCAGTCAATCATCTAATTGCTGGATTAATTGGCTATTTTATTGCAATATTTGTTTCTTATATTCCACTCGAAAGAATTAAAGTTTATGTAATTCCAATGTATCTACTGTCATTATTAACTCTTATTTTGATTTATTTTTTTGGCATTACTACATATGGAGCTCAAAGATGGCTAAGTGTTGGTTTATTTACTTTTCAGCCTTCAGAGATTACAAAGTTAAGTACTTTATTAGCATTAGCAGTGGCGCTTGAAAATAAATCATTTAATTCGATTAAAGATCTATTAATTCCATTTGTAATAATCATTCCTCCTTGGATATTAATATTTCTTCAACCTGACTTAGGCACTTCGCTAGTGTTAATTTTCTTGTTTTTAGTCATGCTCTATTGGGTCCAATTACCTGTTGAATGGATACTAGTAATAATTTGTAGTGTTCTGACTGCAATATTTTCTTTTATTTCCCTAAAATTACTAATTCTTTGGCTACCTTTTATGGGTTTTTTAGCTTATAAGTCATTCAAGAATAAAAAAATATTTGCTTTACTAGCTATCGTCTTTCATGCATTTATTGCACAAATAACTCCTTATCTCTGGAATTTTGCTTTAAAAGACTATCAGAAAGATAGATTAATTTTATTTCTTGACCCTGGTAGTGACCCTCTTGGAGGAGGATATCATTTATTACAAAGTAAAATAGGTATTGGTTCAGGTGGCTTGCTAGGAACAGGCCTATTAAATGGAAAGCTTACAAATTTAAACTTTATACCTGAACAGCATACAGATTTTATTTTTAGTGCTTTAGGAGAAGAATTAGGTTTTATTGGTTCTCTCATAGTTGTATTTTTATTATTCTTTCTAGTGATGCATTTATTAAATATTTCTAAAAATGCTAGAACTAATTTTGAATCATTAGTTGTTATTGGAATAGCTTCTATATTTATATTTCAAACAATAATCAATATATATATGACTATTGGACTAGGTCCTGTTACGGGAATTCCTCTTCCTTTTATGAGCTATGGAAGAACAGCGATGTTTATAAACTTTATTTTTATTGGTTTGGCTCTGTCGACATATAAACGTTCAAGGTCATTAAGAAAAAGATGAAAGATTTAGTTACTATAAAACTCATACAACAGGCAATACTAGATGGTTTCGTTTCTACAAATTATGTTAATGATGAAACATCTAGAAGAATGTGGTGGATTGCATTAGAGATTATCCAAAAAGATTATTTATCTTCTAATTATATGGAGGGTGGTTTGTGGATAGCTTCACCTTTGCCTGCAATTAAAGAAAATAAATTTTTAGGAAAATTTAAAGGTTGGTTATGGGCACCTGATGGATTTCCGTATTTTAATAATGATACAGCCAAGTGCCTCCCCCACAAGCAATCTGAAATTAATAATAGAACTTTAAAAAATACTTCAAATTATAGAATCTTAAATTTAAATTCAAACGATAGTTTTGAACCCTTTGTAATGATTATTACACCAAAATTCCAATGCATACTTGCAATCTCAGGTGAGAAAGATAAAAGATTTCTTATTATGCGTAGTGATGTAAATAGCTTAAATAAAATTATTAAATTAGTAGAGATGAAATTAAGACAAGAGAATTTAGAAGAAGCGATAAACTTTCAAAATCATCTTCGAACTTTGGGAGAACTTTGTTTTGATAGTGAATTTACCCAAAACTTCTGGCCAAAACTTTCAATTAAATTAGCAAGATTAATTCCTAGTATGAATTTGCAAGAATCATATAAAGAACAAAGTAATAAGACATTGCAAGTAAGTGAGGCCAAATTATTAGAGGCAATATCTCATGAAGTGAGGACGCCATTGGCAACAATAAGGACTCTGATTAGTTCAACACTTAAAAAATATAATATGGATGAAACTATTAGAGGAAGATTAGTCGAAATAGATAATGAATGCACAGAGCAGATAGATAGATTTGGCTTGATATTCAATGCCGCTGAGTTAGTTAGTGGAGATTCTTCTCCTTCCCAGTTATTGACAAGCATTAATTTAGGAGAAATCTTAAAGAAATTATTTCCTCACTGGAAGAAACAATTAAGTAGGAGAGGAATTATGTTAAATATAGATATACCAGATGAGTTGCCAGATATTTTTAGTAATTCTGAAAAGTTGGAATTAATGTTAAGAGGATTAATTGATAAGAATACTAGAGGATTAAAGCCAGGGAGCACTTTAAGTTTAGAACTACGTCCAGCTGGACAGAAATTAAAGTTACAGTTGATCTTAGAAAAGGAAGATATTCACAATAAGACAGCAAATTTGACAGAGGATAGTTCCGATATCGGCCCAGTACTTAATTGGAATCCTAAAACAGGTTCTTTACAATTAAGTCAATCTGCTACTCAAAAATTATTAGCCAGCCTTGGGGGTCGAGTTGCAAAAAGAAAAGATTCTGGGTTAACAGTCTTTTTCCCAATTTCAGATATAAATTAAATATATGTTAGTTAGCAATTTATTAATTATTGTAGAAACTTTAATAATCAAACTATAATTTTAAAATCTAGATGTTAGCTTTTTATATATAAATAAATGCAAAGTAAGAAATGAGTGAAACTTTAGTTGGTCAATTTCCAAAACATATTGGCAGTACAGGAGGCTTATTAAATTCTGCTGAAACAGAAGAAAAATATGCAATTTGTTGGAATAGCTCAAAAGAACAGCCTTTTGAATTACCTACGGGTGGAGCAGCAATTATGAATCAAGGAGATAATTTAATGTATTTTGCGAGGAAAGAACAGTGTCTAGCACTTGGTACTCAACTAAGAGGATTTAAGCCTAGGATAGAAAACTTTAAAATTTATAGAATTTTTCCGGGTGGAGATATTGAATTTTTGCATCCAAAAGATGGGGTTTTCCCTGAGAAAGTTAATGAAGGTAGAGAACAGGTTGGTCATAATCCAAGGAGAATTGGGGAGAATCCTAATCCATCAGGTTTAAAATTTACTACTAAAAAAACTTATGATTAATAGGTCAAGTTGTTATAAAAGATAATTGTATTTATAATTTGGACTGACTTTAATAGTATGATCAGCTCAAAGAAAAAAAATTTTTTACAAGCTTTCACAGAGGGTAAAAATTTTATCCCTGTTTTTGAATCTTGGCCTGCGGATCTGGAGACGCCACTAACAGCTTGGCTTAAATTATCCAAAAGAAATTCCCATGGAGTTTTTCTGGAGTCAGTTGAGGGGGGAGAAAATATTGGGAGGTGGAGTATCGTTGCTAATAATCCACTTTGGGAGGCTGTTTGTAATGGAGATACAATTAAAAGAACCTTTCGTAGTGGAAAAGAAGAAATTATAAAAGGAGATGTATTCGATACTTTAAGAGATTGGACTAAACAGTATTCCTCTTATAGCCTGGATGAATTTCCTTTTCTTGGACAATTATATGGTTCTTGGGGTTATGAATTAATTAATAAAATAGAGCCATCAGTTGAAATTCATACCAACCATAAGAATGAAATACCTGATGGCTCCTGGATGTTTTTTGATCAGATTATAGTTTTTGATCAATTAAAAAGATGTATAACAGCTTTAGTGTATGCAGACCTTACTCAAAGTCAGGATATTTCTGTAGATGATGTTTATGAACAGTCCTTAGAACAGATTAAATCAATAAAAGATTTAATGAAAATACCTTTAAAAAATATAGATATCCTTAATTTAAAACAAAAAAAAGATCTAAATATTGATATTCAAAGCAATTGGGAGAAAAAAGAATTTCAAGATGCAGTAATCAAAGCAAAAGAATTCATTAAAAAGGGAGATATTTTTCAATTAGTTTTAAGCCAAAAATTTAAAACAGAGGTTAAAAGTAAGCCTTTTGATCTTTACAGAAGTTTGAGAATGATTAATCCATCACCATATATGGCATTTTTTGATTTTGGATCATGGTTCTTAATCGGTTCAAGTCCTGAGGTGATGGTAAAAGCTGAAAAAATAGGAAATAATCAAATCAAAGCTAGTTTAAGGCCAATAGCAGGAACAAGACCGAGAGGAAAAGATTCAAATGAAGACTTGAAATTAGAGAATGATTTACTCAATGATCCTAAAGAAGTTTCTGAACATGTAATGCTTGTAGATCTAGGTAGAAATGATTTAGGAAGGGTATGTGATATAGGTAGTGTTCAAGTTAAAGATTTAATGATTATTGAGAAATATTCACATGTTATGCACATAGTGAGCGAGGTTCAAGGTATATTAAAAGGCGAAAATGATGTTTGGGATCTACTTAAAGCATCTTTTCCTGCGGGAACGGTTACGGGAGCCCCTAAAATTAGAGCAATGCAATTAATACAAACTTTTGAAAAAGAAGCCCGTGGACCATATGCGGGAATATATGGTTCAGTTGATATTAATGGGGCATTAAATACTGCAATTACAATTAGAACTATGATTGCTATTCCTAATGAAAATGGAAAATTAGATGTTTATGTACAAGCAGGCGCTGGAGTTGTGGCAGATTCATCTCCAATAAATGAATATAATGAAACTGTAAATAAAGCAAAAGGTATTTTAATGGCTATATCTTCCTTAGAATAATTGATGCATAAAGATTTTTTATATAAAGGCTTTGAAATAGAGCTTTTTACTGGTACTTATAATTCACATGTAGGAGTATCAAGTCAAATAGAGGAACTTTTTCCCAATTTTGTAAAAGAGCCAGATAATAGAAATGTTGAATATATTACTGACCCGAGCAAAGATTATAATGTTTTATATGATTCTCTTCTAAAACCTAGACAGGATTTACGAAAATGGTTAAAACAAAAAGATTTGACAATTATTCCATCATCAACACTTTGTTTTAATCATGAGATGCATTTTCAAAGATCAGATCTTTTAAATAATTATCATGAATTTATTGAATCAAATTACGGATTATCAATAGCAACATCAAGTGTTCATATAAATATAGGTATTGATAATATTGAGAAGCTCTTCGCTGCTATTCGTCTTGCGAGGTGTGAGGCATCTCTTTATTTAGCTTTAAGCGCAAGCTCACCATTTTTGAATGGAAAATTCACTGGAAATCACTCTCAGCGGTGGCTCCAGTTTCCAAAAACTCCTAAGAAAATTCCATTTTTCGTTGATCACGATCATTATATTAATTGGATTGGAGAGAATTTAGATAATGGTAATATGCATAATATTAGACATTTTTGGGCATCTATTAGACCTAATGGTCCTAAAAGACCACATGTTTTAGATAGATTAGAATTAAGAATCTGCGATTTTATAGCTGATATTGATTTATTACTTGCGATCACATCTCTGCTAGAGATTAGGATACTGAATTTATTTGATGATCTACAAAATTTAGATCCTCTCTTTTCAAGTAAGTTTTCTCTAGATGAATTAAGTCAAATTTGTGATTACAATGAAGAACAGGTTTCTCAAAATAGTCTTGATGCGGAGTTAATCAATTGGAAGGATGGTAGCCGAATTATTTGTAAAAAATGGATTGAGAATTTACTGACAGGCCTAAAAAATAACTCTGAAAATTATAAAAAATTATGTAACTTAGATCCTATTTATAATGTTATAAAGAACGGTAATCAAGCAATGCAGTGGATCTATCAATATAAACAGGGTTCCTCCATTGAGGAAATCATTAGATCTGCAATAAATAGTATGAGTCGAAATGAGCAGAAAAATAATTAATGGTTTAGATAAATCAAAATATGCTATTCCATTAATCTTTACGTGTAAAATAAAAAATATATGGAGTCTTTAAAAAAACTAACAAGTAATAAGATGGATCTTATTAAAAATAATGATCCTTCAAAGGCCAATAGCGACTTAATTGAAGATTTATGGGAATCAGTATTACGTACAGAATGCCCAGAAGATCAGGCTAATAGATTAATCAAATTAAAACATTTAAGTCATATAAACCAATCAAATAATAGCCAACCTAAATCACTGAAAACTGAAATAGCAGAAATAGTGAATGCTATGGATTTAGCTGAATCAATTTCTGCTGCCCGTGCTTTTTCGTTATATTTCCAATTGGTCAATATCTTGGAACAAAGAGTAGAAGAAGATCGTTATATTCAAAGTTTCACTAATCAAAGTGAAGATAGTTATGAAGATAAATTAAATCCATTTGCTCCTCCTTTAGCTAGACAAAATTCTCCAGTTACATTCAGGGAACTTTTTAATAGACTTCGCAAGTTAAATGTACCTCCAGGAAGATTAGAAGAATTACTTCAAGAAATGGATATTAGATTAGTCTTCACTGCCCATCCGACAGAGATTGTGAGACATACAATTAGGCATAAACAAAGAAGAGTCGCAAATTTGTTGCAGCAAATTCAATCAGACAAATACTTGACTGATGATGAGGTCAATTCTTTAAAACTTCAATTAAAAGAGGAAATTCGAATATGGTGGAGGACAGATGAATTACATCAATTCAAACCATCCGTACTTGATGAGGTGGATTATGCATTGCATTATTTCCAGCAGATTCTTTTTAATGCTATGCCTCAACTTAGAAGAAGAATTTCATCGGCGCTCAATGAGAATTATCCTGATGTTCAAATCCCCTCTGAATCATTTTGTACTTTTGGGTCTTGGGTCGGTTCTGATAGAGATGGAAATCCCTCTGTGACTCCTGAAATCACATGGCGAACTGCATGTTATCAAAGACAATTAATGCTA
>MDTG01163461.1_pt1 | contig 10336 bp, 11 predicted proteins | sample 811421 | NCBI WGS metagenome assembly MDTG01 (sample SAMN05326645, study PRJNA326480) | marine metagenome | isolation source: seawater | place: Pacific Ocean: South East | collected 2011
TCATAGGTTCGAGTCCTTTACCGCCCACCATATTATTGAAAAATTGGGGGTGTAGCTCAGTTTGGTTAGAGCGCCTGCCTGTCACGCAGGAGGCCGCGGGTTCGAGTCCCGTCACTCCCGCCACCCAATTTATTTGCTGTGATGATGTATGGCGCTAAGAACCATTCGGCAAATATTAGTTTTTTAATTAATTACTTGATTAAACGGGTTTTACTTGAGAATCATTTTCAAATAAAGATTGTTAATGCTTCAATCTGGACCTGTACACGTAAGTTAAAAATGCTATATATAATTATTAATATAAGAATCTCCAAACCATGAGTATTGGAGTAGGTATTGATAAAATGATATATAATTTTTTAACAGACTATTTTTCAATTTTAGTATTTATATTTATTTCGCTTTTTTTAAGCATTGGTTTCATTTTAATTAACTTTATTTCTTCTCCCAAAAATCCAGATCCAGAAAAGTTATCAGCATATGAATGTGGTTTCGAGGCTTTTGGTGACTCGAGAATGGAATTTGACGTTAGATTCTATCTTGTAGCAATATTATTTATCATATTCGATTTAGAAATTGCTTTTTTGTTCCCATGGGCAATCTCCTTAGGAAATATTGGTTTACTAGGTTTTTGGTCGATGATGGTTTTTTTGGGAATACTAACAATTGGTTTCATTTACGAATGGAAAAAAGGAGCACTTGAGTGGGAATAATATGAGAATGTTTGAAGAAAAAGAGAAAAAAATTCCGGAAGAGTTTAAAAAGTTGGCTAAAGACTTTGCAGAAAAAGGTTTCATTACAACTTCTACAAATAATTTAGTAAACTGGGCAAGAACAGGCTCATTACACTGGATGACTTTTGGTTTAGCTTGTTGCGCAGTTGAAATGATGCAAACATCAATGCCAAGGTATGATTTGGAAAGATTTGGAGCCGCACCGAGAGCTTCACCTCGTCAGTCAGATGTTATGATAGTTGCAGGCACTCTTACAAATAAAATGGCTCCAGCTTTAAGAAAAGTTTATGATCAAATGCCAGAACCTAGGTATGTTATTTCTATGGGTAGCTGCGCGAATGGAGGAGGTTATTATCACTATTCTTACTCTGTTGTAAGAGGTTGCGATAAAATTGTCCCAGTTGATATATATGTACCAGGATGCCCGCCTTCCGCCGAAGCTCTTTTATATGGCGTACTTCAGTTGCAAAAGAAAATAAGAAGAGAGGGAAATATTAATAGATAATTTTATGAGAAAAAATTTAATAGATTTAGAGAAATTTTTAAATTCAGAATTATCAAGCAAGATAACAAAATCTATAATTGAATATAATGAGTTAACAATTATGACCAACATTTCTTCTTTAATGGAAATAATTCAATTTCTTAAAACAAATGAAAATTGCAAGTTTAAGCAATTAATTGATATAGCAGGAGTAGATTTTCCCAACGAAGAAAAGAGATTTATGATGATATATTTTTTTCTCTCGCACGAAAATAATTCCAGGATAAAGGTATCTATAAACTTTGAAGCAGAGGAAAAAATTCCATCTCTTACAAAACTTTTTCCATCGGCCAATTGGATGGAGAGAGAGGTATTTGATATGTATGGAATAAAATTTATAAATCACCCTGATTTGAGAAGAATTCTTACCGATTATAATTTTAAAGGCTATCCTTTAAGAAAAGATTTCCCTTTAACTGGTTTTAATGAAGTTCGGTATAGCGAAAAAGAAAAAAAAGTTGTTTATGAGCCAGTTAAACTTGAGCAAAATTATAGAGATTTTGATTTTTCTAGTCCTTGGGATGGAACAAAATATTTGAAAGATATTAAGAAGAAAGAGTCTGATGACAAAAAAAACTAAAACTTTAAACCTTAATTTTGGACCACAGCATCCTGCTGCCCATGGAGTTTTAAGGCTAATTTTAGAACTTGATGGGGAGGTTGTTGAAAAAGCTGACCCACACATAGGTTTGTTGCACAGAGGAACAGAGAAATTGATAGAGCATAAAACCTATACTCAGGCTTTACCATATTTTGATAGACTTGATTACGTAGCTCCAATGAACCAAGAACACGCTTTTGCTTTAGCCACCGAAAAGCTTTTGAATATTGAGGTGCCAATAAGGGCAAAATTTATTCGTGTAATTTTTTGTGAAATAGGAAGAATTTTAAGTCATATTTTAAATGTCACTACCCAAGCTCTTGATGTTGGTGCTCTAACACCATCGCTATGGGGTTTTGAGGAAAGAGAGACGCTCATGACATTTTACGAGAGAGCTTCTGGCTCAAGGTTACATGCAAATTATTTCAGAACTGGTGGTGTTCATCAAGACTTACCAACTAAGCTAATTGATGATATTGAAAAGTTCTGTAAAAAATTTCCTAATGTAATTAATGATCTAGAAGATCTTCTTTCAGATAATAGAATTTTCAAACAAAGAAACGTTGATATTGGTGTGGTATCAAAACAAGAAGCACTCGATCATAGTTTCTCGGGGGTAATGTTAAGAGGATCTGGAGTGGCTTGGGACTTAAGAAAATCTCAGCCATATGAGTGCTATAATGACTTAGATTTTAAAATTCCAGTGGGTAAAAACGGTGACTGTTACGATAGATATCTTTGTAGAATTGAGGAGATGCGTGAAAGTGTAAAGATAATACTTCAATGTATAAATCAAATGCCCAAGGGACCTATTAAATCAATTGATGGAAAAATTTCACCTCCAAAAAGAGATGAACTAAAACAATCTATGGAAGCTTTAATTCATCATTTTAAATTATTTACAGAAGGTTATAGAGTTCCCGCAGGAAATGTTTACACTGCTGTTGAAGCTCCCAAAGGTGAATTTGGAATATACTTGGTTTCCGATGGAAGCAACAAACCTTACAGATGCAAGATAAGGGCCCCAGGATTTTCTCATTTACAATCAATGGATTACTTAATTAAAGGTCATATGTTAGCGGATGTTCCTGCTGTTTTAGGTTCTTTAGACATAGTATTTGGAGAGGTGGATAGATGAGTTTAAAAAAAGTTCACGATGATCAACCGAAAAATTTTGAATTTAATGAGGTAAACTTAAAGTTAGCTCAAAATATTTTAAAAAGATATCCGAATGAAAAGAAAAAAAGTGCTGTAATGCCTTTATTATATTTAGCTCAAAAACAAAATCAAAATTGGATCCCCTTAGCAGCAATAAAGTATATAGCAAAATATTTATCAATGCCTTATATAAATGTTTATGAAATAGCTACATTTTACACAATGTATAACCTTTCACCAGTTGGTAAATACTTTGTTCAAGTTTGCACTACAAGTCCATGTATGCTTCGAGGGGCAAAAAAAATAGTTGATGTTTGTAAAAGCAAAATATCTAAACAGGAAAATAAAGTTTCGAAGGACGGAACTTGTTCTTGGATTGAGGTAGAGTGTTTAGGCGCATGTGTAAATGCTCCAATGATGCAAATTAATAATGATTATTACGAGGACTTAGATGTAAATTCTATGAATAAAATTATTGATTCTTTAATGAAAGACAAACCTCTTAAACCAGGATCATATAGAGGAAGAAGAAATACAGCTCCAGAAAATCAATTTAAAACTAATGGTAATCAGAATGCTTGACTCCAAAAATAGAATTTTTAAAAACTTATATAACGATCATGGTTGGGAAATCGATGATGCTATTAAAAGAGAGGATTGGGTTGGTACTAAAGATTTGATTAAAAAAGGAAGTGAGTGGATAATAAGTGAGATCAAAGCCTCTGAGTTGAGAGGAAGAGGAGGCGCTGGTTTTTCCACAGGACTAAAATGGTCTTTTGCACCAAAAAAAGTTGGTTCGAGACCCCACTATTTAGTAGTTAACGCCGATGAGTCCGAACCTGGTACTTGTAAAGATAGAGATATAATAAGGTTTGAACCACAAAAATTGATTGAAGGTTGCTTAATAGCCGGTTTTTCTGTAAATGCACATGTTTGCTATATCTACATAAGAGGTGAATATGTAAATGAAGGCTTGAGACTACAGGAAGCGATTAATCAAGCGTATGAAAAAAAATTTATTGGTAAAAATGCTTGTGACTCAGGCTGGGATTTTGATATTTATATTCACTACGGAGCAGGTGCTTATATTTGTGGAGAAGAGACTGCTTTATTAGAAAGTTTGGAGGGAAACAAAGGTCAACCAAGACTCAAACCCCCATTTCCTGCTTTAGTAGGATTGTATGGTTGCCCAACAATTGTAAATAACGTTGAAACTTTAGCTGTCGTTCCAACCATATTAAAGAGAGGTAGTAAATGGTTCTCCTCACTAGGTAAACCTAAAAATACTGGAACAAAAATATTTTGCATTTCTGGAAATGTTAATTCTCCTTGTAATGTAGAGGAGGAAATGGGCATTCCTTTAAAAGAACTAATCGAGAAACATGCTGGTGGAGTCCAGGGAGGCTGGGATAATTTACAGGCTGTTATACCAGGTGGATCATCAATGCCATTATTGCCAAAAAAAGTTTGTGACACTATTACAATGGACTTCGACAGTTTAATAAAAAATAAAAGTGGACTAGGAACAGCAGGAGTCATAGTTATCAACAAAGATCAGGATATTCTAGAGTGTATGTCACGTATAGCTAGATTTTATAAACATGAAAGTTGCGGGCAATGTACTCCATGTAGAGAGGGATCTGGTTGGATGTGGAGAATTCTTGAAAGAATAAAAAATAGTGAAGCAACTGTCAGTGATGTAGAATTATTGGAAGACGTAACTAAACAAATAGAGGGTCATACAATTTGTGCTTTTGGAGAGGGATCATCTTGGCCAGTTCAAGGTCTTTTGAGGCATTTCAAAAAAGAAATTTTAAAAAAATGCACAGATGAACCAATTATAGAAAAAAGAAGAAATGTTCCATATTTAGTTGATCAACATTTACTGGAGAAATAAAATGCCAAAATTAATTGTAAATGGTAAAGAAATTGAGTTTGAAAAAGGTATGACAGTTTTACAAGCTTGTGAGCTTGCCAAAGTTGAAATACCAAGATTTTGTTACCACGAAAAATTGTCAATAGCAGGTAATTGCAGAATGTGTTTAGTTGAAATGGATAAATCAGCAAAACCAATAGCATCCTGTGCAATGCCAGCAGCAGAGGGCATGAATATTAAAACAAATACCCAAACTGTTGAAAAGGCTCGAAAAGGAGTAATGGAATTTTTATTAGCAAATCATCCTCTTGATTGCCCTGTGTGTGATCAAGGTGGGGAGTGTGATTTACAGGATCAGTCTATGTATTATGGTTTCGATAAATCCCGATTTAAAGAGAATAAAAGAGATGTAAAGGATAAATATATGGGTCCTTTAATTAAGACTCAAATGACAAGATGCATTCACTGCACTAGATGTATTAGGTTTGCGACTGAAGTAGCCGGCGTTACTGAAATCGGGGCTATTGGAAGAGGAGAAAATATGGAGATTAGCACGTACTTAGAAAAGTCTATGGAGTCAGAGCTTTCAGCTAATGTTATTGATCTTTGTCCCGTGGGTGCACTGACTTCAAAACCTTATGCATTTGAGGCAAGACCGTGGGAGTTAAAAAAAACCGAAACTATAGATGTTATGGATGCAGTTGGCTCAAACATTAGAGTTGATACTTATGGGTGGGAGGTAAAAAGAGTTTTACCCAGACTTAATGAGGAAATAAATGAGGAGTGGATATCTGACAAAACAAGATATTCTTGTGATGGTCTTCTTAAACAGAGATTAGACACACCTTATATTAGAATGAATGGAAAATTGACAAAAGCCACATGGGAGGAAGCTATTACGGCAGTTTCCGAAAAACTAAAAAGTATAAATGAAAATAAAATTGCAGGTCATATCGGTGACATGGTTAGTATAGAGAATGTATTCGCTTTTAAAAAATTTTTAAATTCTTTAAAAATTATGAATTTGGAGTCTAGAGAAAAAAAATACTATATTAATTCGAAAGATAAGATGAATTATATTTTTAATTCTACAATAAATGAAATAGATAATGCAGATTTAATAGTATTAATTGGCAGTAACCCTAGATATGAAGCTACAATGCTTAACGCCAGAATTAGAAAAGCTTTTTTAAAAAATAAGACTCCTATATTATCTTTCGGTAATCCAGGAGACTTGACCTATGACTACGATGTAGTTGGAGAAAAAGTTTCAGATTTAAAAATGGTGTTTGAGGAAAAACATCGTATTAATAAGCAAATAAAAGATTCAAAAAAACCAATTTTTATTATAGGTGAGTCTGCTTTAAGCTTAAAATCAGGTGAATTTATTTTTGAGTCTTTAAAAAATTTTCTCTTGAAAAATAATTTAATAAATAATGAGTGGAACTCGCTCAATGTTATCGTAAAAAATGCATCAACTGTTGGAGCAATCGATATAAACGCTATACAAAAAAGTGAAAACGATAACTTCGATTTTTTTAATAAGTTAGAAAAAGACCAATTTGAATTACTATATTTATTAGGTTCAGATAATTTAACTTTTCAAAAGGGTGAAAAATTTATAGTTTACCAGGGTAGCCATGGAGATAGAGGTGCTGAGTTAGCTGATGTAATTCTTCCAAGCCCAGCTTTTACAGAACAAGACGGACTATTTAGTAATTTAGAGGGTAGAGTTCAAGAATGCAGAAAAGCTACTTACCCCGTAGGAGATGCAAAAAGGGACTGGTCTATTTTTAATCTTCTATTTAATTCTATCAAGGGATCAAACTTATTTAAATCTTTTAAAGAAATAAGAGACGAATGCTTAAAAGAAATAAAGAACTTTTCAACTTTAGATGCCTTACCACTAAGAAAAATAAGTCAAAAAAATGATAATGAATTAAAATTTGAAGATGAAAAAATTTTAATTGATGAGGTAGATTATTATTTTTCTAATTCAATTTCTAGGTCATCAAAAACAATGAGTGAATGTAGAAGGTTAAGAAAAATTTCAAAAAAAAATGGGCATTAATTTATGGAATATTTTTACTTATTAATACAGGAAATCTACAAAATTCTTTTTTTAATTATTCCTATTCTGGTAACAGTAGCGATGATAGTTTGGTTGGATAGAAGAGTTTGGGGTTTGGTTCAAAAAAGACGTGGACCTAATGTAGTAGGTCCTTTTGGATTATTTCAAACTCTAGCGGATGCACTAAAATATATTTTTAAAGAAATAATTATTCCAGCTAGTGCTAATAAAACTATTTTCATTATCGCTCCAATAGTGACTATGACACTAGCTTTAGTAGCTTGGGCGGTAATACCTTTAAGCGATGATCTAGTTTTAGCAGACATAAATGTAGGAATTCTTTATTTATTTGCTGTATCGTCACTAGGCGTGTATGGCATCATCATGGGAGGGTGGGCCTCAAACTCTAAGTACCCTTTTTTAGGAGCGATAAGATCTGCTGCACAGATGGTTTCTTACGAGGTATCAATTGGAATTATTATTATAAATGTTTTACTATGCGTGGGCTCTTTAAATTTAAAAGACATAGTAAATGCACAGGCAAACATGTGGTACGTAATTCCATTATTTCCAATGTTTGTAATTTTTTTTATTTCAGCATTAGCAGAGACAAATAGACCACCTTTTGATCTGCCTGAGGCAGAGGCCGAACTTGTTGCGGGTTATCAAACTGAGTATTCAGGAATGATGTATGCGATGTTTTGGTTAGGAGAGTATGCAAATATACTTTTGATGTGCGCCCTCGGCTCAATACTTTTCCTAGGAGGTTGGCTTCCACCTTTAGACATCTATCCACTAAATTTACTTCCAGCCCCTCTTTGGATGATATTTAAAATTTTATTTTTGTTTTTTTTATTTGCAATTATAAAGGCTATTGTTCCAAGATATAGATACGATCAGCTCATGAGACTTGGTTGGAAAATTTTCTTACCATTTTCTTTATTTTACGTAGTTTTAACTGCAAGTTTTCTATTTTATTTTAATCTATTACCAACTAATACTGTATCATGAAATTAAACAGAATATTTAAAACAATTTTTTTATCTGAGTTTATATCAGGCATGTTAAAGGCATGTAGAGAAATTTTTAAATCAAAAAAAACAATTAATTACCCATTTGAGAAAGGATCAATAAGCCCGCGTTTTAGAGGCGAGCATGCCTTGAGAAGATATCCTAATGGTGAAGAGAGATGTATCGCATGTAAATTGTGTGAGGCAGTATGTCCAGCACAGGCGATCACTATTGAGTCAGAAGAAAGGAAAGATGGAAGCAGAAAAACAACAAAATATGATATTGATATGCTTAAATGTATTTACTGCGGTCTTTGTCAAGAATCCTGCCCAGTTGATGCAATAGTTCAGGGGCCCAATTTTGAGTTTGCTACTGAGACAAGGGAAGAGCTTTATTACAACAAGGAAAAACTTTTAGATAACGGCGATAAGTGGGAGTCAGTTTTAGCGAAAAATATAAAATTAGACAAAATTTATAGATAAATGTTTGCTCATACATTTTTTTTTTACTTTTTTTCTGTAATAGCAATCTTTTCTGCCTTAATGGTTATAACTTCTAGAAACACAATAAATTCAGTTTTTTTTTTAATTTTAGATTTTATCTCTGTCGGTTGTTTATTTATTATGATTGGTGCCGAGTTTCTAGGAATGATTTTATTAATTGTTTACGTTGGCGCAGTCGCTGTTTTATTTTTATTTGTAGTAATGATGCTTAATGTAGCACAACAAAAACAATCCTGGTTCATAGGAAAAAAATCAAGTCATATACCTACTGGCACAATTGTAGGAATTCTTATTTTTTTGGAGCTTTTAGTAGTTGTTGGGGGTTGGAAGTATAAAGATGATATAATGAGTAGCTCTAGTTTAGTTGTAAATGATAAGATGTCTAATACCCACCAAATAGGAAACGTTATGTACACAGATCATATTCTCTTTTTTCAGTTATCAGGTGTTATACTCTTACTTTCAATGATAGGTGCAATTTTATTAACTTATAGAAAAAGAGAAAATGTAAAAAAACAAAGTTATCTAAAACAAATTTCAAGGGAGAGAGCTTCTTCTATTGAGCTTAAAGATGTAGAGTTTAAAAAAGGAGTGAATTTAAATGACTGAAATAGGTTTAGGCCACTATTTAACACTAGGAGCGGTAATATTTTTTCTAGGGATATTAGGGATCTTTTTAAACAGAAAAAATGTGATTGTAATTTTAATGTCAATTGAGTTAATTTTACTGGCAGTAAATATAAATCTTATCTCCTTCTCCATTTTTTCAGGAGACTTACTTGGACAAATTTTTACAATGTTAACATTAACAGTTGCAGCTGCTGAGGCAGCTATTGGCTTAGCTATAATCGTTGTCTTTTATAGAAATAAAGGATCTATAAGAGTAGAAGATATCCACGAAATGAAGGGATAAATGGAATACGCATTAATTTTTTTACCTCTGATAGGATCTGTAATATCTTATTTTGGTAAGTCGCTTGGAAATATTTTTTCACAAATATTTTCTACCTTATTAATTTCAATAGCTGCGATAATTTCAATCGTAATTTTTTATAATGGAGTCGTAAATAATCAATATGGTAATTTTTTAATTTTTGAATGGATAAGCTCAGGTGATCTTTCCGTTAATTGGTCCATAAACATTGATCCATTAAGCTCTATAATGTTTGTTGTTGTAACTTTAATTTCAGCAATAGTTCATATCTATTCAATAGGTTATATGAGTCATGATCCTCATAAACCAAGATTTATGTCCTATTTATCATTGTTTACCTTTTCGATGTTATGTCTAGTTGCCTCAGATAATTTTTTACAACTATTTTTTGGATGGGAAGGAGTTGGTTTATGCTCATATTTGTTGATTGGCTTCTGGTATAAAAGAAACTCTGCTAACAACGCTGCGATAAAAGCTTTTATTGTAAACAGAGTTGGTGACCTTGGTCTAGCCATAGGTATTTTTTTGATATTTTTTTATTTTGGCTCTTTAAATTTTGACGAAGTTTTTCCAAAAGTAGAGAGTTTATCAAATAAAAACATAACATTTTTAGGGGGTCAATTTAACTTAATTACTTTGATTTGCATTTTTTTATTTGTAGGCGCAATGGGAAAATCAGCTCAATTTCTTCTACACACCTGGCTTCCCGATGCAATGGAAGGTCCTACACCTGTTTCAGCTTTAATTCATGCTGCAACAATGGTCACAGCAGGAGTATTTTTAGTAGTGAGATGTTCGTCTCTTTATGAATTTTCTCAAACAGCGCTTAACTTAGTTGCTGTTGTAGGTATGGTCACAGCATTATTTGCAGCCTCAGGGGCTTTAGTGCAAAAAGATATAAAAA
>MDTG01177012.1_pt1 | contig 10336 bp, 9 predicted proteins | sample 811421 | NCBI WGS metagenome assembly MDTG01 (sample SAMN05326645, study PRJNA326480) | marine metagenome | isolation source: seawater | place: Pacific Ocean: South East | collected 2011
ATGGAGGGTTCAATGACCATGTCTTCAACGCCTGGTCGACCTTCACCAATCCAAGCTTGACGCATGAATTGGGTGGCTGAAACAACGGGTTCTTCCTCGTGAATAAACAAATACTCACTTCCAACACTGGGGTCGAATTCGTCGAGATCACCAATGATGACACCCCCCGCATTATAGGTGGAGGAAGAGGCAGGCTCGTCCTGCCCATCTGCCGCAACGCTGAGCAGGAGCGGGGCGGTGCTGGAGAAGAGCATCAGCAAGACGAAAGCAAAGGCGGGAGTGGAGCGTCGTTCCGACATGTCAATCACCAAAGAGAATCGTCATACGGATTCCCAATTTACCGAAAAGAAAGGAGGTATTTAAGAGTCCGTGGTGAAGGCGTCGTTATGCATCAACCAAAGGAGGCCAAAAAAGCCGGTCGGGCGGCGGCTGTGCTGGCTTCCAGCATGCTTTTTTTCCTCGTTTTTACTCCGCTTACAACAACCGCTGGTGCAGTGGACTACGAAGACGCCGAGCCTTGTGCTGAAATGGGCCAACTCCAATTTGACGGCGAGTTGGCCAACGCCTCCGTCCAGTGGCAGGTTGACCTTGGCCCTCGCCTCCCCGGTTCAAACGTCTCAGCGACGTTCAGAGAGGCCATCACCTCCGACCTCGAGGCGCTCGGCTACGAGGTGACCACACGGTCGCATGAGCGCTACAACATGACGTTGACCAACCTGTTCGCACGCTGGACGCCAAACGGTAGCAGCAATGGTCAGCTGGTGTTGTCCGCCCATTATGATTCCAGAAACATCGCTGACCAAGATGCCAACGAATCCAATCAATCGCTTCCGGTCCCCGGTGCAAACGACGCCGCCAGCGGCGTCGCCGTTCTTTTGGAACTGGCAAGGCACATTCCTCAGATGGATCTTGACCACGAAGTTGTGTTGTTTTTCAACGACGCTGAAGACCAGGAACAACGGTATACCCTCGGAGCGGAAGCGTGGGCTGAAAATTTGACAGAGGAGCAAATCAACTCAACCCATGCTTTTGTCTTGCTTGACATGATCGGGGATGCCGACTTGCAACTTCATGATATTGCGCCCGGAAACGAGACACTCAAGCGTCGAGTGCAAGAACTTGGCACTTCGCTTGGCATGGTGAACGGAACCACGGACTGCAATGGCTCACTCGGCAGCGACATCATCCAGTATTCGAGGACCGAGTATGTCCTGGACGACCATGTTCACGCTCACAACCTCGGCATACCGGCCATTGACCTCATGGACACGAGTTACGGCGAACCGAAACCCTACACCTTTGGAAGCCTCTGGCACACCATGGAAGACACACCAGACAAAGTCAGCGCCGAATCACTCACGTATGTCGGTCGCTTGGTTGAATTGGGCCTTCGCACCAACGCCTTCGTCTCCATACACTCAGGTGATAGCGAGGCACCATTGGTAGTTCAAGACAATGCAACCATTGAACCTGAACCCGAGCCCGAACCACAAGAAAGCCGAGTCCTCTTCGTGCTCTCCGCGCTAGGGCTTGCATCCATTCTTGGCCTGCTGGTCGTTGTGGAAACGAAGGGAAAACAATGATTCACAAACGCGGTGGAGCATCAAAGAGGTATTATCCGCGCACGCATTCGCAGGTATTGGAGGGGGAACATTGGACGACGACCGTGAGCAACGCATGGAAGCCCTCCGCGCCCGCGTCCAGGCAAAGAAAGAAGCCGCGCTCAACGGTGGAATTATCGAAGAAGAGTTGGTGGTGTCTTCTACGGAACTTACCACCGAAACAAATGCGATCGAAGAGGAAGAAGCCGGAGATTGGTACGCTCTTTGGGACAAGGACGCAGACCGGTGGAGGAACCTTGCTGCAGCCTTTGTTTTCATCGGAAGCATCCTCGGAATGTTGAGCGGCGCCCTGATTCTACAAGGAAACCCTACGGAGTTGCTCAACACGTCATTTTTCGCTGAGAGTGAAGCAGTGGATATTTCAGGTACAGCCCTTGAAGACGTCGAGGGCAACGGCGTGGAGGACGTCTTGGTTGAACTTCTTGACGCCACCTCTCGAGCCTTGTTGCAAAACACCACCACCGATGGTTTCGGATACTTTAGCATCGACAATGTGCAACAAGACATCCACATCATCGTTTTCTCGAAAGCCGGCTACACAACCGTCGAACGAACGTTTGTACCGGACAACGTCGGTCTTGACCCGGTGACCATGAAACCCGGCAATGGCACACGAGAAGAAAGCGATGACCAATCCATTTCCGGTTGGACCCTAGACAACGCCGTCGGCCTTTCGACCGCCATTGGTTTGCTCACGTTAATCACGGCCCTGCTCGGCATTCAATCCGCCGTTGAGATGCGAAGAGGGAAGCATTACCGTCGCAGCCAATACCTTGCTGCTGGAGCACTCTTCAGTCGAGGCCTCATCATCGTTGGACCAACGTTGATATTGTTTGGAATGATTGTCAATTTGTTCGCCAAAGACGATTTCGAAGACGAACGTGAGGACTGAAGATGTACTTGATTTCGGTCGAGGGAGGGGACGGCTCCGGCAAAGGTGAAGCCGCCCGTATCCTCGGTGAACTTCTCAGTGAGTTTCCCTTCCCCAATGTCGTCATGACCCACGAACCTCGACGACACAGCGAACTTGGAAAATTGGCGTTGCAATCGGTGAAACTCGGAAACAAAACACCGTTGGAGGAAGCCGGCCTTTTTGCCGCCGATCGACTGGACCATTCCCACACCTTCATCCGACCTCAACTCGCTGGCGGTTCGGTGGTCATTTCGGACCGGAACATTCACTCCTCGTTGATCTACCAGGGCGTTGTTGGCGACCTTGGACTCGACAAAGTGGCGAAGATGAACGCTGCAGCGATGATTCCCGACCTCGTTTTTTGGATTGATTGCGATCCGGAAAAAGCCATGAAACGGATCAAATCAGGAACGCTGCGAATGACCAGCCAAAAGCAGGAATATTTTGAAACCCAGGAGATTCAGACCACCATACGTCAAGGATTCCACGAACTCTTTGGCATGCAAGGCCAGGTGCCTGCTCCTTTCAACCAGTGCTATGTGGTCGGCCCGATCATGAACGAAGGCGGCCTTGACGACCTCAAAACCCAGCTGCGCAGAGAACTTCGTCGGTTTTTCAACAAGAAACCGCTCCCCCTTAACGTCGACAGAGATGAAGTTGATCGGACGTTGTTGAACGCTCTTGTTCACGATGTGAAAAAACAGCGTCGATTACCGGGAGCACCTCAGGAACGCACCTCAATCCACATTGGATGGCTCAGTGGAAAATCACCGGCGCAATGGATGCAAGAAGCTGAGGATAATTGGCCGTTGGAATCTGCGCAAGACAACGATGTACCCGCCACGCCATTGGCCCATTCGTGTTGGTCCATCTTGGGCACTCTCTCCTTGATGGTTGGTTCGAGTGAAGTTCCTCGCCTGCATGCTGCGCTGGGCCCTGTTCGCATGGTGACCCAGCGCCACACCCAGCGCCTCATCAAATGGCTCTTGATCGAACATTGGGTTCACAAGCAACAGAACCACACGCCGTTTAGCGACGCTCAACTTTTCAAATTACGAGATGAACGCCTCGGATTTGCTCGACTCACGCTTGCGATGTGGCCACTTCGCGGCGCCCTTGCTTCTTGGCGCAGAGCCAATCCAGAAAAAAACTGGAGTGAGGCGCTCAACGACATCTTTGCGGTTGAAGACGGAAAGAGCCGCTCTGGCCCCCTGCAGAAGGCCGTTCACGACATCCATCAGCGCCTTCAAATTTTGACGAGCGGCCACGATGGTTGTCCGTTGCCAACCACGGCTGAGGAACTGGGTGTTTGGTGGTCAATGGGACCGCCCGCTCATTCAGATTCTTGAGAAGCATTCTGCGCCAGTGTGAACCGAGCGTCCCCCGGAAGGATGACCTGTCCGGCGCCAAAGAACGCTTCAGCTCGGGCCGAAAACATGGAGCAGAGGAGGATGCCGAGGCCAAATCCGAAAGGAATACCCGTCATCACACGCTTGAAATTGGTCGATTCATAGTCCGTGAGCAACTGCAGGAATCCGTCAAAAATCAGGGGTAAACAGAGGACCAGTCCGCAACCAACCCAAACCAGTGTACGTCGGTTCTTGGCATAGACATCGTGGAGCATGGCGTCGGGAAGCAACGAGAGGCATGTGTCCCTAACCGTCCATCGATTCCAACCTCGCCGTGAGAAGACAATGCCCCCGAGGAAGAGCCCGCAAAAAATTCCAACATCTCGAGTACACACTGGAAGTTGGTTGTTATTTACTTCCCACGAACGTTCGGATTTTTGATGGCAGTTTACGTCACCAAAACCGTAGATTACAGCAGCGTAGAAGTTCACCTCTGACCAAGCAAAAGCTGGGCAACACTGCCCGTCTTCATCGATCGTGGAGGTGGGTTGGTTTCCATGAGAACCAAACCCATCTTCGCTGTAGAAATCAATCGCATTCGCACGACCTTGTAGCGGTCCAACCGTCCCGGATTCGAGGGTCAGCGGCGCCACAAAAAAGGACACCAGAAGAAAACCGCAAACACCCAGCACCCATTTGCCGACCTTTGCCTCCCTTAAGCGGTCGGGCAAACCATTGCGCTCCATATCGGGAAAATCTGCCGGAATCATTTGATTGTTTTCTTCCGAAACCAAGGCTTCAATTCCTTCGGGCCACACGTCCCTTCATGGCCGGAGAGGAGCAACCTCGAATCGGGTTGATAACCGGACTCCAAGCAGGAGGATTCATCGGTCTTTTCCTCGGATTTTCACTCGCCGTTGTGTCCGCTCTCACCGAACCCGAGGCACTTGGTCGCTTGGTCCGTTTGATGTGCCTCACGCCGCTCGTCTGTGCGGTGTTGTTGGGCCCCCTGCTTGGATTCCGTCGTGCTCCGAACGTGTCCAATGTTGACCCTATTAACGAGATCAGAGAACGGCTCGAACCGTTCAATGAAGGGCAGGGGAACTGGAGGGTTCTCAGCCATGTTCGCAGCGACGGTCGGGCGGTAAGAATTGACCTTCACAACTCAACGCAACCACTGGTGATCGTCGCCTCCACCCTTGAACTGGCCGAACAGTACCCTGTGCGCTACATCGTCGGCCGAGGCGAGGCTCGAAGTCGAGACCCGGCATTGCGAGGAAAGGTGCTCGCTTACATTGAGGAACAGGTCATGCTCAACCGGCGACGAAGAACCGCTTCATCCGTAGAAGTCTTGCCGCCTTCGGTGATTGAACACATGGAAGCAACACATCGCATGCACCGACGCTTGTTCTACCTGCTCCCAATCATCCTGTTCTTTGCCTGGCTGGAGATGCGCTAAACGCAACGCAACAGGCTATGAGGGATGGAGGCGTCCCCCAAACCATGGCGAACGACATTGGGCGAGCCATGGCCCGCCTCAAACACCGGGACATTCGGACGCGCCGTCGCGCCGTACGTACTTTGTTTGAGCACGATGACCCTGGGGTGTTGGAAGCGTTCAAACCTCTCTTGGACGATCGAGATTCATGGTTCGTCTCAAAGGCGCTTGACGCCTACAGGATGTGGGGCGTTATCGCTGGAAGCGAAGCGATTTCAATCCTCCTTCGTCATTCAAACCTGGACGTTCGCCGAGCTGGCGCAAACCTCCTCGTCCCACTGGGTCCGGCTGGAAAGGAACTGGCCATCGAATCCCTCGATGATGAGGACCGAGTTGTTCAACGAAAAGCCGCAAAAGCACTCCTGCATTTTGATGAACCGGAGGCTGCAAAACGGTTGTTTCTGCACAGCAACGATGCCGTTCGCATCACTGCAATGAACCACACATCTCTACCAGAAGAGGCGCTTCGCTCTGGCCTTGAAGACCCTCATGAGGGCGTGCGTGAAGCCGCCCTTGACAACGTCTTCAAGAGGCAAATCCAGGTCAGCATGGATGCCCTCGTGCCGTTTTTACAATCCGGGCTTCAAACCGTGAACATCCTCATTTGGGTTGCACAACATGAACCAAATCGCCTTGGTGAACTCACGGCGAGCGTCAAACCGGGCGACATGAAGGCCCTTGGCGACCACCTCCGAAGGGAAGTTATTGAGAGCGACGACCCGCTCATGCAGCACCTCATCGAAGGAGGACTTCTGCAGCCCGTCGCCCGGTGGGTCATCTCCCAAGGGGCCTCGGAAGATGCGCTGCGTTGGTCCCTCATCAACGACGAACGATTGCACGTGATTGAGCGAAGTAAACTGCTCGAACGCTTGATTGGACGGGCTGACGAACCCAGCGTGATTGAACAAACGCAAACCTTGCTCTCGACCACGGATGAAGAACTTCTCAAAGTGGCGTGCGAGAACCTATCAACCGCCGCATCCGAACTCAATGCATGAGCCAGCCATCCTCAGGAATGTGCTTCCATGCCGACGCCACCGACGGGGCCAACCACCACCTTCGTGCAGGCCTTTCTCTCAAAGGACCATTTACCTCACTTCAAGTCGTTTTTCGTTTCCCACGCTGGGTCCCAGGTTCCTATTTTCTAAGAGAACCAATCCAACACATGTTTGATTTCTCAGCCACCGACGATCAGGGAAACGACCTCAAATGGAAGCGCGTCGGTGTCGATGGCGTTTCGGTTCGCCTGAAGAGCGATTCTGCTTCGATGGACATCCGCTACACGCTCCTGGCCAAAGAAATGAGCGTACGCTCGAATCATCTTGACACAACGCACCTTCATCTCATGCCCCCCTTCACATGGTTTTGGCCCGAACGGGGCATTGACATGAATCGAATGCAGTTGACCCACCGTGTCGAATTGACGGCTCCGTCCGATTGGACTCCCGCCACCCAACTTCAACTGCATGAGAGCGAAGCACACGGAGAAAACGCCAAGCGTTGGATGTTCTCCACCACGGGCCGAGACATGCTGCTTGACAGCATCATGGAAGTAAATCCAAACCCACCCATCACGCACGATATCGGCGGACGGATTCATCATTTCAAGTGGTGGGACAGCGGTGGACACGAGCCAAACGCCCAACGCCTGCAAGACTTTGTCAAGGACATGGAACGGATTGCCAGCGAACATCATGCACTCTTTGGCGTTCCAGACTGGCCCGATTACACCACGGTTCTGCATCTGACTGACAGCGGCCGAGGAGGTTTGGAACACATGAATTCGCAAACCTCAATGATGCCTCGGTCGTGCCTTTTTCCCGACCATCCCGATGAATATCGAGACCTCGTAAGCCTCTTTTCTCATGAGTACCTGCATCAATGGAACGTCAAACGGTTGCGGCCAAAGTGTTTCCTCGACTACGACTTGCAGTCCGAGACCCACACCGATCTGCTTTGGTGGTTTGAAGGGGCGACTTCGTGGTTGGGTGACATGATGTGTGTCCGTTCAGGTGCATGGACAGAGGAAGATTGGAGGCTGGATTTTGAGCGAAAAATGAAACGCCACACGGCCAACAACGGGATGCTTCGTGAATCCCTTTCTGAATCCAGCCATGATGCTTGGATTCACCTCTATAGAAGCGGTCCATACACCCGCGAGAGTCAAATTTCATACTACCTTGAGGGGGAACTCGCCCTGCTCTGTCTTGACACCGAGATGCGGCGGAGAAACAACGACACCTTTGGAGCATGCGACCTCATGGCTGAATTGGTGCGGCGCTACGCCATTTCGTCGGATGAAGCAGAAGAGCTCGGAGTCGATTACAGCGATATTCGAAAAACCCTCAAATCATGCCCCGGTGGTGCGTCAATGGGTCCTTACCTCGACCGATTGGTTCAGCAACGAAACCACCCCAACGTGCAACGCGCCCTGTCGTCCTTCCGATTGAAATTGGTGCCGCATGCCACCGACAAGGAAGGCAAAGGATGGTTGGGTGTGGGCTTGAAAGATGCCTCCGGAAGGGTCACCATCACCACTTATCGGTCAGAATCACCCCTCCGAAAAATCACACAAGTCGGCGACGAGTTGGTGTCCGTTGACGGTGTGCGTGTCAAGTCAGTGGCCCACCTGAAGAAACTTATCGGAGGACGAGCTGGCGAAGAGGTGAACATCGGCATCACCCACGAGGGCATCCTCTCCACCGTTACGCTTGTTGTTCCCCCATCTCCACAACACGGTGTCACACTAAAGGGGAAAGGAAACCAGCGATGGAAGACGTGGATCACGACTCGTCAGGCGAAGTGAAGGGTGGATACTTCGCCAGTTTTTCGAGTGGGACAAAAATGGGGGGCGTTTCCTCTGGCAGCGTGTGACGACTGGTTTTGGGGGGGAACACCTCTCCCGAAAGGGCCATGTTGATGACCTCACTTTTGCTGAGGTCATCCAACCCGCATCCAGGCCAGACGCCCAATTGAATGGAATCGTCTTTGAGGTAGTCAACGCAAATGGCTGGAACGCGTTTGAGATTGAGCAACACGGCAATTGAATGTCGATGATGACCATCCAAGATGGCTCCTGTGCGCTTGTCCACGATGAGCGGTTTGGTGTAACCGCCCCACCGCTTGGTCATCTCGAGGAGTTTATCCCTGTTTTTTGGTTTGATTTCTTCATGGACCTTCAACCACTCGAGAGGCACGAGTTCGACATCGTCTTCTCCCCAAGACATTGACCCGTCCTGCCCCACTCGTCACATAATGCTTTTTCACGGCCAGCCCTCGACAGGGAGAAGAGGCGGTTGAATGTCATCAGCGAAAACCCTGCAAAAAGGCCTTGAGGCTGACCTTGTGGGTGCCCCTTGTCCACCCGCCATTCTCCGATGGCTCGCCTCCCTTCCCGACGACCTGTTGGCCATTCTCCAAACCTTGGCAGAGGATGGAGCCGGCACGTGGCTTGTGGGAGGATGTGTTCGCGATGCCTGGCTCGCCAGACCGTCGGAAGACATTGATGTCTGCACAACATGCACACCCGAGCGCATGCTGCATTTGTTTGGAGACCAAGCCATCCCAACCGGCCTTGATTTTGGGACAATAACGGTCAAGGGTGAAGGACGTCATTACGAGGTGACAACACTCCGAACTGAATCGCTTTACAGAGACGGTCGCCGGCCAGAAAAGGTGGACTGGGGAACTTCGCTAAGCGAAGATTTGAGTCGAAGAGATTTCACCTTTAACAGCATGGCCGTTGATGTCGCTCGGCAAGTCCTCTACGACCCTTACAACGGGTCAAGCGACCTTCAGAAACGCCGGATTCGTGCGGTTGGCGATGCTGCCCTTCGATGCCAAGAGGATGCTTTGCGTATCCTTCGAGCGTACCGTTTTATGCGAAGAGACGAAGGGCCACTGTGGCACATTGATCCTGCACTTGCGACGGCCCTATCCCAACACAGCAATCGTTTGCGGATGGTGGCCATCGAACGACGTTGGACAGAGCTGGAAAAAATCCTGACCGGTGCGCGTCCTGGAGAAGTCCTCGGAAAAATGCAAAATGACGGTGTTCTGAGGCACGTTTTTGAACAATTCAGCGTGATTAACCCCGACCTTTTTGCCATCATGGACGAGCAAGAACTCAGCCAACTATCGTTGGCCCAACGTCTTGCCCTGCTCATGCTGGAATACACCACCAAAGAAGTGATGAGGCAATTGAAGGCCTTCCATACATCAAAAGCGCTCCAACGGAGCACGGCAACATTTCACGAACAATTAGGCCATCTCCCAGAACCCCGTAAATCCGCTCTGCGGGTCTTTAACCATGTCCTTGGGAGCGGTGCAGGTGCCCATCTCACAATCCTGCGTTCGTGTTGCGAGGCTGTCGTCAACCTCCACACCGGTCTCCACCTTGTCGTTGACGCAGTCGAGAACGTCCTCGCTCACTGGCAGGAACTCGACGGTAGCCTCGCACCGGTGGATTGCCTTGTTGATGGACACTGGATTATGGCGAGAACAGGAGCCGTCGAGGGAAGGCGTTTAGGACGGCTCAAGGAATGGCTTCACCGAATCCAAATCGAGGAACAGATCAACGACCTGGAAGGGATGGAGATGGCGCTCAGTCGGTTGCCGTTTGAACACGGTTCGCCCGAAGATTGGCCCACCGTCTCATTTCCTTGATGTGCCGGCATCAATTTGATGTGGCGACGGGTGTTGGGGAACATCATGGCGGCCATTGATTTGCCAGAAAAGGAAGCGTTCAATCAACAAGTTGAATCCATTGAACGCCGGATTGAAAGCATCACTCGCAGCAACAACATGGCTGGATTGCTCAACAACAACTTCAAAAAATGGTTAACGAGTTCTTCGATGTCGCCCCTCAAACTCACCGAAGAACTTGATACAAATAGCGACGGCGTCATCTCGGGAGACGAATTTGCATCGCTTCTTGGAAAAATGACCGGAGAAC
>MDTG01159449.1_pt1 | contig 10335 bp, 10 predicted proteins | sample 811421 | NCBI WGS metagenome assembly MDTG01 (sample SAMN05326645, study PRJNA326480) | marine metagenome | isolation source: seawater | place: Pacific Ocean: South East | collected 2011
GTTAATTTTTTTTAGTTCATTTTTCAAAAATTTATCATTTGTATCAAATGGAAATATACCTTTATTCAAACTATCAACTCTTTGATTTCCAATTTTTGTATTTTTTTCCAACCCAAAAACTCTATAGAGTGGTTTTTTCTTTTTATTTAATACTCTGGCACATGCTACGGACATCAATGCACCAACGAATCCTTGACCAACAATAGTTATTTTTTTCATTCTTAATTATAATCTGATATTAGAAATTTGAACAAATATCTATCAATAAAAAATTTCATTTTACATCCTTATTGTTTAAAATTTGTTAAATTGTAATAATTCAAATAAAACAAATTTTCTAAATGAAAATTGATTTTTTCTCGAGATTTTAATTGGCAGGACAATTAACATGAAACTTACTAAATAAAAGTAAAATCTATTTTTAATTTTCGGAAGTATTGCTTTATTAAAAATATTAAATACTTCTAAATTTTTATATTTATATTTGACTTGATATTTTAGATCGTAAAACCAATAACTTAATTCTAAAAAAGCAAAAAAGTATTGTTTATAAGATATTAAGTTTTGCTGTAAATATTTCTCATTTATATTAAACCTTTCGACAACAGCATAATCCTTGGGTCTAGACATATGATCATTTAAATGTTCAATAATAGCCTTACCTGTTTTCGATAAATTTATATACTCATTTAATTTAAAATTACTAAAACCAAATTTAACATAATAGTTTATGCATATATTGATTTCAGGATATAACGATTTTTTTGTTATAAATGAATATGAAATAAATTTCGGTCTTAACATTATTCCACTCATTGTTCCCGATCTTTGATTTATATAAGAAAATTCAAAAAAAAATTCTTTAATTAAGGAAGAGATTTTTCTGAAGAATGAAACTTTTTGCAAATTTTTAGCCATATGACTTTTTAAAACTGGGACAAAGAATAAGCCTTTTGGTTTTAAAAAAATTATTTTTTCATAGAGTTTTTTATAAAAATATTTGCTTGGATAATCATCATCTGAAAGTATCATTGCATAATCACCTGTTGCTAACTTTAGGGTTTTAAGTAAATTTTTAGTAAATCCGACATTTGATTTTTGTTTATAAGTGACAAATTTTACATTTTTAAATTTTGAAAGTTTTATTTTAAATTTTTTTATAACATTATTAGTATTATCTTTTGAATTGTTATCGGAAATAATAAATTCATAATTATAATTTATTTTTTTTACTTGATTAAAGAATATGTTTAATTGTTTAAACAACTCCTTTTCTCTGTTGTATGTTGGTAAACAAATAGAAATAATCATTTAATAATTTTACTAAAAAAATAATTTACTTGTCGTCTAGTAATTAGTTTAACATCACCTTTATTTAAAAATTCTTTGTACCAATCAATTGTCAATTTAAAATTTTCTTTCTCGGAAAGAACTGGTTTCCAATTAAATACTTTTTTCATTTTAAGATTGTTTAATTTTAAATCTGAGGACTCGTTATATTTAAACTTCTTATCAATTTTAAAAGTTAGTTTTTTAAAATTTTTTTGAAAAATTTTAACTATATCAATTACTTTTATATATTTATTATTATTAGGACCAATATTCCAAGAATCTTGAGCTGCTGAATTTTTAATAAATAATTCTTGAGATATAATCATGTAGGCCCAAACTGTATCCAAAACATGTTGCCAAGGTCTAGTTGCGTAGGGCTTTCTTATTAATAATTTTTTATTATTTTTAATTGACTTTATAATATCTGGAATAATTCTGTCCTCATTCCAATCACCTCCGCCAATTACATTTCCAGCTCTAAGAACTCCAATTTTTGGTCTATTATTTTGATTAAAAAAAGATTTTTTAAAAGATTCGATAACCATTTCTGCAGCAGATTTACTGCCACTATATGGATCTTCACCACCTAATTTATCTTCCTCTTTATGTTTTTTGATATTTTCAGAATTTTTATAGACTTTATCAGTAGTGATCATCATGATAGATTTAACTGTTGTTATGTTTCTACAAGTATTCATTACATTTAATGAGCCAATAATATTAGTCTTATAAGTTTCTATTGGGTGCTTATAAGACTTTCCAACAAGGGATTGGGCAGCTAAGTGAAAGACGATATCTGGTTTAATTTTTTGTAATATCTTATTTAATTTTTTATAATCTAGAATGTTGTTTATGTAAGATCCATTTAAATTTTTTTTTAAATCCAACAAGTTATATAGATTAAATTTATTATCTGGTTTTAAGGAATAACCATAAACTTTAGCGCCAAATAATTTTAGTACAAAAGCAAGCCAAGCACCTTTAAATCCGGTATGGCCTGTGATTAAAACTTTTTTATCTTTCCAAAATTTAATTCTTTTTTTATTTATCATCCCATATTTTCCATGGACAATTTTTTTTTCTCCATATCAATTCTAATTTTTTTTTGTCCCTTAACGTATCCATATTTGACCAAAACCCATTATGTTTAAAAGAAATCAATTGATTAATTTTAGTTATTTTTGGAAGACAATCTTCTTCTAAAACACTTGAATCACTTTTCAAATATTCAAATATTTTTTTTGAAAAAACAAAAAATCCTCCGTTTATAAAACTAATAGGTTTTTCTTTAATTTCTTTTACAATATTTTTTTTGTTTATTGAAAGAACACCAAACCTATTAGGCTCTTTAACTGCTGTTACTGTTGCAATTTTTTTTTGGTTTTTATGAAAATTGATTAATTTTCTTAAGTTTAGATCGCATAGACCATCACCGTATGTTAAACAAAAATTTTCATCATTCCCAATATATTTCTTAATTCTTTTAATTCTCCCACCAGTCATTGTGTTTATGCCAGTATTTACGTAATCAATTTTCCAATTCTCTTTTTTTGCTAATTTATCTAATTTTTTTTTATCATATAACCCTTATAGCCCTGGCAGATGATAAATTTTTTCAATCCATAAAAAGAGTAAATTTTCATGATATGCCAGATTATAGGTTTCTTTCCCAATAGAATTAAAGGTTTTGGTTTGCTGTGAGTTTCTTCTGATATTCTTGTACCCAATCCTCCTGCTAAAATTACAACTTTCATAATAAATAATTTTTGAGTATTAATATGCGATTTTGGTGTGACTTTCTATAATTGATATTAAATATAATGTAAATATAATCATTAAAAATAAGTTAATTTCTTAATTTAATAACAACGATATGTTTATGATGTTTCTTTTTTGCTACAATGTATTTTAATAAAAATAATAATTTTTTTCACGGTATAATGTTTCATCATTTTCATGATGAAAAAACACATCTAAAAAGCCAAGGCTCTATTTCGAAAGATGACTTTTATAAAATAATTAATTTTATTGGAAGGGAAAATATATTAGATGCTGATATTTTTTTTGAAAGATTTAAAAAAAATAAACTTAAAAAAAATGAAGTTTGCTTAACTTTTGACGATGCAATAAAATGTCAAATTGATATTGCCCTACCAGTTCTTGAAGAATTAAAAATTAAAAGTTTTTTCTTTGTTTATAGTTCAATGTTTGAAAATACCCCTGACCATTTAGAGGTTTTTAGATATTTTAGATTAAATTTTTTTGAAGATATTAATCAGTTTTATTCTGAATTTTATAGAACTTTAAACGTAGATTTAACTGAATTTTTTAATTCAAATTTAGAAAAAATAAAAATTACAAAAATAAAATTTCCATACTATACCTCAGAAGATATAAAATTTAGACTTGTAAGAGATATATTTCTCAACAAAGATCGTTATGAAGATATAATGTTTATAATGATGAAAGAAAAAAAATTTAATTTTAAAGAATATTACCCAAAATTGTTTTTTAGCAACGAAGATTTAATTAAACTTGACAGTCTGGGGCATTTAATTGGATTACACTCTCATAAACATCCAACCTTGATTGAAAAACTAAATTATATTGACCAAAAAGAAGAGTATATTAAATGTTTAAATTTAATTTCAAAAATCCTTAAGAAACCAAAAAAAGAAATTAAATATATGTCTCATCCCTGTGGAAGTTATAATAAAGACACTCTAAAAATATTAGAGGAGCTAGGAATAGAGCTTGGATTTAAACAAATTATGGGTATTGAACATGAAAAAGGTATGAAAAAAATAAATAATTCTTATTTAGAAATAGCAAGACAGGATCATTCTGAAATCATGAGAAGAATAAACTGATGAAAATCACCTTATTTACTTCGAATAACAATAGACATAATTATTTTATAAATTTACTATCCAAAATATCAAAAGAACTTTTTGTAGTCCAAGAATGTAATACAATTTTTCCTGGTATTATCTCTGGACGTTATCCTAGATCAAATATAATGAAAAAATATTTTGAAATGGTAAACAATGCACAACTAAAATTCTTTGGAAATGTATTTATAAAAAACCAAAGTTCGAATATTAACATCTTACCTATTCAATTTGGGGATCTAAACAAATGTTCCTTTGAATTGTTATCAGATTTTCTTGAAAGTGATCTGTACATAGTTTTTGGAAGCAGCTTTATAAAAGATGAATTAATTGACTTTCTAGTAAAAAAAAAGGCAATTAATATTCACATGGGTTTATCACCTTACTATAGGGGGACAGATTGTAATTTTTGGGCACTTAATGATGATAATCCTCATTTAGTAGGATCAACAATTCATATGATATCAAAAGGTCTTGATAATGGTCCTGTGCTTTATCACGCGTTATCTAATCTAAAAGAAAATCCTTTTGAGTATACTATGTCCACAGCCAAGGCAGCATTTCATTCCATAGTTGAGAGAATAGATAATAAATCTTTATTAAATATAAAACCAGTAAATCAAAATAAAGAAAAACAAATTAGATATTCAAAAAAAATTGAATTTAATGATGAGATTGTAAAAAAATTTTTTAATAAAAAAATAAATTTAAATAGTAAAGAATTTGATAATTCTTTGTTGAAGGATCCATATTTTTATAAATAGGTAATGTTAATTATATTTTGATTAATTATATCGATCATATATATCTATTTTAATATATGATCAAATTTAATATAAAAACATCTTTGATCAAGATAAGCTTTTTAAAAAATTAAAGAAAAAAAACTAACTTTGATAAAAAAAATAAATTCAAAATCACAAATACTAATAACAGGTGTTTATAGATCTGGAACAGAATATTTGTCTGCCTTGGTTAACTCACATCCCGAAATATCTTCAACAATGTATAGAGTAAATTTTTTTAGATATATATATAACAATTATAATCATAAAGATAATAAAATTAATTATAACAAATTAATTTCCGACTTTTCAAAAAGGTTAAAATTTAGATATAAAAAAAAAATTAATGAAAAAAAATTTGTAGATTCAATAAAATCTAAAGACTATGGAGGAATTTATGATCAAATTATGACGAACCTCTACTTAAATAAAAAAAAAATTAATTGGGCTGAAAAAAACCAATTACAATGGAGAGAAATAGAAACATTCCTTAAAATAATGAAAAATGGAAAATGTATTCATATTCTAAGAGATCCTAGAGCAGTGATGTTATCTTATAAAAAATTTACTTTTCACAGAAAGCCTGCATATTTATCTTCAGCTTTTAACTCTATTGATGCTATGTATTATATACTTTTACATAATAAAAAATTTAAGAAAAATTTTCTATTTTTAAGATATGAAGATTTAATTAATAATAAAATAAAAACTTTAAATAAAATATGGTCTTTTTTAGGTGTAAAGAAATTAGAGAAAATCAATTTAAATAACCTTTGGAATGGAGATGGTAAAAGATGGAAAAAAAATACTACTCAAACAACAAAAATTTTTAATGAAAAAATAGCTTTAAATAATTGGAAAAATGAACTTTCAAAAAGAGAAATATTGTTTGTCGAAACTATATGTCATAAGAAGATGAAAAAATTTAATTATAAATTTTCAGAATTCAAATCTGAAGTAAATTTTAAATTAATTAAACAAATGATAAAAAAAAACAAACTGCTTAAGTATGGTTATGATAAATGGATAAAATCTAAATTTAATTTAGGATTCCAAGCCTATCCAGCAGATCCAACTAATAAAAAAAATTGGAAAGATAGTGTATGAAAAAAGTAATTGTTGTTCATGCAATTGATACAGAGGGGCCCTTATACGAATCTCTAGATTCAAAGTTTGATCGTATAAATGAATTAGTAGGAAAATTACAAATTAAGAGAACTGAAAAAAATTTTCAAAAAATTCTTTCAGGTAAAACTAAAATTTCAAAAAATAAGTTGAAAAAAATCATAGACATGTTTTCAAGCCATCTAAACAACTATAATGACGATTGGAATAAGATAGATAAAATGGTTGAAAAATTGATGTCTAAAGATTTTAGAACAACTTATTCACTCAATAAAAGCCACTGGAAGTTTACTTGGTTTTGCTTAGACCATTTAAATTATGATTATAACCCTAGAAGAAGAACTTTAGGCCATCATTCTATTTATGATTATTATAAATCAATAGTTGAAGACAATAATTATGGAGACGATATCCAATGGCATTTTCATCCTGCAACAATTCATAATGACGCCCATTATTGCTCAAGTTTTTATTTTAGAACACCAATTATATATGAAATCTTAACAAGAAAAATTTTAGAAAGAAATTTTTTTCCCTCATGTTATAGAGCTGGCTGTCAAACAGAGAGACCAGATTCTAATTGGTTTCTTGAACAATGGATACCGTTTGACATTTCAAACATGGCAATGAAAAATAAAAAAGATTTTGAAAAATATATTGATTTTAAAAATGGAAGAGGTGGAAATTGGAAAAACGCTCCAAATGATTGGACCATTTATCATCCCAATCATGATGATTATCAAAAAATTGGTAATTCTCGTAGATGGATTGGTAGAGCACTAAATGTATTGAACAGAGTAGGTTCAATTAATCAAGCTGAAGTTGATAATGCCTTTGCTAAAACAAAAAAAAATAATTCTCCAATTTTACTTGGAGTTGCCAGTCATGACTGGAGAAATATAGAGCATGAAGTTTCTCACGTTTTTAATTTAATTAAAAAATCTTCATTAAAATATCCTGATGTTAACATCGAATTCTGTAATGTGAATGAAGCCTTTAAAAAAGTTTTGTGGCCTAATGGAATAAAAGAAAAACAAATTAAACTTAAAATAAAATTTAATAAAAAAACAAAAAACGATGTAGCAAATATTCTAATAGAGGCAAAACAAGGCGAAGTTTTTGGTCCACAACCTTTTCTTGCAATAAAAACTAAGTCAAGAAAATTTATATATGATAACCTAGATTTTATAGCAAAAAATAAATGGGGATACGCATTTTATGAGAATACAATTTTGCTTGATGAAATTTCAGAGCTAGCTGTTGCCGCGAATGATAAGTATGGTAACACCAGTATTGAAAAAATTAAATTTAAGTAAAAGCTAGTCGTCTACACCATCAAAATTTACAGTGTGTCTTAAATACCATTTATTTTTAATTTTTTTCCACAAGTGTGGTGATCTAGCCTTATCACAAAGTTGATGAAATTTTTTTTCTGAAATATCCAAATAATTTAAAATATCTTTAAAATATCTATGTGGAAATTCTCCATCATATTTTTTTATTAACTTTTTCCCTTCTTCTATTGTTAAATGATCGTTTCGTATCTCTTGAAAGACATCATAAGAAGCACGTCCAATTCCAAATTTTATATAAGTAGTATAAAAATGCAAATCATCGATTTTGTCATCAATACTATGATATTTTGCATATGTCCCTGCTGATCTAAAGGGTCGAGGTTTAAATCCAAGATTCTCAACTGCATAATAATAACATTCTTGTGGTATCCATCTCAAATAATATCCCAAATAATGAACCTCGACTTTTGATTTTTCTAAGTCTTCTGACTTTGATGGTAAAAAAATATCCAACGATTTTTTGTTTACTTTATATTTGCTAATTAAATCAGAATATTTAACACCACCCAAATAAATATTATTTAAATTTTTATATGTGTGGTAAGAATTATCCCTCAAGGAATTCTGATTGTCAGCAATCGGGTTTCCATGTTCCGCTTCGTTTTCACCATAAAAAATTAATGGTATTTTTCTTTTAATTGCGGTTTTAATTGGGAAATTTTTTTGTCCCAAAAAAAAAGTTTGGAAAGGATGAAGTAAGTTTTTAAATGCTAAAGATGTTAACAATCTCATTAAATCAGGATCTCTTTTTGCAGACAAATTAGTGTGTTTGCCAAACTTAATCCAATTTTTAAAATTTTCAAAACCATAATCTGTATAAATTGTTGGAGGCCATGTTACTGTAAGTGGATTCATTCCATATTTATATTTTAAAATGTGTGACGCATAACAGCTATCTTTTCCTCCACCTCCTGGTACAATACAATCAAATTCGCCATGTTTTCCCCTATGTTTATCTAAAAGCTTAAGTAATTGTTTTTCTCTTTGCTGATAATTAATTTTTTTTTTTAATCTTGAATATTTCCAAGTTTCAGAAATTCCATTCTTATCTAGTTCCAAAGTCTTTTTTTTGGAATGCTTGTTATGTAAAAATTCTATAACAGAGTTCGGCCTTTGATTTGACATAAGACTTTTTTTACAAAAAAGCACTTTTTGTGGGAGCCCATAAAACGTTTTTGGTTTCATTATAAAACTTTTATAATATTTTTTAGTAATTTTATTCCATTTAATCCACTTTTTTCAGGATGAAATTGGGTGGCAATAATATTATCAGTGAAAATTGATGAACAAAATTTGTTTTTACCATACTTAGTCTCTGAGAGTATGTGTTTTTTATTTTTTGGATCACAATAAAAACTATGGACAAAATAATAATTTATTCGATTTTGTAGAATCTGATTTTTGTTATTTAAAATTTTTAAATTGTTCCATCCTATATGTGGTATTGGATGATTTTTATCATTTTTCATGCTTTTAACATGTCCTGGAATTATACTGAGACCATTTGTTTTTTTAAACTCATTACTACTTTCAAACAAAAGCTGCATACCAAGACAAATACCAAAAAAAATTTTGTTTTTTTTTGATATGAAACTGTTTATTTTGTCATTAATGCTATAATATTTAATATACTTCATAGCAGCATCATAAGATCCAACACCAGGCAAAACTACTAGATCATACGAATTGTAATTTTTATTTTTAATATCTATTATTGATGTTTTATATCCAATTTCTTTTAAAGCATTATAAATACTAAATAAATTATTTAACTTATAATCAATAATTCCTACTTTTACTTTTTTATAAGTTGACATTGATACCTTTATTTTTTAAGAAAAATTTTAATCTTTTGATAATTGACAATTTATTTTTTTTAATTTTTGCGTTATCAAGGAAATAAGTATTCCCTATTTCAATTTTTTTAGTTTTAGATTTAATAATATTATTATAGTGAAATAAGCTAGCAATTGCTACGCCTTTTATATTTGTTTTTTTAATTACATTTAAAACATCGTTAAAATTTCCAGCACCACCATGTGCCACTACTGGAATTTTAATTTTTTCACTTATTTTCTTAATAATACCAATATCAAAACCACTCTTTGTTCCTTCCTGATTAACTGACGTTAAAACAATTTCCCCAGAACCATTGTCTTCTAATTTTTTTGCCCAAGTAAATGGATCTATATTAACCAAATCTCTTCCATTTGCTTTTGATATAAAATACTTGTTTTTAATTTTAGTATATTCAATATGTGAAACTATTGTGGAAGATCCAAATTTTTTTGATGCTTTCTTAATAAATTCAATATTTTCAATACTAGCAGAATTTATACTTACTCTATCAGCTCCATTAGTAAGCATCTTTTCAATTTCATTTAACGATTTTATACCACCTCCAACTGTAAGGGGAATAAATAATTTTTTTGCGGTTTCTTTAACGAATTTTTTTAAGTTATTTGTACCATATAATGTTGCTACATTATCTAGATACATGATTTCATCTGCTCCATTTTCATAATATGATTTTGCATAATCGTATGGTTTTCCTAAAATTCGAAGACCCTCGAGATTAATTCCTTTTATAAGTAGCCCATTTTTTATGTCTAGTTTTGGAATTATTCTTATAAGATTTTTTTTCATTTATTTATTACGATTAAACATAAAAATATATTTAAATTAAGGTTTATGAAAGATTAATAATTATTTTAATTTAAAGTACAAAAAAAAACCCCAGCTGAAAACTGGGGTTTTAAATTTTGTTAATACAATATCTTAAAAAATTTTTTTCAGTGCATAAATCAAGCCAATTGAGCTATTAGTACTGGTCAGCTGCACGCATTA
>MDTG01172225.1_pt1 | contig 10335 bp, 9 predicted proteins | sample 811421 | NCBI WGS metagenome assembly MDTG01 (sample SAMN05326645, study PRJNA326480) | marine metagenome | isolation source: seawater | place: Pacific Ocean: South East | collected 2011
TTCAAGTGGTTCTACAATGACATCAGAATTAAGATTAAAAATGCAAAAAACAATGCAATCAAAATGTGCGGTTTTTAGAACTGAAAAAACATTGCAAGAAGGTGTTGATCAGATAAGGAAACCTTATGAAGGTATGAATGATATTTCGGTAAAAGATAAATCCCTGTTATTCAACACAGATCTAGTTGAAACTTTAGAATTTGATAATCTTATACGTCAAGCTCTTACAACTATGGATTCCGCTTATAATAGAAAAGAAAGCAGAGGGGCTCATGCAAGAGAAGATTTTAGTAAAAGAGATGATAAAAATTTTATGAAACACACTTTAGCGTGGCAAAATGATAATAAAGTAGAAATAAAATATAGAGATGTTCATTCAAGAACATTGACTAATGATGTTCAGTATTTCCCTCCAAAAGAAAGAGTATACTAGGTAATGGTCCAATTTAATTTGCCTCAAAATTCTAAGATCGAAGTAGGCAAGTACTACAAAGACATAACAAATTCCAATAACTTAAAAAAAGTAAATGTGTATAGATGGGATCCATCTACAGGAGACAATCCGAGAGTAGATACATTTGAAGTTAATATGGACAACTGCGGTCCAAAAGTTTTAGACATATTGTTTAAAATTAAAAATGAAATTGACCCATCATTAACTTTTAGAAGATCTTGTGCTCATGGTGTTTGCGGTTCATGTGCAATGAATGTTGATGGAGTAAATACATTAGCTTGTATTAAATCTCACTCAGACATAAACGGAGATTTAAATGTTTACCCTCTTCCTCATCTTAAAGTTATTAAAGATTTAATTGGAGATTTAACATCTCTTTATAAACAGTACGAGTCTATAAAACCATGGCTTGAAACTGAACAAACTGGAGAAGAAAAAGTAGAGTTAAAGCAGACTCAAAAAGATAGAGAAAAATTAGACGGGTATTATGAATGTATTTTGTGTGCTTGTTGCTCTACATCATGCCCAAGCTATTGGTGGAATGGAGATAAATATTTAGGACCAGCAGTTTTATTGCAAGCTTACCGATGGATCAATGACAGCAGAGATGGTGACAAAAAAGAAAGATTAAAAAAAGTTGCTGATGAACTTAAACTATATAGGTGTCATACTATTATGAATTGTACTAATTCTTGTCCAAAAGGATTAAATCCGGCAAAAGCTATTGGATCTATTAAGAAAATGCTTGCAACAAGCTAAAACCTTATTTATTCAATCATATCATGAAAACTATTCAACACTTTGTTAATGGAAAGTCTTTCAGAGGTGAGTCAAAAAGAACCGGAAAAATTTTTAATCCAGCTACAGGTGAACAAGAAGCAGAAGTAAAACTAGCAACAACAAAAGATATAAATGAAGCAGTTGAAAATGCAAAAAAAACATTTGATACATGGGCTAACACACCTCCATTACAAAGAGCTAGAGTAATGTTTAAATTTAAGGAATTAATTGAAAAAAATTCAGATGAACTTACTAAAATAATAGTATCTGAACATGGAAAGGTTTATGAAGATGCTAGAGGATCACTAACACGAGGTTTAGAAGTCGTGGAATATGCATGTGGAATACCTCAAATATTAAAGGGTGAATTTACTGAAAACGTAGGAACAAATGTTGACAGTTGGTCCATAAGACAGCCGCTAGGTGTTTGTGCAGGTATTACTCCTTTTAATTTTCCAGCTATGGTTCCTATGTGGATGTTTCCTATGGCAATCGCGTGTGGAAATACATTTGTTTTAAAACCTTCTGAAAAAGACCCTTCTTGTTCTATGCGTCTAGCAGAGCTTTTAAAAGAAGCTGGTTTACCGGACGGCGTATTTAATGTTGTTAACGGAGATAAAGAAGCAGTTGATGCATTAATTGATAACAAAGATGTAGTTGCTATGAGTTTTGTTGGATCAACACCTATTGCAAAATATATTTATGAAAACTGTGCTAAAAATGAAAAAAGAGTTCAAGCACTAGGAGGAGCTAAAAATCACTGTGTTGTAATGCCTGATTGTGATTTAGATCAAGCAGTAAATGGTTTGATGGGTGCTGCATATGGTTCAGCTGGAGAAAGATGTATGGCTCAATCAGTAGCAGTCGCAGTCGGTGGCATAGGTGACAAATTAGTCAGTTCATTAGCAAAAAAAGTTGAAGCTTTGAAAGTTGGTCCAGGCATGGACAAAAAATCTGAGATGGGTCCACTTGTAACCAAAGATCATTTAAAAAAAGTTAAAGACTACGTAGATATTGGTGAAAAAGAAGGAGCTAAGCTAATTGTAGATGGTAGAAATTTAAAACTACAGGGTTATGAAAACGGATATTACATTGGAGGTTGTTTATTTGACCACGTAACTAAAGATATGAAAATTTATAAAGAAGAAATCTTTGGACCAGTTTTATCGATAGTTAGAGCAAAAAATTTTGATGAAGCTCTAAAATTAGTAAATGATCATGAGTTTGGTAATGGTGCGAGTATATTTACAAGAGATGGAGATTCAGGAAGAACATTTTCGACTAAAGCTAAGATAGGAATGATTGGAATTAATATTCCAATTCCAGTTCCAATGGCTTTTCATAGTTTTGGAGGATGGAAAAGATCATTATTTGGAGACCAACACATGCATGGTCCAGAAGGAGTTAGATTTTATACTAAATTAAAAACAATTACATCAAGATGGCCTTCGGGTTCTAGATCTAATCCTGAGTTCGTTATGCCAACAATGAAATAAAAAGGAGATATATGAAAAAAAAAATAACTTTAATAGGAGCAGGTCAAATTGGAGGAACATTAGCACATTTGATTGCATTGAAAGAATTAGGTGACGTTGTACTTTTTGATGTTGCGGCTGGTATTGCTAAAGGTAAAGCGCTAGACATTGCTCAATCTTCTCCAGTTGACGGATTTAATATTAAATTATCAGGAACAGACAATTATGAAGACACTAAAAATTCTGACGTAATTATAATTACTGCAGGAGTACCTAGAAAACCGGGAATGACAAGAGATGATTTACTTGGTATTAATCTTAAAATCATTAAACAAGTTGCTGAAGGCATTGCAAGAACCTCCCCTAACGCTTTTGTAATATGTATCACCAATCCATTAGATGTAATAGTAATGGCTTTACAAAAATATTCTGGTTTACCAAAAAATAAAATAGTGGGTATGGCTGGAATTTTAGACTCATCAAGATTTATATATTTTCTATCAGAGGAATTACAAGTTCCCGTTAATGAAATAAAATCATTTGTGTTAGGCGGACATGGCGATAGTATGGTCGCAATGTTAGGTGCTACTGAAGTTGAAGGGAAAAAAATTAACGATTTAGTAAAAGAGGGAAAAATAACGAAAGAAAAATTAGATCAAATAGTAGACAGAACAAAAAAAGGTGGTGCCGAGATAGTTAAATACCTTGAAAAAGGTTCCGCTTTTTATGCACCAGCAGCGTCAGGAGTAGAAATGGCAGAAAGCTATCTTAAAGATTTAAAAAAACAGCTTCCTTGTGCGGTATATTTAAATGGAGAGTATGGAGCAAAAGATATTTATGCTGGTGTTCCTGTTATAATTGGTTCAAAGGGAATTGAAAAAATAGTGGAAATAGACCTAACCGAAGAAGAAAAAATAAATTTTGAAAAATCAATTAAGGCTGTAAAAGATCTATTTGATGCTGCAAAAAAAATTGACTCATCATTATCTTAATTGTCAATATTAGTTTAATGTGCATTGGATGATATTACTAAAAAATTTTTCATCAAAAAATTATCTTGCACTTATTGTTTTTTTATTTGCCACATTAATATGTCAGTATACTGGAAACAGAGGAGTTTTTCCGATAGATAGTTTCAGTCACTTCGACTCAGGTTACAGAATACTCAATGGAGAACACCCATTCAAAGATTATTGGATAGTATCCGGCGTATTCATAGATTATTTTCAAAGCTTTATTTTTTATCTTTTAGGAATAAGTTGGCAGACATACATTTTAAATGCTTCTCTAATAAATGGTCTAACATCATTGTTAATTTATTTTCTTTTTAATAGTTTAGGTTTAAACCAAAAATTTAGTTTTTTTTATTCAATTTGTTTTGCAATTTTAGCGTACCCAACAAGCGGAACACCATTTGTTGATCATCACTCAACTTTTCTCTCGATTATAGCTTTAGTATTTTTTATAAAGGCAATGAATACAAAAAACCTATATCTATGGTTTTTAATACCTATTTTTTTATTGTTTGCTTTTCTAAGTAAGCAAGTTCCTACTATATATATTTTTTTTAGTATTATTCCGCTGATGATTTTTCACTTAACTCATCAATCAAAAAAAAATACTTATAAAATCATTTTTTTATTATTTATTTCATCAATTTTTATAATTAGTCTTGTTTTTTTTCTTTTTTATATAAATTCAATCGATATTAAAAATTTTTTCACTCAATATATATTTTATCCAAAAACTATTGGAGCAGAAAGATATGAATTAATAAATTATGATTTAAAAAATGCTATATTAAATTTTAAATTTATCTATTTTTCTTTATTTATCTTAATTTTTTTTACAATTATAAATTTAAAGAATCAAAAAAAATTTTATAAAAATATTAATTTTAAAATTTTTTTAATTTGTATTTTTTTATTTTTATCTTTAGCGCAACATGTAATTGTAACAAAAAATCAAATATATATTTTTTTTTTGATACCATTTTTTTTAGGTTTAGCTCATATTCAATTTGAATTAATAAATTTTAATTCAAAAATAAAAAGATATTTTATTTTAATTTTGTTAATTTTCTGTGTTGGAACAACTTTAAAATATCATTATAGATTTAATATAGATAGAAAATTTCATGAATTAAATAATGTTAATTTTTCTAATGCCATCAACTCTGAAAAGTTAAGTAAGAAATTTGTTGGTTTAAAATGGATTACACCAGGGACTAAAACTAAAAATGCAGCAATATCGGAAATTATGTTTTTAAATCATTTTAAAAGAATTTTACAAGAAGATAAAAAAAATAAAATTGTATTAACAAATTATTCTTTTTTTTCAGTTTTACTTGAAGAAAATATAAGCGGTTATTCAAGATGGTACCCAGGTGATAATTCTGGTTTTCCAGTAATAGAAAACTATTACTATAAAGATTTTAAAAATTTTATTATTTCTTCTTTATCCGAAAAAAAAATTAATTCTATATATATTTTGCCAGATGTAAAAGAAGATAATATAATTAATTATATTGACTCTGAATGTTTAGATAAACAAATTTTAGATTTTGAAATTATTAAGTACGAAATTAATAATATATGCTCTGATTTATTTCAGTGGAAAAATTAATTAAAAAATATATAAGTAAATAAATCTATGAATATTCACGAGCATCAAGCCAAAGAAATTTTGAAAGAATTTGGGGCACCCGTATCTAATGGAGTTGTCATTTCGTCAACTACTGAAATAAACAGCCAAATAAAAAAATTAAATACTAAAGAATTTGTTTTGAAAGCACAAATTCATGCCGGAGGAAGAGGTAAAGCAGGCGGAGTAAAATTAATCAAGAATATTTCGGATCTTGAGAATGAGGCACATAAAATGATGGGAAAAATTCTAGTTACGCATCAAACTGGTCCAGAGGGGAAAGAAGTCAAGAGAATATATATCGAGGAAGCATCATTCATTCTAAAGGAATTTTATTTATCATGTTTAATTGATAGAGAAACCTCTAAAATTGCTTTTATCAGCAGCACAGAGGGTGGAATGGATATAGAAAAAGTTGCAGCTGAAACTCCAGAAAAAATTATTACAAATAAAATAGAACTCAGGAACGAAGGACCAAGCCCTGACGAAATAAATAATATAATTTCAGTTTTTAATTTTGATAGTTCTCAAAAAGAAGAAGCAACAAAATTAATTAAATCTCTTTACAAGATAACAATCGAAAAAGATGCTAGCTTGATTGAAATAAATCCTCTTATTATTAATAAAGAAAATAAATTAGTTTGTCTTGATGCAAAGATGAATTTTGACGATAATGCTATTTTTAGAAGGCCGGAAATATTAAAATTAAGAGATTTAAATGAAGAAGATCCAACTGAAATAGAAGCTAGCAAACACGACTTAGCTTATATTAAACTTAATGGATCTATAGGATGTATGGTTAATGGAGCAGGATTAGCTATGGCAACAATGGATATCATTAAACTTTATGGAAAAGAACCAGCTAACTTTTTAGATGTAGGTGGAGGAGCTTCAAAGGAAAAGGTCTCTGCTGCATTTAAATTAATTTTATCTGATAAAAACGTAAAAGGAATTCTAATTAATATTTTTGGAGGTATAATGAGATGTGATGTACTCGCCCAAGGTGTTGTTGATGCAGCTAAAGAAATTAATCTATCGGTACCGCTAGTTGTTAGATTAGCGGGTACGAATTTTAAAGAAGGAAAAGAGATATTAGATAAATCAAATTTAAAGATATTATCCGCTTCAGATTTGAATGATGCGGCAAAAAAAATTGTTGAGGCAATTAAATAAATGTCAGTATTAGTTAATAAAGATACAAAAGTAATATGCCAAGGCTTTACTGGTACTCATGGAACGTTTCACTCTGAACAAGCACTAAAATATGGAACTCAATTAGTAGGAGGAGTTACCCCTAAAAAAGGAGGTCAAAAACATTTAGGTTTGCCAGTATTTAATTCTGTGGAGGAGGCAAAAAAAAAACTTCTGCTAACGCAACAATGATTTATGTCCCCCCTAAATTTGCTGGAGTTGCAATTATTGAAGCTATAGAGGCAAAAATTGAATTAATAGTTTGTATTACTGAAGGAATACCTGTTTTAGACATGCTTAAAGTAAAAAAAATTTTAAGTAATAGCAAATCCAGATTAATTGGACCTAATTGTCCAGGTATTATAACGCCAGAAGAATGTAAAATTGGAATTATGCCAGGTAATATTCATAAAAAGGGAACTGTAGGAATAGTCTCTAGATCAGGGACCTTAACTTACGAAGCTGTGGCCCAAACATCTGCAAATGGAATTGGTCAGTCCACATGCATTGGCATAGGCGGAGACCCTATTAATGGAACAAATTTTATAGATTGTTTAGAACTATTTTTAAAAGACAATGAAACAAAATCTATAGTAATGATTGGAGAAATTGGTGGTTCAGCTGAAGAAGAGGCTGCTGAGTTTTTAAAAAGAGAGAAAATAAAAAAGCCCATGGTTGGTTTTATTGCAGGTTTAACAGCACCACCAGGAAGAAGAATGGGGCATGCGGGAGCCATTATTTCAGGAGGAAAAGGAGGAGCTGAAGATAAAATAGAAATGATGAAATCAGCTGGAATAATCATATCTGAATCGCCTGCCGATATAGGTAAAACTCTCTTCAAAAAACTTAATGGTTGATTTTTACTAATTTATGTTAAAATAAATTTTTAATGTCCTCATCTGATAACAATATAACTTATAAAAAAACCTCTTTTTTAGCTGGTTCAAATTCCGAATTTATTAATGAATTTTATGCAGACTATATTTCCGACCCAAATTCTTTACCAGACAGCTGGAGAAAATTTTTTGACGGGTTAAGGGATAATGAAAAGCTTATTTACGACGATATAAAAGGACCGAGTTGGTCTCCAAAAAAAAAAATTTAAAAGAATAAAAAAACCAAATGATTTAAAAGAGAATAAAGAAGCAAGTATTAATATAAATTCAGACACTGTTAAGCAGGCATCTAAAGACTCGGTGCGTGCCATAATGCTAATCAGAGCTTTTAGAATAAGAGGTCATTTAATTGCCAATCTAGACCCACTCTCAATTCAAGAAAAAGAAGAACATCCAGAATTAAAACCCGAAACTTATGGTTTTGAAAAAGAAGATTATAACAGACAAATATTTTTAGATGGAGTTCTTGGACTGCAATATGCAGACCTGAATCAAATTTTAAAAATTCTTAAACAAACTTATTCCTCCAATATAGGATATGAGTTTATGCATATGGGGGACCCTGATGAAAAAACTTGGATTAGAGATAGAGTAGAAGGGCCTGAAAAAGAAATCTTCTTTACAAAAAATGGTAAAAAAGCAATTTTAAAAAAAATTATTCAAGCAGAGGGTTTTGAAAAATATCTACATATAAAATTTGTTGGCACAAAAAGGTTTGGTTTAGATGGAGGGGAGTCATTAATACCCGCGTTAGAGCAAATAATAAAAAAAGGAGGCAATCTGGGTGCAAAAGAAATTAAAATAGGCATGCCTCATAGAGGACGATTGAATGTTTTAGCTAATGTAATGGGCAAACCATTTAAGGCAATATTTAATGAATTTTTTGGAAAGACCGCTAGCACTAACAAAGATATTGAGGGAGATGTTAAATATCATTTAGGCGCTTCTTCAAATAGAGAATTTGACGGTAATTCTGTACATATCTCTCTAACAGATAATCCCTCGCACCTTGAAGCAGTAAATCCAGTTGTCCTTGGTCAAGTTCGAGCTAAACAATTTTTTCACAACGATAAAAAAAGAAAAAAAGTTATTCCTGTTTTGATACATGGTGATGCAGCTTTTGCTGGGCAAGGAATTGTCGCGGAATGTTTTGCTATGTCGGGTCTACCTGGGCATAACATTGGTGGAACAATACATATAATTGTAAATAACCAAATAGGATTTACAACAGCACCTAGGTTCGCACGATCATCTCCATATCCATCAGATGTTGCAAAAATTGCTCAAGCTCCAATTTTTCACGTAAATGGAGATGATCCAGAAGCAGTTGTACATTGTGCAAAAATAGCAACAGAATACAGACAAAAATTTAATAGAGATGTTGTTATTGACATGGTTTGTTATAGAAGATTTGGCCACAATGAAGGAGATGAACCGTCATTTACTCAGCCGATAATGTATAAAAAAATAAAATCTCATCCATCGACTCTATCAATCTATGGAAAAAAATTAAGTCAGGAAGGTTTGACAGCAGACAATGAATTACAAAAAGAAAAAATAGATTTTAAAAATTTTTTGGAAAAAGAATTTATATCTTCAAAAAATTATAAATCTGAACTCAAATGGTTTGATGGTGCTTGGTCTAGATTTAAACCTGGGTTAGGAAAAGATAAAATAGGTACCAGCGGAGTTGATAAGAAAATTTTAATTAAAGTAGGAAAAAAAATTTCAACTGTCCCCTCAAACTTTAATATACATAAAACTTTAAAAAAAATATTTGACTTAAGGTTGCAAGCTATTAATGAAGAAAAAAAAATTGATTGGTCAACAGCGGAAAGTTTGGCTTTTGGATCTTTACTGATAGAAGGTTTTGCAGTCAGATTGTCAGGTCAAGATTCAGGCAGAGGTACTTTTAGCCAACGACATGCAGTTTTAAGAAATCAGGATAATCACGAGAGGTATGTTCCTTTGAATAATATTTCTAAAGAACAAAAAAATTTTGAAGTGATTGATAGCTTATTGTCCGAATTTGCAGTCCTAGGATTTGAATTTGGATACTCTATTTCTGAACCTGAAACACTGGTTCTATGGGAAGCACAATTTGGAGATTTCGCAAATGGTGCGCAAATCATAATTGATCAATTTATTTCTTCTGGTGAGTCAAAATGGGGAAGAGCAAGTGGTCTGGTTATGTTGCTACCACATGGCTATGAAGGCCAAGGTCCAGAACATTCATCAGCAAGAATAGAAAGATTTTTACAATTATGTGCCGGTGAAAATATTCAAATTGTAAATTGCACTACACCTTCAAATTATTTTCATGTTTTAAGACGCCAAATGAGAAGAGAGTTTAGGAAACCATTAATTATTATGACACCTAAATCATTATTAAGGCACAAAAAATGCGTTTCGGATATTTCAGAATTTTTAATTGAAAGTACTTTCCATAGAGTTTTAGAAGACGATACTTATTCTAATGCAAAAAATTTATTAGAAGTTAAGAAAAGAGACGCTAAAATTAAAAAAATTGTAATGTGTTCAGGTAAAATTTATTATGATTTAATAGAAGCTAGAGAAAAATTTAAAAATAATAGTGTAACCTTTGTTCGTATTGAACAACTCTATCCTTTTCCAGTCAAAACTCTTGCAAATATTTTAAAAAGATACAAAAAGGCTAAATTTGTATGGTGTCAAGAAGAGCCAAAAAACATGGGACCATGGAATACAGTTCGAAATTATATAGACAGAACATTAGAAATGATAAATTTAGGTGATATTTCAGTTAAATATGTGGGCAGAAAAGCTTCCTCCTCTACTGCGACTGGAAATCTAAACAAACATCTTGCACAACAAAAAGAAATATTAGAAAAGATACTTAAAGATTAAATGGCAGAAA
>MDTG01181965.1_pt1 | contig 10335 bp, 4 predicted proteins | sample 811421 | NCBI WGS metagenome assembly MDTG01 (sample SAMN05326645, study PRJNA326480) | marine metagenome | isolation source: seawater | place: Pacific Ocean: South East | collected 2011
CCGTGGCGTTGATCTCATTGATGTGCACCTTGTCGATCACCCCGTTGTAGGAGTATTCGTCAGTCTCCCCGAGCTCGACACCGCCCTTGATTCCTCCGCCAGCCATCCACATGCAGAAGTTCCGGGGATGATGGTCACGACCGTAGCGCTCACGAGTCAGCTTACCCTGGCAATAAACCGTGCGACCGAACTCTCCACCCCAGATCACGAGGGTCTCGTCGAGCATGCCACGTTGCTTGAGGTCAGTAATAAGCGCTCCTATGGCCTGGTCGGTATCCTTGCACTGGTTCCCAAGTTCATGCGGCAGGTTTCCGTGCGAATCCCAGCCCCGATGCAGGATCTGCACCATGCGCACTCCTCGCTCAACCAGCCGGCGGGCGAGCAGGGCGCTCCGCGAGAAGGACCCCGGAGTGTCCACCCGGCTTCCGTAGAGTTCCTTGGTGGCCTTCGATTCCCGGGCGAGGTCGGTAAGTTCCGGGACGCTGCTCTGCATCCGGTAGGCCATCTCATACTGTGAAATACGCGTCTGGATGTCCGGATCACCGAATTTCCGGAACCCCCGCTCGTTAAGTTTGCCCAGGGTATCAAGCATTTCACGTCGGTCGGTGGAGCTGACCCCCGGGGGATTATCGAGATACAGCACCGGATCCGCCCCGGGACGCAGAACGACCCCTGAATACTTGCCAGGAAGGAAACCCGAACCCCACATGCGACTGTAGAGGGCCTGGGCGTTGGAGCCGTTGGGGAAATTTGGGACCAGTGATACAAAAGCCGGCAGGTCGCTGGTCTCCGCACCGAGGCCGTAGGAGACCCATGAACCCATGCACGGTTTGCCCGGGATCTCACTTCCCGTCATTACGAAGGTGCAGGCCGGGTCGTGGTTGATGGCGTTGGTATGAACTGTCTTTATTACCGCAATATCGTCTACGACCTTCGCGGTGTGAGGCAGGAGCGCGCTCACCCACCTTCCGCACTCCCCGTGCTGGGTAAATTTGTATTTCGAGGGAGCTACCGGGAACTTGCCCTGACCACTGGTCATCGTGGTGATGCGATCGCCTAGAAATTCCTTCGGCAGGCTCTTGTCAAACTGCTCCTGCAGCTTCGGCTTGTAGTCCCACGTATCGAGCTGCGAAGGCCCCCCGTTCATGTGCAGGTAGATGACGGCCTTGGCCTTCCCCGTAAAGTGGGGCAAGCCCCCGATCCCAGGGTGCACTTCCGACCCTTCCGCAGAGCTCCGCCCCTGCCCGGCGAGCAGCGAAGCCATTGCCACCCCACCAAGACGAATTCCGGAATCTCCGAAAAACTGACGGCGGGTCTGGAGCAATTGATGTTCAAAGAGAGGGTCCATGACTCAGGCGCAGAATTCGCGTGTAATCAGTTCCGCATGACTGCTTCATCGAGGTTCAGGATCAAGTTGCCGACCAGCGTCCACGAGGCCAGCTCCACCGCATCAAGCCCGGCAGGGGCCTTGCTTTCGCCAAAGGACACTGCCTTCCTCGCTTCTTCAGGTGCAACCCGATATCTGGAGAGTTGACCATCGAGAAAGGCGCCGATCATTGTAACCTCTTCGGCCTCTGCCCTCCGGGAGAGCACCCTCCGGTAGGCAAAATTAATTCTTCCCTCCTTATCTGGTGCCGCGCTGATGATCTTCGCTGCAAAGGCACGGGCCGCCTCATAGTGCTGAACGTCATTCATCAACTGGAGGGCCTGCAGGGGCGTATTTGTTCGGTCCCGCCTTATGCACGAGGACTCGCGGTTCGGCATGTCAAAGTTTTCCATCAGGGGGTGCGGAGCGGTTCGCTTGATGAATGTGTAGATCGTTCTCCGATAAAGGTCATCCCCCTTACCGCGCTTGTAAAAGCGCGTGTTGGAACTTCCAAAACCGACTGGCTCCCAGATATTCGGCGGCTGGTAGGGATTTACGCCCTTCCCCCCCATCTGCAGCTTGATCAAGCCGCTCACGAAGAGCGCCTGGTCTCGCACCTGCTCGGCGGCCAGGCGGAACCGCGGGCCACGCGCGAGCCACCTGTTATGAGGATCCCTTTTCCAGCTTTCTGCCCGCGCGCCACTGTGCTGCCTGAAAGTCTCGCTGGTCAGCATGAGCCGCACCAGATTCTTCACGTCCCAGCCGCTCTCAATGAACGTAACGGCTAACCAGTCGAGGAGGTCCGGATGAGTCGGAAGAGTTCCCTGCGTGCCAAAATCGTGACTGCTCTCCACCAGGCCGACCCCGAAAATCTGCTGCCAGAACCGATTGACGGCCACACGGGCTGTGAGCGGGTTCTCGCCCGATACAATCCAGCGGGCAAGGTCAAGACGGTTACCCCGCTCACCCGCTTTCTGAAGCGGAGGCAGGATCTCCGGGGTGTCTGGCACGACTTTCTCACCCGGCCGGTCGTATTCCCCACGGATCATTACGAAACTCTCCCGTGGCTTGGGCAGGTCCCTGAAGATAAACGTCGACGGTGCCGAAGCTCCCAAGGCCGCACGCTCCTTGGCAATAGTATCCAATCTGTTCAGGAGCGGCTCAAATCTTCCTCGTGTTTCCTCGTGCACCCGCGCGAGGAAGTGACTTCGCAGGCCGCCTGCATCCTTTGGAAGAGCAGCACGCTCCTTCTCCGGCAGAGATTTTTTCCAGGCCGCAAAACTTCGCGTCGGATCAGAACCGGGATCGCTCCGCCCCACTACTCCCATCCTGTCGAAATGGACCGTTCCGCCATGGACTGTGAAGGCGAAGCCCTTTACCGCCGCTCCAGGCTTGAGACCCACTCGGGCTGCCTCGAACTCAAGCTTTATCCACTTTCCGGCTTCTGGCAGTGGACCCGCCGGGAAGCGCTCGCCCGTTCCGACCTTACCCCACGGGATCAGGTCCCTGCCCCAGATCGCCCGGTGCATCCAAGTGCCCGTGTTGAACTGGATCATCACCTCCTCTGCCGGATCCCCCGGATCATTGAAAACGTGCAGGAAAAACTTCCCTCCTTCCGGCACAATCAGATCAGCGGCGCCTGTCTCATAATACACCTGCGCAAGACCTTTCCCTTTGACCTTGAGAGACTTCTGACCGCTCGTCGTCGGATCGGATCCGAACTCCAGCTTCGTGTCAGTAGTCCCGACCTTGGCGCCCGGTGGAAAGGTGTCCTCGAACCAGATCCTTTCGGTCTCAGCCGCGAGGTAGTCGCTCTCCAAGTCAGCAGGATCCCGGTATTCGATGGTCTCGGCAATCCGGTTCATCTCCCTGTTGACCGAAGCCTCCTTCCTTGCAAGGTCTTCCAACGTTTTCCTCGCATCAGCAGGCTCAACTTTCACCACCGGCTGGGTAAGCAGCCTGTTGCCGTCCATTGCAGGATCGGCCGCCGAATAGAAGAAGGCATACAGCGAGTAAAAATCCTTCATCGTGATCGGGTCATACTTGTGATCGTGGCACACTGCGCAACCAGCTGAGAGCCCGAGCCAGGCCTGAGCCGTAGTAGTGGCACGCTCAACCGCATAACGGTAAAGCCATTCCTTCGAGATACTTCCGCCCTCCCCAGTGGTGACATTGCACCGGTTGAACCCGGTTGCCACAAGTTGCGAGTTGGTCGGTTCAGGCAGGAGGTCTCCAGCTAATTGTTCAATGGTGAATTGGTCGTATGGCTGGTTTTTATTGAATGCATTCACTACCCAGTCACGAAAGGCAAACATCTGCCGCTCGTTGTCCAGGTGCATCCCATGAGTGTCCCCGTAACGGGCTACATCGAGCCAATGGCGTGCCATTTCCTCCCCGAAATGATGAGACGCAAGGTAGCGTTCCACCATGCGCTCGTAAGCACCCGGTTCCTGGTCTGTAAGATAAGCATCTACCTCGGTAATCGCGGGCGGCAGACCGGTCAGGGCAATACTCACCCGGCGGATAAGAGTGGAACGTTCCGCCTCGGGGGAGAGCTTGAGTCCCTTGGTGGGCAGTCTTGCCCGAATGAAATGATCGATACCATTTCCCTTACCCTTGACCGGGGGCTCGAAGGCCCAGTGTTTCTGATAGGAAGCCCCCTCCTCGATCCATCTTTTCAAGAGGGCCCTTTCGGAGGCCTCCAGTTTCTTATGCGATTCGGGCGGCGGCATGATCTCATCCGGATCAGTGGTGTTGATTAACTCCCATACGAGGCTTTTTTCCGGACTCCCGGGGACGATTGCGGCCAGCCCCGATTCATCTTTCCTGAAAGCAGCGGCCGGGACATCGAGACGCAGCCCGGCCTTTCGTTCCTTCTCGTCAAAGCCATGGCAGAAGAAACAATTCGCCGACAGGATCGGACGAATATCCCTGTTGTATTGCAGTGGCTCCTGCCCGGCGAATGCTGGTCCAGAAACGACCAGGAAAGCGGCGAAAGCGTTCCTATTCATTCTTCACGAAGATTACCCCTGTCTTGTGCCACTGTTCCCGGCACTTTTAAACAAAATCTGCCATTCGGAGCGCAAGCCTGGAACCGCCACGAAGAGGGGACCCGGGGAACCCCGATCGATTCTTTCTACTTGCCGTCTACATGGATGAACCACTGTATTCCGGCATGACAAATCCCTTTTCCCTCAAGGGCAGCTTCCTGCTCTGCGGGCTTGGCGCCACCCTCACGGCAGGCGCATACGCAGCCGAACCCCGGACCGACGTCAGGTATGATGACAAGCACAAGCGGAATGTCCTCGACTATTGGCCTCCAACGTCCGCCCCGGACAAGGGTGCGCCGGTCTTCGTGTGGTTCCATGGCGGAGGCTTCCGACAGGGGGACAAGCAATTACGCAATGGCCGCATGGCCGCCATGCGAAAAGCCTACCAGGACGCCGGATATGCAGTCGTGAGCTGCAACTATCCCTTCCTGAACAAGAAGGAGAAGATCAGCTACCTCCAGATCGTGGAACACTGCGCCAGGGCTGTTCAGTTCGTCCGTTCCAAGGCCGAGGAATGGGATCTAAATCCCACACGCCTTTGCTGTGGCGGCAGCTCAGCGGGAGCCCTGATAAGTGAAGCGCTGGGATATCACGACGATTATGCCGACCCGAAAGCGAAGGACGAAGTCGCTCGATGCAGCTCCCGCCCTGCGGTGGTAGTGAGCCACTGGCAACCGATCGGCACGGAGGAATTCGCTCTCCGATACATGGACAAGGGAGAAGCTCCTCTGTTTCTGTTCAGTGATGCACCAAAAAGTGATCGTATTCACGCCCCGGCAGAAGCGGTCAAGATCCGGGAGAAGTGCAAGGCGCTCGGCATTCCATGCGAGGCCATCAGCTTGGGCCGCAACGAGCTGACCGCAGTCAAGGACGTCCAGACCGCTCTCAGGCGCCAGCTCAGATTCTGCGACAAACACCTGCCCGAATAGCCCGGGGAGGCCGGGAGCTCATTTACCGGTCCGGATGTTTTCTCCTTCTTCCGGCAGCAGGATTATCTTCGAGAAAATATCCCGGGTAACGCCAGACGCGCTTCCGGGCTGCCTTCTTGGACTGGACCGAGCTGACTTCGACAGCGAGGCGATGAAGGTTCTCCTCCCTAAGGAGCGGATCAGCAGTCCTCCGACGCCAGGCTAACAGGTTCTGGTGCAGGGTCCGCAATGTTCCAGAGTATTCCGGCAGGTCGGCCAGATTACGAAACTCGTAGGGATCAGATTCAAGGTCATAGAGTTCAAAACGGGGAGGATGACGCATACGCCGGTAGGCGCTCTGAACATCCTCAGGCGCATCCGCGACTGAAGCGTGGGGATTGAGGACGGGCTCTTTAGAACTCAGCCGCGCCTCCTGCACAAGCTTGGAGAAGGTCGAAGCATAATCGGGGTGCTCTTCCCCCGGGAGGAGACTTTCGATGAGCTTGAAGCGTTCATTGCGAACCGCCCGCTGAGGAAAGAAGTTTCGGGCGCTGTGCATGTGGTATTCGGTGAACAGGTATTGTCTCCAACTCGGAACTTGGGGATCAAAAAGCAGCTGCAGATCTCGCCCCGGCAGACCGGGCACCCCCTCTGCCTCGGCAACAGCCAGTAACGTTGGCATCAGGTCAATGGTGGAAACGAGCTCCGTCCGGACCTGGGGATGGATTCGTCCCGGCCAGCTCAACAGGAGCGGGATACGTAATCCTCCCTCGTAGCAGGTTCGCTTCCCCCGCAGCATGTCTGGTCCATGATCGCCAAGGTAGACAACAAGTGTGTTGTCCTCCTTCCCAGATCGGCGCAACTCAGCGAGGAGGTTTCCCACGAGGGTATCCAGCCTGCTGAGGCAGTTGTAGTAGTCAGCGATCATCTCGCGCATGGCCGGCGGATCGATTCCCATGTAGGGCATGGCCTTCACGTCCGCTCCCGTCTGGGGATGGGCAGGCAGGCCCCCGACCTGCCGTATCCAAGGGTCGTGGGCCTCCGGGAAGTTGACACTCAGAAAAAACGGAGCCTCACCGGCCATCATGAAGGTCATCGCGTGCTCCGCATACGCCTGGAGGTTTTCACGGCCAAAGTTGGCACCTTTAAGCTCGTGGAAGTCAAAAGGGAACTCGGAGGCAGGGTTGACGTGCAACTTGCCGACCATTCCAGTCCGGTAGCCCACGCCCTTCAGGCTGCGGGGAAGATTGGGAATGCCCTCGCGATAGAGGCCGAAATTCCACGTTGCGAGTCCGATTTGACCGTGTTGGTGCGGGTAGAGCCCGGTCATGATGCTCGCCCGGCTCTGGCTGCAGCCTGCCTGCGGCACGAAGGCCCGATTAAAGCGAAGCCCCTTCGCTGCCAGCGCATCGAGATGCGGCGTACGGGCGTAGGGATCACCATAACACCCAAGCTCCGGACCGTTGTCCTCCGAGACGATAAGCAGTATGTTCGGAGGACTGGCAGACAGCCCGGCTGATAGAAGCGCAGCGGCGAGAACCTGCAGCTTGTGCCAGGACGAACGGGAAAGGCCCCTTGTCCCGGACCAACCATGGACCCGGCTTCCCTTCCCGTCCCGTTTCATCCTTCAGACGCCCTGCCTCTCAGGCTAAAGCTTCCAGCCCTTGCGATACTCGCGATGAAGCAGGGCACTGGCCTTTCCGCTATCCTGAATCTGGCCGGTAGCTGGATCATACGTAAAGCGTTCCCCGGCTATTCCCGCCACGTTGGCGAGCTGGACGAGCTCAGTGAGCGGCCCTCCTATCTCGAAGGGTGAAAAGGTCTTACCCTTGCCCTTGCAGGCCTCGACCCATTCGCGGTGGTGGTTCACTCCCCGGGCGATGGTCTTCGGAGGCTCCTTGATCTCACCCTTTTTCCCGATCAGGGAAGAACTGGTGTTCCATGGGTTGGAAGAGTAAATGCTCGCTTTCGTCCCGATTAGCAGCGACCCGAAGCTCCCCGGCTGCTGGCCATGCAGAAGTTCGGCCGGAGGCCGCATCGACTGCCCGCTAGAAACCGTGAGCTTGACCGGGGGCATCGCCCCGCGGGCAGGAATGTGGAAGTGGACACGGCACGCGCTGGGATAGCCTTCTGGATGCACTCCCCTGGCTTCGCCCTCGATCCTGATCAGTCGCGCTTCTCTGGCGCTGGCCGGATCGGCCTCCCAGAGCTTGCGCAGGTCGAGGCACCGGAAGAGAAAGTTTCCCGTGTGACAACCCATGTCACCCAAACCTCCGCTGCCAAAGTGCCGCCAGGGCCGCCAGGTGAACGGGAGGTAGCTCGGGTGATAGGGTCGCTCCGGCACAGGCCCGAGCCAGAGATCGTAGTTGAGCTCTTTCGGCACCGGAGGTGTATCCCCCGGGAGCTTCATTTCACCGCTCCCGTCGCCTACCCAGAGGTAAGCCTCCTTCACCGGCCCGACTGTCCCGGCTTCACCCCACTCTGTCGCGCGGCGGACACCCTCCGACGCAGAACCCTGATTACCCATCTGGGTCACCACCCCGTTCTTCTGCGCAGTCAGGCGCATCATTCGCGCTTCGTAGACAGTCCGCGTAAGCGGCTTTTCGCAATAGACGTGTTTGCCCTGATTCATGGCCATGACAGCTGAGACCGCGTGGGTATGATCCGGAGTACTGACCACCACCGCATCAATCTGCTTGTCCATCTCGGACAGCATCTTGCGATAGTCCTGGTAGAGCTTGACCTTGGGGAAGTTCTTGAGAGTCGGCTGACCACGCCTCGTATCGACTTCACAGAGAGCTACGATATTTTCCCCCGCTACGCTCCTGATATTGCCAACTCCCTGACCGCCTACCCCGATACCAGCGATGTTCAGTTTTTCATTGGCCTTGAATCCGAAGGCCGTCCGGCTGCTACAGATCAGCAGGCCCGCACCAGTAGTGGACTTCAGGAAGCCCCGCCTTGTATTATTACTCATTGTTTGCTCCTTGCTGCCTGAATCGAGCCTGCAGCGCAAGCAAACTCGCCATCTGAAGATGCTCCCGGATCCCGGTGACGACGTCTGCTCGCAGCAGGATCTGGCAGGTAGGCAACGGGACCGCGGCTTTGCATTCACCAGATCCGGTGAGCGCTTGCCGCTTGAGATCAGGGCCCTCTGATGCCAGCCTTTCGGGACGTGAGTATTCGCGCACATCCCGGCGCCCTGGCAGCCTCTATTACAATCGCTGCCGCTGCAGCGATCTACGCCCGGGGTGGGGTCGACTTCGAACGCGATATCCGCCCCATCCTGGCCGAGAAATGCGCGCTCTGTCATGGTCCGGATGAACAAAAAGGTGGGCTGCAGTTGACTGGCCCGGAACTCGCCGGTGAGAAGCTGAAATCGGGGAATGTTGCCATCGTACCCGGCAGGGTGGAGGACTCCGCTCTCATGGCACGGGTCCACAGTGAGGACCCTGACGAGGTCATGCCACCCCCGGGCAAGGCTGAACCTCTTACCGGGATCGAGAAGGATCTGCTGTCCCGCTGGATTGCTTCTGGCGCCGAGTGGCCGGAGCACTGGGCCTACGCCCCGCTGGCAAAGGAGGCGGCCCCGGTCGTGAAACAGGCCGGCTGGGTGTCCAGCCCGATTGACGCCTTTGTTCTCGCTAATCTTGAGGAGGCAAAAATTCCCCCGTCCCCGCCAGCTGACTCGACCACCTTGATTCGCCGCCTTTTCTACGACCTTATTGGTTTACCCCCCACGCTCGGCCAGCTGACCCACTACCAGCAGGCCCTGCACTCCGATCCGAAAGCGGGACTGGTGCTCCTGATCGATGAATTACTCGCCAGTGATCATTTCGGCGAACGCTGGGGCCGGCACTGGCTCGACAAGGCCCGCTATGCCGACAGCGACGGCTACGAAAAGGACAATAACCGCCCCGACGCCTGGCGCTATCGCGACTGGGTCATCGACGCCATCAACCGAGACCTGCCTCTCGACCAGTTTACCATTGAGCAGTTTGCAGGCGACCTCTTGGACGATGCGAACCCGAATCAGCTTCTCGCCACGGCCTTCAACCGCCAAACCCTGACCAACACCGAGGGGGGCACCGACCGGGAACAGTGGCGGGTGGCAGCCGTGATGGACCGGGTGGAGACGATGGGATCGGTCTGGATGGGCCTTACCCTCACATGCGCCCGCTGCCATACCCACAAATACGACCTCATCACCCAGCGCGAATACTACCAGATCTTCGCCTACTTCAACAACGGAGATGAATCGAACGGCAAAGTACCGCGGTCTCATCGGGAGTGGACCGACTACCTGGAGGCGCGTGCCGATCACGAACAGACTTTTGCGGAGCTTGAGGCGGACCTCGCCCGCCACCAGGAGGCCCTCGTCGCCCACCTGCCGGAGTGGGAACGGAAGTCCCAGTCCCTCATCGCCAGAACCAGGGACGGCGAGGACCCGAAAATCGCTCCGGTCATCACGGGAAAGACGAACGGCCCGAAAGGAGTCACTTTCACGAACCAGAACGATGGCAGCATTCTGGTGGGTGGAGAAAACCCCGACAAGGCGACCTACACCATTACCGGACTGCTTCCTCCCGGAGTGGTCACTGGACTGAGGATTGAGGTGCTGCCTGACGACAGCCTCGCTGGCAGGGGGCCGGGCCGGGCGGACAATGGAAACTTCGTACTTAGTAATATCGAACTGACTACCGGCGGTAAATCACTCTCATTCGCCGGCGCCGAGGCCACTCATTCCCAGAAGGGATGGGCGGTAACCGAAGCCCTTGATGATCCCGGGGAGGACAGCGGGTGGGGAATCGCCAAAGAATTCGGTAAAGCCCACCACGCCCACTTCGCCTTCACCGCTCCTCAGGAAAACGAGCAAGCCATCCCGTTCACCCTCGTTCTTGCCCAGGATCACGGAAAAAAACACACCATCGGGCGCTTCAGGCTGGCGGCCCTCACCTCGCCCACCCTGATTGGATACCCCGCAGATATCCTGAGCATCCTCGCCAAGGAG
>MDTG01277244.1_pt1 | contig 10335 bp, 9 predicted proteins | sample 811421 | NCBI WGS metagenome assembly MDTG01 (sample SAMN05326645, study PRJNA326480) | marine metagenome | isolation source: seawater | place: Pacific Ocean: South East | collected 2011
CTTCAAATGAAGCTATACAATATATTTTTTTTGACATTATCTTATTTGACCTTTTCCATAAATTTTATATTTAAATGTTGTTAAATCACTAATTCCCATTGGACCACGTGAGTGAAGCTTATTAGTTGATATTCCAACTTCTGCTCCTAATCCAAATGCTCCACCGTCTGTAAATCTTGTACTTGCATTTGCATATACACAAGCAGCATCTACATGGTCTAGGAATTTATTTACAACAGTATAATTTTCACTTAAAATTGATTCAGAGTGTCCAGAACCATATATTGCTATATGCTCAATCGCTTCATCTACATTTTTAACTACTTTTATATTTAAAATATTAGCTAAGTACTCAGTATTATAATCATCTTCTGTTGCTATTTGAACATCAATATATTTAGCTGTTTCTTCACAACCTTTTAACACAGTTTCTTCTTCCATAAATGCATCATATAATCCTGGAAGTATATAAGCAGCAATTTCTTCATGTATTAAAAGTGTTTCCATTGAGTTACAAACACCTGGTCTTTGACACTTTGCATTTATTGCAATATCAATAATTCTATTATGAGCTGCGTCTTTATCTACAAAAATATGGCATAAACCTTTATCATGTTTAATTACTGGAACTGATGAGTTTTCACTAACATATCTAATTAATGCTTCTCCACCTCGAGGTACTATTAAATCAACATATTTATCTTGTTTAATTAAATTTGCAACGCCTTCTCTTGTCGAATCAGGAAGTAATGAGATAGCTTGTTGTGGTAGTTTATTTTTTGCTAATACCTCTTTTAAAACTTTTGCAATTGCTTTATTTGAGTGTTCAGCTTCTTTTCCACCTTTTAATACACAAACATTTCCACTTTTAAAACAAAGTGCTGCTGTGTCACTTGTAACATTTGGTCTTGATTCATAAATAATACCAATTACACCAATTGGTACTGATATTTTCTGAATATTTAAACCATCTTCAGTAATCCAACCCTCAAGAGTTTTTCCAACTGGTTCTTTTTGCTCAGCTATTTGCTTAATTGCAAGAGCCATATCTTCGATTCTTTGTTGTGTTAATAATAATCTATCAAGCAATGCACTGCTTAAATTGTTTAATGTTCCCTCACTCATATCTTTATTGTTATGTTCTAAAATAAAATCGCTGTTTGCTATTAAAGCATCTGCCATTTCTCTTAAAACTCTATTTTTCTTATGAGTATCTAGGTTTGCAATAGTTCGGCTAGTTTTTTTAGCTTCTTCTAAAAATTTCTGCATTTTTTATTCCTATACTTTTTTTAATTATTATAATTATAGCGAATTTATTTTAAGTGAGAATTGAGAGTTTTTATAGAGAGTGAAATATAAAGAGAAAAACTCTTTATATTTTTACAACATATCGTCCTACTGCCTTTCCAGCAAGTAAAAGTTCGTATGCATCTTTAATCTCATCAAGTGAGATTTCATTTGTAATACTATCTAAAGTATCAACTTTCCATTTACTAGCAATCTTTTCCCAAGCTGCTTGTTTCTTTTCTAATTTGCACTCAACTGAATCAATACCAATTAATCTAACACCTCTTAAAATAAAAGGGAATACATTAGTATTTAATTCATGAGAAGATGTAAGACCACAACAAGTTGCAACTCCATCATATTTTATATATTTTAGTGCATTTGCAAGTATTTCACCACCTACAGTATCAACTACACCTGCATATTTTTCACCCATCATAGGCTTTTTTGATTCTTCATTAAACGTATCTCTTAAAATTACTTCTGTTGCACCTATTTTCTTTAAATAATCTATTTTTTCTTCTTTTCCTGAAATTGCAACTACATCAAATCCAATTTTATTTAATATTGAAACTGCAATTGAACCAACACCACCAGTAGCACCTGTTACTAAAATTGCTCCATCTTCAGGCTTTACTCCATTTTGTGTTAATTCATTTATACTTAAAGCGGCAGTTAATCCAGCTGTTCCAAATGTCATTATCTCTTTATCTGTAATAGCATCAGGAATTCTTGCAACCCAAGAACTTGGTACTTTTACAAATTCGGCATGTCCTCCATGAGTATTCATACCCATATCATAACCAGTTACAAGTACTCGCTCACCTACTTTAAATACATTACAATTAGATTCGGCAACTGTTCCTGCTACATCAATTCCTGTTACATGTGGGAATTTTCTACTAACTCCTGGGTTTCCAACTGAACTTAATGCATCTTTATAATTTAATGAAGAGTAAGATACTTTTATTAGTACTTCATTCTCTTCACATTTAGGTACTGATATTTCTTGAATATCAGCTGCAAATTCTCTATCGGCTATTTTTTCTACTACAAATGCTTTCATATTAATTCCTTATATATTTACTTATATCAAAACTTTAGCTAAAATAATAAAAAAGAGCAAGAACTTACTTTTTAGAAAGGTACTATCTAAAAAGATACTATGGAGTACTATTATGACAAAAAAAGAGAATATAAAAATTGATAAATGTCCCGTTGAAACAGCTATTGATGGTTTAGCTGGAAAATGGAAGATATTAATTTTATGGTATTTAAAAGATGAAAAAAAAAGATTTAATGAACTTCAAAAACTACTTCCAAGAACAACGCAAAAGATGCTTATTCAAAAATTAAGAGAGTTAGAAGAAGATGGACTTGTTCATAGAGAGGTTTACCCCGTTGTTCCTCCTAAAGTTGAATATTCATTAACTACATATGGTGAGAGCTTAAAACCAATATTAAAACAATTATATATATGGGGTAATATTCATAAAAAGAAGTTTAATAAATAGATTATTTTATTTATACATTTTATTTTTTAATAAAAAGTAAATAATTATACTAATTCCAGAAGAAGATAGTACAATTGCCATTATCATAATTTGATATCTAACAGCAATTAAAGGATCAACTCCAGATAATATTTGTCCTGTCATCATTCCAGGTAGTGATACAAGCCCTACTGCTAATAATGAGTTGATTTGTGGAATCATACTTGTTTTAAAAGATATACTTCTTGCTTCAATAAAATTTTTTGTCTTTGTGTATTCTCTTTCAAAGCATTCAATACCTAAAGATAGGCTATTCATAATATTTGCAAAAAGCATTCCTGCAATTGGTATTACATACTGTGGTATGTAAATATTTTCTAACTTTAATACAAATTCGATTATTATGATTAGATGTATTAGTCCAGATATAGAAAGAGAAGTTAGCATTAATAAGTATTCATATTTAGATTTGTTTTTTATATTTCTTCTTGCAATATATGTAGAGACTATCATCATAAATAATAAGATAAAAATACCTAATAAAGTGTTCTCATTATTAAAAAGATAAACAAGAACATAACCAATTAATAATAACTGGATAATCATTCTAATTGTTGCATTTATTATTTCATAGCTATTTTTAACCCATGATTTATAAAAATACCAAACAATAATTAATGGAAATAGTAAATATAGAAGATTATAAAGTTCTATTGTTTTCATGATTTTTAATACCTTAGAAACTATTTTTACTCTAAGGTATTATTATATCCTATGTTAGGAATTAAGTAAGTCTTTTAAACTATCTTGAGGACTTTTACCCTCTAGTATTAGTTTTACTTCATTGGCTATTGGTGTGTAAATATTATACTCTTTTGATAGTTTATAAATTGCTTCTGATGTTTTAACACCTTCAGCAACCTCACCTAATTCTTCAAGAATTTCATCAAGTTTTTTATCTTTTGCAAGACCTAATCCTACTCTATAGTTTCTACTCATAGGCGAACTAGCTGTTAAAAATAAATCCCCTGCTCCACTTAATCCAATAAAAGATGATTTTTTTGCTCCAAAATTTTTACCAAACCTTTGCATCTCTACTAAACCTCTTGATATCAAGGAAGCTTGTGCATTCTTACCAAGATTTAATCCCTCACAAATACCACTTGCAATTGCTAGTACATTTTTATAAGCACCTGCAACTTCAGCACCTATTACATCTGTACTATAATAAGTTTTAATAAATGATGGAAAGAAAGGTTTAAATTCTTGATAAAGCTTTTTTGATGTTGAATTTAAAACTAAAGCACAAGGTAAACCTTGAATTACTTCTGCTGCAAATGATGGTCCAGAAATAAATCCAATATTTGAAGATGGAACATAATCAGCATAAATTTCATTTAAAAATTCACCAGTACTAGCTTCTATACCTTTTGATGCTACTAATACTTTTTGATTTTTGAATACAAAGTTTTCTTTTAACCATGATTTTAATTGCTGTGCTGGAATTGCTATTATTAAATAATCACAGTTAAGAGCTGTTTGTAAATCTGTAAAGTTTTTAATATCTCTAGGAGTTCTTGAAGTTATAAGAGTTTCTTGTTTTTGAGATAATGCAAAGTGAAGTGCTTGTCCCCATTTACCAGCTCCAATTACGGCGATTGTAGGTTTTTTTGTCATTTTCAATCCTTTGATTTTATAGAAATTAATAGATAAAACCTATTTTAAATAGGTTTTATTTATTTGTTATGAAAGTCTTTGTTTTAAAAGTTCATTTACTTTTGCTGGATTTGCAGTACCTTTTGATGCTTTCATAGTTTGACCTACAAAGAATCCAAATAGTTTATCTTTCCCAGATTTATATTGTTCAACTTTTTCTTCATTTGCTGCAATAATACCATCAATAATTTCTAAAATAGCTCCATCATCTGATACTTGTTTTAATCCAAGTTTTTCAATTACAGAATCAACTTCTTCATTATTTTGCATTAAGTAATCAAGTACTTCTTTTGCAGCTTTTCCAGAGATTGTTCCATCTTCAATAGCTTTTACAACTTGAGCTAATTTTTTAGCTTGAACTGGAGAGTTTTCTAATGTAATACCATCAACTAATCTTGAGGCTAATTCAACTGTTAACCATGTAACAGCATTTTTACCAGTAATTCCCTCACTCATCATTTCATCAAAGAAGTTTGCAGTTTCAAGTGAAGCTGTTATAACTGAAGCATCATACTCTTTAATTTGGAACTCTTTTACAAATCTCTCTTTTTTCTCATCTGGAAGCTCAGGGATTTGTGAGTATTTTTCCATCATTTCATCAGTAATAACTACAGGTAAAAGGTCTGGGTCTGGAAAATATCTGTAATCAGCAGCATCTTCTTTTCCTCTCATAGACCTAGTTTCTCCAGTATCAGCATCAAAAAGTCTTGTTTCTTGAACTATTTCAGTTGAGTGAATTCCATCTTCCCATGCTTCAATATGTCTATTTACTTCATAGTGAATAGCTTTTTCAATAAACTTAAATGAGTTCATATTTTTAATTTCACATCTTGTATTTAGGTTTGTATCACCCTTTGGTCTAATAGATACATTTACATCTGCTCTAAAAGAACCCTCTTGCATATTTGCATCAGATATTCCTAAGTATCTTACAATTGAGTGAAGTTTTTTAAGGTATAAAATAGCTTCTTCTGCTGTTCTCATATCTGGTTCAGATACGATTTCAAGAAGAGGTGTTCCTGTTCTATTTAAATCTACTAAAGACTCATTTGCTGCATGTTTACTTTTACCTGCATCATTCTCTAAGTGAGCACGTGTTACACCTATAGTTTTTTGTCTACCATCTGGGAAATCAATTACTAATTCACCAAGTCCAACAATTGGAACTTCAAATTGTGAGATTTGATATCCATTTGGTAAATCTGGATAAAAATAGTTTTTTCTATTAAAAATAGATTTTCTACTAACTTCAGATTTAAGTGCAGTTCCTAACATAATAGATTTGTGAACAGCTTCTTTATTCAATACAGGTAAAGCTCCTGGCAATCCTAAACAAGTTGGACATACATTTGTATTTGGCTCTTCTCCAAAACTTGTTGCACAAGAACAAAATAGTTTAGAGTTCGTATTTAATTGAACATGAACTTCTAAACCTATAATTACTTCAAACATCTATTTCCTTTCTTACTTATCTTATTATTTTTATATCAGCTGTTAATTTTTGTTTTTCAAAAAAATCTTTTAAATATTTTTTTTCTCTTAATGCCATAACTTCATTAAATACTTTGTTTTTTACAACTTCAAAATCTAATGTATCAGTTCCTTCTTTTTTAAGAATAAAAAGTGCATTATACATTTTATTTGAAGTAAAAATTGGAGTAAAACTATTCTCTTGTGTATTATTTAAAAGGTATTGCATTTGTGGGTCTAATTGTTTTACTTCAAGAGTTAAAGGATTTCTTTGTACATCTTGTGGAACTAACAATGGACTTTTTACTACAGCTAATAGAGATGATTTTTTATTTGCTAAATATTGTACAACTTCTACAGTCTTTGAAGTACTATAGTTGTTTTTATTATTTTCATAATGTAATCTCATATCTTCATCAGTAGCTATTTTTAATTGACCTTGAACTAGTTTTCTAATTAGTTTTTGTCTTGTAACTACATTTTTTGTTTCTTCTTCAAATACTGAATAATCAGGATACTTTTGTCTAACAATAGATTTAAAAGCAAAAACATCCATATTATTAGATTTTGCTAACTTTTCAACATATTCATTAATATCAAAAATGTCTGCAGAGATATTATGTTTTTGAAGTAGTTGATCATATAAAACTTTATCAACAAGTAGACTTACTGCTTGGTTTTTATCGATTTTTTTTGTAACCATTAATTGGTCAACATCATAAAGTGTAATTGGGTCATCGTTTACTGTTAGTGCAATGCCATTTATCACACCAGCAAATGAGATACTTGAACATAGTAGAAATGCTAAAAATAATTTATACATTATAATTCCTTCATTTATTAAAACAGATATTTTACCTAAATAATGGTAAATATCTGTTTTGACAAAAAAAGAATTAAATATTTTTTGCTTTAGTACACTTGTTTATTAAATAGAAGATTGAATTATAATCTAAACCTGAATGTTCAGATAATCCAATTTCGCAAGTTTTTGAAGTTGAAAATGCATATTTTGCATTTTTTATACTTTTTGGTAATTCTCGAAGAGCTGACTTATTTAACTCAGGGAAATTAAAACCTCTATCTCCTGCAAATCCACAACATTTTACATCTGCTGGAATAATAACTTCATTTGAACACATTTGTGCTAAAGTTTTAAATTTAGCTTCTAATCCCATTTTATCTGAACTACATGTTGTATGAATTGTAATAGGCTCATCTATTGGTGTAAACTCTAAATCTTTTGATAGATAATCAAGTGCAAACTCAATTGGTTCATAAAGTTTTAAATCACTTTTAAACTTTTCAATCATTGTTTTTGTACAAGGACTTGTATCACATAATACTGGGTATTCACCGTTATTCGTAGCTTTGTTTAGTGCAAGTTCAAGCTGTGATGATTTTGTAGCTCCTGCTTCATTAAATCCTTTTGATGAAAATGGCATTCCACAACAAAGATTTGGTAAATTCTCAGGGAAGATAATTTGGTAACCAGCTTTTTGTAACAGTTCAACAGTTACATCAAAAAGTTGTTTTTCTTCAACACTTACATCACTTAATCCCATTGTTCTATTAATACAAGACGGGAAGTAAACTACTTTTTTATTTGAAACTTTTTGTTCAAAGTTTGTATTGATTGTAATTGGTTTTGGTAAAGTTGCATCCCATTTTGCAATTTTTCCTTTTGAGAAGTCTCTCATTGTTGCAGTTACTGTTTCCATACTAGCAGTTCCTAGTAATTTATGAACAGCATTTGCGCTACCTAATCCAAATTTCATTCCTTTTAAAGTCATTGAGAAATTATTTGCTATAAAGTTTGCTGTTTTCTTTGCTCTAGGACTTAGTTGTTCTGCTCGTAGATGTTTAGTTAAGCTTCCTGTATCAATATTTACAGGACATGCAGATGAACATAAAGAACATGTGGCACAAGTTTCAATTCCATCATATTGGTAAAGGTCTCTATACTCTTTTGCTTCATCTTCTTTCCCAAGTCTTTCAAGTCTAGATATTTCTCTGTTAATTACAATTCTTTGTCTAGGAGTTAAAGAAAGGTCATTTGATGGACATGATGGTTCACAAAAACCACACTCAATACACTTATCAACTATTTCATTAGTTGCAGGCATTCCTTTTAGATTTTTCAAGTGAGCTTCTGCATCATCATTTATAATAACACCAGGATTTAGTAATCCTTTTGGATCAAATAATGATTTGATTTTTTTCATCATTACATAAGCATCATTACCCCATTCAACTTCAATAAAAGCAGCCATATTTCGTCCAGTACCATGCTCTGCTTTTAAGCTTCCTTGATATTTAACAGCAACAGAATGAACTACATCATTCATAAAGGCATCATATCTTTTCACTTCTTTAGGATCTGAGAAATCTTGAGTGAATACAAAGTGGAAGTTTCCTTCTAAGGCATGTCCAAAGATTAAAGCTTCGCTATAGTTATGTTTTTTAAATAAATCTTGTAACTCTAAAGTTGCTTCTGCTAAACATTCAATTGGATATGCAACATCTTCAATAATAACTGTAGTTCCTGTTTCTCTTACTGCTCCAACAGCTGGGAATAAACCTTTTCTAATTTTCCAATATAAAGTATATTCTGCAACATCTTTTGTAAAGTAAAGCTCTCTTTTAAGAGTAAACTCTTCTAATAATTTTTCAATTTGTGAAGTTTGAATATCAAGTTCTTCATTTGATTTTGCTCTTGTTTCAATTAACAGTGCAGTTACATTATCATCAAAGTCTTTGATAAACTCTGGCATTGCTGGATCGTTTTCAATACTTCTTAAGCCTGCTCTATCCATCAGCTCAACTGCATCAACAGTAATACTTTTATCATCACGAGCAAGCTTTAGTTTTGTAACAGCAGAACATGCTTCTTCTATATTTTTAAAGTATATTAATGCACTTGCTTTATCTTTTAAATCTTCAACTGTATAGTATGTAATTTCTTCAATAAATGCTAAAGTTCCTTCAGAACCAATTATTAAATGTTGTAAGATTTCAAATTCATCTTGAAAATCAATTAAAGCATTTAAAGCATAACCACATGTATTTTTGATTTTAAATTTTCTCTCAATTTTTGCTCGTAAATCTTCATTTTTTATTGTACTTTGTGAAAACTCTTTTAATTCATCTAAGAATTTACCATGTGTTTGAATAAATGCTTTTTTACTTTCAATACATGCTGTATCTAATTTTGTTCCATCTGCAAAAATCAATTTCATTGATTTTAAAGTTTTATAAGAGTTTTGTGAAATACCACAACACATTCCAGATGCATTATTTGCAGCAATTCCACCAATCATAGCTGCATTTATACTAGCTGGGTCAGGACCTATTTTTTTAGAATATGGTGAAAGTAAATTATTTACTTGTTGTCCAGTTAGGGCTGGTTGTAGTGAGATATAACTTTTATCATCTGAAATCTTAAAATCTGTGAATTTTCTAGAAGTTACTATTAAAATAGAATCACTTATAGCTTGTCCTGAAAGTGATGTTCCAGCTGCTCTAAATGTAATGCTTAATTCTAATTCATTTGATAATTCTATAATCTCTTGAACTTCTTTAGCATTATCAGTTTTAATTACAATCTTTGGGATTAATCTATAAAACGATGCATCTGTACCATACGCTAATGTATGTAACTTATCTGTAAAAATATTTGTAAGTGGAACTTTTTTTGAAATTTGATTATAAAAATCTAGGTATTTACCATCTAACATTTTGAATCCTTTTGTTTTTCATTATTTATTGCATATTTCTTTTCTTTTTAAAAAGGATAGTTATTACTCTAAGCGAGGTACTGTATATATTCTTTGTTGAGGATCGTATATAAAAGCAAACATTCTATCTTTACTTTTATATATGATATTTGTAGGTAGTTTTCTTATTGAAAAATTCATAGGATAATTTCCTTCAATATTTAAGTAAAAGGAAAACCTTTTACTTTTTAAATATTACCCAGCAGTACTTGGATTAATACCAAAGAACTCTGGATAGAATGCAATTAACATTAATACTACTATTTGAATAGCAATAAATGGTAATACACCTTTATAAATTTGTATTGTCCTAACTGTTGCGGGAACAACCCCTTTTAAATAGAACAAGGAGAATCCAAATGGCGGTGTTAAGAACGACGTTTGTAAGTTCATAGCAATTAAAATAGCAAACCAAACTGGATTGATATCTAAATTCATTGCAATTGGAACTAAAATAGGAACAATAATATATGAAATCTCAACAAAGTCAATAAAGAATCCTAAAATTAAGATTGCTAACATTGTAAAGATAATGAATCCCCATTTCTCATCACCTGGTAAACTCATCATAAAGTGTTCAACAATTTCATCTC
>MDTG01382141.1_pt1 | contig 10335 bp, 12 predicted proteins | sample 811421 | NCBI WGS metagenome assembly MDTG01 (sample SAMN05326645, study PRJNA326480) | marine metagenome | isolation source: seawater | place: Pacific Ocean: South East | collected 2011
ATAAATTTTGTAATCCAATTCATATTATTTTTTTTTTAAGATTGTACACAACTTTATCTAACTTTGTGACAGGATTTTGTCCCATTTTAAGCGAATTCGTTATTGTTTTACACAACATACTGCCTATAACCAGTCCATTTGCTGATTTTAAGGAGGATATAGTCTTATCGGTAATTCCAAAACCAATTACCAGGTTTTTTTTAGGATTTATTTTTTTAATTTTATTATAATTATGGAGTATTTTTTTTGGTGAAACTTTCAGTTTTCCTCCTGTAGTTGATAACATTGAAATATAATAAATCATATCATGTGAGTCTTTAATAATTTTTATCATCCTATCCTTAGATGTAGTTGGAGATAGAAGCTGTATAAAACTTATTGATTTTCTTCTACATTTATTTGCAAAGTCTTTATTTTCTGGATAGGGAAGATCAACTATAATTAAACCATCTACTCCTGACATCTTACAATTTTTTAAAAAATTATTTTCTCCAATTTGATAAACAAGATTAAAATATCCCATTAGAATTATTGGTTTATTTGGATTATTTTTTTTAAATTTTCTAACTATTTGAAAAACATCTTTCAGCTTAATTCCATTTTTAAGTGCTCGGTGAGAGCTACCTTGTATTTGCCCACCATCTGCTATTGGAGTGTTGTGAGCAAATCCTAACTCTAAAATATCAGCGTTCTTCGATATCTTGTTAAGAATTTTAAGAGAATTTTTTTTATTATTATCCCCAGCAACAGTATAAGTTATTAAAGCTGGTCTTTTTTCCTTTCTACAATTGTCAAAAGCTATAGCAATTTTTGACTTCATCTTATGTAAGAACCTAATTTTCTTTTAATAATATCTTTATCTTTAAGACTGTCTCCACAGGAATTCACAATAATAATTTCAGAAGATTTTAATTTAGGAGCCAATTTAATGGCTTCAGCGAAAGCATGTGAAGGCTCAAGTGAGGGAGAAATATTTTCAAGTTGTGAAACTAATTGATGCGCTTTAAGTGCCTCTTCGTCAGTTGCAGATGTGTATCTAGCTCTTTTTGCATCTTTAAGAAAACAGTGTAAAGGAGAAATTCCAGGATAATCAAGTCCTGCAGAAATTGACTCAGTGGAACCAATCTGACCTTCTTTATCTTGTATAACGTATTGTGCAGCTCCATGGAGAATACCAATCTTAGATCCATTTGTTAATGGAGCTGCATGAAGCTTACTATTTTTTGGACCTCCAGCTTCTACTCCAATAAATTGGGCATGTGTATTCATAAACTCATTCCAGAATCCCGCAGCTGAACTCCCACCTCCTACACAATTAATTAATTTTAATTTGTCGGGTAATTTTCCAAATTCTTCTATAACTTGTTTCATTAATTCTCTTGAAATTTGAGCAGTGCTCCATGCACAGATTTTAATAAATATATTAGGACCTACTGTTGATCCGACACATAGATGAACTCTGTCACAATTAGAAACCCAATATCTCATGCATTCACTTACAGCATCCACAAGTGTTTGACTTCCAGTGGTCACAGGAACTATTTCTGCACCATTTTTTTTTATAGCTTCTACGTTAGGTCTTTGTCTTTTAATATCTCTAGCGCCCATAAAAATTTTACATTTTAAACCAAACTTTTTAGCAGCCATCGAAAGCATTTTACCTGCGTAACCGGCGCCAGTATCTCCAACAACATATTTTTTTCCTGCTCTCTTAGCTATCAAGCAATGAACAGTTGCATTATAAATTTTATGAGCCCCTCCATTAGCTTCAGAAACTACTTTTGCATAAATTTGAGCTCCACCAAGTCGATCTGTTAAATTTTCTAATTTAATAAATGGCGTAGGTGCACCTACATAAGTTTTAAAATAATAATCTCTCTCTTTAAGAAACTTTTTATCTTTTCTTAATTTTGCAAATAATCTTGTTAAATCATCTATTGGTTTTTTAAGAGTTTCAGGAATAAAATTTCCACCAAATCTGCCCCCATACATGAAGTTCTTATCATGCTGGTCAATAAGAGGTTTATTTTTTTTTATTATTAATCTCATTTATTTTATTTATAAAACTTTTAATCTTATGGTGGTCCTTGAATCCTAATTGGCTTTCTAAATTAGATGATAAATCAAAAAAGTTAACCCCTAATTTGTATAAATTTTTAAGATTATACTCTGAGATAGACCCCGCTAGCGCGTATTTTTCACCTAGAGGAAGCTTTGAAATTAGATTTTTAGGGAATTCTAAAGATTTTTCCATACCAGGTGTATCAAATAATATTAAATCAGAGTTATTAAACTCTTTATATTTTTCAATATCTTTATCTTTCTTGACTTTTATAGCTTTAATAATTTTAAAACCCATATTTTTGATCTCTTTTATTCTTTCGTTTGTTTCTGATCCGTGAAGTTGTATGAAATCAAAACTTGATAGATTTTTTTTTATAAACTTGTCGGTGGGATTTACAGTTACAGCAACAAAAGCAGAATTTTTTTTATCGTATTTTGAAAGTATCTTTATATCTGCTAAATTTATATTACGTGGAGATTTTTCGTAAAATACAAATCCTAAATAATTAACTTTAAGATCAATACATAGCTGAACATCTCTCTTAGGATTTAAACCGCAAATCTTTACTTTCATTATCTTAATTCTTTAGCAAGATTTTGAATATTTTTTTTGATATTACCACTTGTTATTGCTCTTCCAATCACTAGCCAATCGGATTTAACTTTCTTAGCTTCCATTGAACGTTTTTGATCATAATTTCGTTTTCCTATTTGCACGCCGGGAGTGATAATTTCTTTTTTAAAAATCTTTCCTACAGCACTTACTTCGTGTGGGCTGCAAACTAGTGCATCTAATGCTGCTTTTTTTGCAAGTTTTGCTTGATGTTTTACTAAATCTTTTACAGATTTATTGTATCCAATTAACTTTAAATCTTTACTATTTAATGAAGTTAAAGTTGTTACACCTACAATTTTTATTGATCCTGAAATTTTTTTCACAGCTTTCAAAGCAGTAAGACCTGAAGAGATATGAACTGTAAGGTAATTTATTCTTAAGTCTCTTAGTGCTTTAATTGTTGATACCATTGTATTTACTGTATCGTTAAGTTTTAGATCTACAAAAATTATTTTATTTTTTAGTTTTGAGATAAATTGCCTGCCATATTTACAGTTCATAAATTCTAGTCCAAATTTATATCCAATTTTAATTTTAGATAACTCTGATTGTTTAATTATTTTTTTAATTTTGAAAATATTGGTTGTGTCGCAAGCTATAAATACTTTTGGTTTTTTCATTCGTTCAAAATTTTTTTTAATTTTTTTGATGGTCTAAATTTTATTTTAACACGTTCTGGTTTATATATTAACTCGTTTGTAGAGGGATTTCTCGCATTAAAATTTTCTTTTAAGGTTTTACAGAACCATCTACCGAATCCTCTAATTTCGATGTTTTTTCCGTTTTTTAGAGAGTTTGAAATACTCTCTGAGAAAACATCAATAATAGTCTCTAATTCTTTAAGGTTAAGTTTAGGGTTTTTTTCTTTAAGCTGTTTTATGAGCTTTCGACGAGACAATTATTTTTCTTTTTTTCCTTTTTTACCTATAGCCTTTTCAAAGATGCCTTTTAATGTGGCACCAGACTTAGTTGCACCAGCGCCAAATTTAGCAATTAGTGATTTTTCCTCATCTATCTGCGCAGCTTTAACACTCAGTTTAACCCTTCGGTTGTTTAAATCTAATTCAGTAATTTTAGCATCTAAAGCATTCCCAGGAGAAAAAACTTCTGGCCTAGCATCTGCTGCGTCTTTTGCTAAATCAGTTTTCTTTATTGTTACAACTAATTTTTTATTTTTATCTATCGCTACTTTTACTCCAGTTTTAAGCACTTCATGAATTCTTGTTGTTATTACATCTCCAGTTTTTTTATTATTTTCTTTAAACCAATCTAAAGGATCTGACTCAAGCGCTCTTTTAGAAAATCTTATTTTTTCATCTTTAATTTCTAAGATTTTAACACTAAGTATGTCGTTTTTCTTAAACTTTTTTAAATCATCTATGTTTTCTTCATACGAAATTTCTTTGTAATGCAACATTCCAGATAATTTGCCTTCTGTAAGATCTGCGAAAATAGCCTTATCTGTTATGTTGTTTATTTTTATTTTAACTTCTTGACCAACTTTATCTTTTAATTTGTCCCAAGGATTTTCTAAGGTTGCCTTATAAGACAAAGATATTCTCTTTGTTTCTTTGTCAATATTGACAATTTTAAATTTAATTTTTTGTGAGGTTGAAAAAATTTTACCCGGTTTGATATTTCTGTTTGTCCAATCAAGTTCTGAGTTATGAACTAAACCTTCAATACCATCTTCTAACTTTACAAAACATCCGTAATCCATAATTTTTGTTATGATACCCTCGTAAATTTCACCAATCTTATATTTTTTTTCGATATTTTCATAAGGATCCTCTGTAAGAGCTTTAACGGATGCCGATACACGATTTGTTGTTTTATCAATTTTCGTAATCTTTACTTTTATTTTTTGTCCAATTGTAACAAGATCAGCTGGTTTTTGGACTCTACCATGACTTAAGTCTGACACATGAAGTAATGCATCAATTCCATTTATATCTAAAAAAATTCCCCAATCTGTTGTTGCTTTAACTATAGCATTTTCAACAATATCACCCTCTTTAATATTTTTTAATGCCTCAATGAGCTCTGCGCTTTTACTTTTTTCTAGCACTGCTCTTCTTGAAACACACACATTGCCTCTGTTTTTATCTATCCTAGTGGCTATAACTTTCACTGGTGTGTTCATTAAGTGATCTATTCGTTTCAAAGGTCGAACATCTATTTGTGATGAAGGCATGAAGCAAGGAAGCCCTTCAACAGTGGCTATGAAACCCCCTTTTACTTTTCCAGTAATATAGCCAGTCATTTCTTCTTGAGTTTCAAAAACTTTTTCCATTTTTTTCCAAGCTTTCATTTTTCTCGCTTTATCTCTGGAAATAATAATTTCTCCTTTAAAACTTTCTATTCTCTCAAGGTAAACGTCTATTTGAGATCCAACTTTTAAATTGCTCAATTCATCGTCATTTTTAAACTCTTCAATTGGGATCATGCCTTCCATCTTGGCTTTGCAATCGACAACTATAAAATTTTTTGTTATTTCAGATACTGTGGCCTTTATAATTTCATTTTCTTTAAGTTTTCTATCCTTAAAATCTTTATCTAATAAGTTTTGAAACTCTTTGTGAAGTGCGCTGTTTTTATTAATCTCTTGTTCTGTTGCCATATTTTTCTTTAATTACTTTTTCAACATGTTTCGACATTATTGACACCATTGCTTGTTTATTTAATTTTCCGGTGTCCACCACTACAGCATTTTTATGCTTTTTTAAAGGGCTATGTTTTCTATTTTTGTCTAAGATATTTCTTTGTTTTAAAGCTTTTTTAACCTCTTTTAGACTTATGTTTTTAAGCTTTTTTTTTAATTCTATAAATCTTCTCTTTGATGCAATATCTAAACTACATTTAAAAAAAAACTTCACATCAGAATTTGGAAGAATTTTGGTTGAGGCATCTCGGCCTTCTAAAACACAACCTTTATGAATTCTAATAAAATTTTTTTGATATCTTTTTAAAATATTTCTTACAGCTAGTTTTTTTGCAATTATAGCACTTTGATAAGAAATTTTTGGTGTATGTAAATTTATTTTATTCAATCTTTTATAACTTAAGTTTTTGAATTTTTTTTTTAAAAAATTATTACTATTTTTAGGTTTATGCTTAAGTATTAGATATCCAGCATAACGATAAAGTAAGCCACTAGAAAGAAAAGATAAATTAAATTTCTTTGCAATTAATTTTGCACCAGTTGATTTACCAGTTGCTGCACCACCATCACAAGTTATATTTAAATAATTATTTTTGAATTTCAAATTTTGCTCCTAAAGATCTCATTAATTTTAAAAAAGATGGGGATGAAGTAAATACAGTCTCAAAATTTCTAATTTTTGTTTTTGCCTTTGTTAAAATAGCTAAAATAAATGTACACATTGCTATTCTGTGATCACCTAAGTTACCTACAAAAATTTTTTTACCTTTTCCGTTGATCATACCTTTCCCGAACACTTTCATTTCATTTTTAGTCAACTTACATTTTATTCCTAATTGATTTAAAATTTTTTTCATTTCGTGAGCTCTTGAACTCTCTTTATTTGAAAGATCGGAAATTCCCTTGAACGAAGAGGTACCTCTTGTAAGACCAGCAATACAAAATAGCAATAGATATTCATCTGTTGTGCTTGGGTACATGTTTGCAAGAGATTTTATTGGTTTGATTATACTACTCTTAACAATGATATCACCACAAAGTTCGTTATTTTTTTTCTTTAAATTTTCAAATTTAATTTTTGCATTATGTTTTTTTAATATCTTATAGAAGCCTATTCTTGTTGGATTGAGTCCAACATTTTTAATTTTAATAGATGAATTTGGATTCATTAATGTTAAAGCAACAAAAAAAGCCGCACTAGAGGGGTCACCATTGATGTTAATTAAAAATGGTTTCAAATACTTTTTTCCATGAATTGTAATAACTTTCTCTCTCTCTTTTTTAATTTGTATTACTTGAGGATTGTTCATCAAAAGATTTTCAGTGTGATCACGAGAAATAATTGTTTCATTGATTATAGTATCACCATAACTATTTAATCCAGCTAGTATTGCAGCAGTTTTTAATTGCGCGCTAATTCCTGCCTTGTACTTGATGCCAATTGGAAACTGAGAAGAAACTATATTTAAAGGAAGAGTATTTTTATTCTTTGGATAAAATGATGCACCGAATTTTGTACTTAATTCAATGAGTTTCTTCATATTTCGTTTGTTTAAAGAGTGATCTCCTCTTAATTTCACATTAATATTAGGTGTAGTTGACAATATTCCAATTAGAAGTCGTGCTAATGTACCAGAATTTGAAAGATTTATTTCTGTTCCCTTTTTTATTTTTAAAGAACCTAATCCTCTTCCATAAATTTTATAAGATTGAGATTTAATTTTTTCTATTTTTACACCAAGTTTTTTACATGCTGCTATAGTGCTTTTTACGTCTTCTGACTCGAGAACGTTATTAACAATCGATATATCTTGACTGATTGAACCGATTAAAAAACTTCTGATGGATAAGGATTTATCTGAGTCAACTTTTATAATTTTATTGAAAGATGCTATTTTATTGTTGATTGCTAAACTAAAACTTTTGTCTTTCATTTAGGAGAATTGTGAACCGAAATATTGTTGTATAGCCTTAGTTGATTTTAGTAATTCTCGAGAGGTTCCCTCTGCTATGATTGACTGTTCACCTAACACATAACTTCTATCAGTGATATCAAACAAATTCTTGACATTATGATCAGTGACTAAAATTGCCGTTCCACTTGCTTGAATTTTTAAAATATACTTTTGAATATCTTGTATCACAATAGGGTCCAAAGCAGCTAGCGGTTCATCAAGTAAAACAATCTTAGGTTTATTAATCATAACTCTTGCCATCATAAGTCTTCTTATTTCACCGCCTGATAACACTGAAGCGTTAAGTGTTCTAAGATGTTGTAAATTAAATTCGTCCAAGAGCTTCTCTGTAATTGTCTTTTGATTTTCGACACCTTTGATTGCAATTTGAGCAATACCTAAGATATTATCATAAACAGACATATCAAAAACACTTCTTTGCTGAGGAAGATATCCCAAACCTTCTTTTGTTCGTAAATGGATTGGCGTTTCTTCAATAGACTTGTTGTTTAAAAAAATTTTTCCTCCTTCAGGAGATTGTTCTCCAATACACATAGAAAACAATGTTGTTTTTCCACAACCATTAGGTCCCAAAACACCAACACATTCCCCTGGAAAAACCTTCATTGAAAGTTTTTTCAAGATTGGTCTACCGTCAAATGATTTACTTATATCTTTTATCTCAAATATCGGCTTATTTTTTTTAAATTTTAAAATCCGAAAACCTTTTTTCATTATTTTTTGATATTAGCATTTATTTTATTTTCATTAAAGGAGTCAATTTCTAAAACTTGATTTTTTACATCAAATGTTAGTTTATCTGCCAACAAATCCCCACTTGGACTGATAACTTTCACCATGTTAGATATTATTAATTTGCCTGACGAATTAGAATATTCTGCATTATTAGCAGTCAATTCATTATTTATATATATAGCTTTTACATCTTTAGAAAATTTCATATCTAAAGTTCTACTATTATATTCTCCAAGTTCAGACTTAACCACTAAGACAGTACCATCTTTAAAATAAAATGTTGCTTTTACATCTTTTAAATTAACTAATTCTGAATTGCTTGTAAAAGTTGTTGCTTCACCTGATTTCAAAATAAACCTATTTCCTGAAAAATCTAGACCAGAATATTCTATGTTAAAAAAAGTATTAGAATTAATATTTTCTTTTTTTTTGTCTTTTAATTCTTCAGCAATTTTTTCTTCTGTGGTTTCCAAGAGAATTTTTTTACCTGTCGAACTTTGATTATTTAAATATGTAGTAAATATTATTATTATGCCGATAACTAATAGACTTAATTGCAAAATTAAAATTTTCTTTTTTCGTTCAATCATTTAATTCCATTTTTAAGCAAAAAATGAATGTGTATAATGCCTTTCAATTTTTTATTTTTTCTTTTAAAGTCTTTGTCAGATACAACCAGTAAACTTGTTACTTTTTTTTCACTCATGATTGACAGTGCTTTTGATGCTGGCATACTTTCATTTACGATTAATGGATATTTCGACATCAATTTATTAAGATCTTCGTGCTTTTCCTTATTTCTTAATTCTCTTCTTAAATCACCATCTGTTATAATTCCTGTAATGTAATCATTTTTTAAAACAATAATTATACCTAGATTTTTTAGGTTCATTATTTTTAAAGCTTGGTTTAATTTTTTTTTGTGTTTTATTGTTGGCATTTTATTTCCACTCACCATTATATCTTTTGCTAAGAGTAAAGAGCTGCCAATGTTTCCACCTGGATGAAATATTTTAAATTTTTCTTTAGAAAATTTTTTTTCATACATTACAGTTGTTGCAAGACAATCTCCTAATAATAAAGTTATTGATGTGCTTGAGGTAGGAACCATACCAGTCAAATCTGCTTCTTTTACTTTTGGTAAAATTAATTTTACGTCACTGGCTTTAATCAAAATACTATCTGATTTAGAAGCAACACCAATTATCTTAATTTGATATCTGTTAGCATACTTGAGTAAATTGGTTAGCTCTGAAGTATTTCCTGAATATGAAAAAATAATTAAAAGATCCTTTTTTTCAATTTGCCCCATATCTCCATGTAATGCCTCAGAAGGGTGGCAAAAGAAACTAGGGATACCAACGCTTGAAAAAGTTGCGGAAATCTTTCTAGCAATTAATCCAGATTTTCCTATTCCAGCAAATATTACTTTTCCTTTACAATTCAAAATTAAGTCTACTGCTTTAATAAAAGAAGCATTAAAAACATTTTTAATTTTTTTTAATTCACTTATTTGAATTTTTGCTGCCCTAGTAGCTATCTTTATATAATTTTGTTTGTTCATTAATGTTCAAAAATATCAAATTTAAATCCATTTTGATCTAAGGCAACTCTCGTGTCTAAAAAGACAAGACATTTTTTAAAAATATCCATTCTATTTTCTCTTACTAACATTTTTTCCAACTCATCCTTTATCTTGTGAAGATAAATAACATCATTCGCCGCGTATTCTAGTTGTTTGTCAGATAATTCATTTAAATCTTTATTCCAATCACTGCTTCCTTGCCTTTTGTCTAAAGATTTGTTGCAAAATTCTAGCACAAGATTTTTTAACCCGTGACTATCGGTATAAGTTCTAACAATTTTAGAGGCAATTTTGGTATCAAAAATATTTTTGACCTTACATCTTAAAAAAAATTCTAAAGCACTTTTGTCGAATCTTAAGAAATGTCCTATTTTTAAAATCTTATCATTTTCTAAAACTGAAACTAAATTAGGAGCATTGAAATTATCTTTATTAGGCTGAATAATAAAAACATTTCCTTTTTCATCACAAATTTGAATTAAACTTAATTTATCCCTCTCAGGTATTTGGAGACCTGTTGCTTCTGTATCAATTGCAACACTATTTTTAAATGAACTTGCTATTTCTGAAGTTATGTCCTCTTTAAACTTGGTTATTTTCATATATAAGAGTCCCTAAATACCATGAAAAATCAAATTTGCACAATTTTAGGTGGTGGTGGATTTATAGGAAGATATCTTGTTCGAAATTTGACCAA
>MDTG01100752.1_pt1 | contig 10334 bp, 5 predicted proteins | sample 811421 | NCBI WGS metagenome assembly MDTG01 (sample SAMN05326645, study PRJNA326480) | marine metagenome | isolation source: seawater | place: Pacific Ocean: South East | collected 2011
TTCTTCTTCTTCTTCTTCTAAAGCTGGGTTTTCCTCTAGCTCTTCTTCAACTCTTTTTTCTAATGATAATATTGGCAGTTGTAAAACACCTAAAAATTGTATCTGCAGAGGGCTTAGGTTCTGATTTTGTTTTTGCTTTAATCTTTGCTTTCCCATTAAAAATTAGCATTTTGTGGTGTTCTCGGAAACGGTATTACATCTCTTATGTTTTTCATTCCTGTTACAAACATTATCAATCTTTCAAATCCTAATCCAAAACCAGAATGCTCACAGGTTCCAAATTTTCTTGTTTCTAAGTACCACCATAACTCTTTTTTGCAGACATCCATTTCTTCCATTCTATATTTGAGCTTTTCTAATCGTTCCTCTCTTTGTGACCCGCCAATAATTTCACCAATAGCAGGAAATAGGATGTCCATCGCTTTTACGGTTTTATTGTCATCATTTAGCCTCATATAAAACGCCTTAATTTCTTTTGGATAATCGGTTATTATTACAGGCTTTCCGAATTTTTTTTCCACTAAATATCTTTCGTGTTCCGACTGCAAATCAGCCCCAAAGCCTTCAATTAGATAGTTAAATTTTTTCTTCTTATTATAGTTTGAGTTTTTCAAAACTTCTATTGCCTCACGATAAGTTATGCGTACGAAATCATTTTTTAAAACAAAATTAAGTCTTTCTAACAGCCCCATCGTTGAGCGATCTTTTTCTTTTAGTTTGCTTTCTTCTTCTGACATCCTGCGATCTAAAAATTCCAAGTCAGAAAAGTTATTTTTTATACAGTATTGAATGCAAAATTTTATAAAACTTTCCGCTAAGGTCATATTTTCATCTAAATTACTAAATGCCACTTCAGGCTCAATCATCCAAAATTCTGATAAATGCCTTGAGGTGTTTGAGTTCTCAGCCCTAAAAGTAGGTCCAAAAGTATAAACCTTGCTTAATGCTAGCGCGGCTAATTCTGCTTCTAATTGCCCAGAAACAGTTAAGTGAGCTTTTTTGCCAAAGAAGTCTTTTGAAAAATCAACCTCACTATTTTTTTTCTTGGGTAAATTATTTAAATCAAAATTTGTTACTTGAAACATTTCTCCCGCCCCCTCAGCGTCAACACTTGTTATAATGGGTGTGTGAATATTTACAAACCCATTATCATTAAAAAACTTATGCACTGCATATGTAAGGGCGTGCCTTATTCTGAAAACGGCAGAAAATGTATTTGTTCTAAATCTAAGATGGGCCTTTTCTCTTAAAAATTCTAAAGAATGTTTTTTTGGTTGTAAAGGATACTCTTCTGCATCTGCGAGGCCTAAAATCTCTATTTTTTCTGCTATAATTTCTACTTCTTGACCACTCCCTTTTGAATCCATTAGCCTCCCCTCAACTTTAATACAAGAGCCTGTTGATATTTGTTTTAATAATTTCTCGGAAAAAACCTCCCCCTCAGCAACAATTTGAATATTATTTATAGTAGAACCATCATTTAATGAAATAAAAGACACTTTTTTTCCACCTCTTTTTGTTCTTACCCAGCCCTTTAGGGTTATCTCTTTATTTTTCCATTTTGGCTTAAGTGCTTCTTTAATGATCATTTTTGTATAGTTGGTTGTCAAAGGCAAAGATATATAAAGTTAATAACAGGCCTCTACATAATACATGTGGAAATTATAAATCATCCAACTTGTGACACATGTTTGTCTTCTAGAGCCTTATAAACAGTGTTAATAATTGCATTTGTATCGTATTTGCAATCATGACGCAATTCTTCTTGCGTTCCATGGTGTATAAATTTATCAGGAATCCCTAGTCTTTTTACAGACACAAGGTAGTCATTGTTTGCCATAAATTCTAGTACTGCGGAGCCAAAACCACCCTGTATGCATCCGTCTTCAACAGTAATAATAGACTTGAATTTTTTACACACTTCATGAAGTAATTTTTCATCTAGAGGTTTTGCAAACCTCATGTCGTAATGTGCAATGTTTAAACCTTCTTTATCAAGTTTTTCTTGTGCTTTTATCACAAAATTTCCTGTGTGCCCTAAGGAAAGAATAGCAATGTTTTCCCCGTCTTTTATTTTCTTTCCAGTTCCAATTTTTATTTCTTCAAATTTATTTTTCCAATTTAAAAGAACTCCCTTCCCCCTAGGATATCTTATCGAGAAAGGCCCCTGATTTGGTAGTTGGGCTGTATACATTAAGTTTCGCAATTCTGTTTCATTCATTGGCGCAGAGACAATCATATTCGGTATACACCTGAAGTATGCGATATCGAAAGCGCCATGATGTGTAGCTCCATCTGCCCCTACTAATCCCCCTCTATCAAGACAAAAGATAACATTTAAATTCTGAAGAGCTACATCATGTATCACTTGGTCATAAGCTCTTTGCATAAAAGAAGAATATATGTTGCAAAACGGAACCTTCCCTTGTGTTGCCATACCAGCAGAGAATGTTACCGCATGTTGCTCTGCAATCCCAACATCATAGGTTCTTTCAGGCATTTCCGCCATCATTTTATTTAAGGAACTTCCGGTTAGCATTGCTGGTGTTACACTAACAATGTTTTTATTTTCTTTTGCTAATTCAATTATTGATTCGCCAAACACATCTTGGTATTTTGGAGGCGTTATTTTCTTTACACCAGTCAAAATCTCTCCGGTTTTTTTATCAAAAATCCCGGGTGCATGCCAGGCAGTAGAGTCACCTTTTTCAGCAGGGGTAAACCCCTTCCCTTTTACAGTCAAGCAGTGTAATATCTTGGGTCCAGGTATTTCTTTCAAATCATTTAGCACTTCTGCTAAATGTTTTGCGTCGTGCCCATCAATTGGCCCAAAGTATCTAAAATTAAGCGACTCAAAATAATTACTTTCTCCTAGCAGTGTGCTTTTTACAGCCCCCTCAACTTTTTTAGCTACTGTTTGAGCATTAGGACCAAATTGACTAATCTTACCTAAAATTTTCCATATTTTATTTCTTGCTTTATTATATGTTTTAGATGTTGAAATATCAGTTAAATATTCTTTTAAAGCCCCTACAGCAGGATCAATTGACATACAATTATCATTTAATATAACTAATAAATTTGTGTTCTCTGCACCTGCATGGTTTAAGCCTTCAAAAGCCATTCCGGCAGTCATAGACCCATCTCCAATTACTGCAATATGTTGTTTTTTGTAATTTCCATTTCTTTTTGATGCAATTGCCATTCCAAGCGCTGCTGATATCGATGTAGATGCATGACCAACTCCAAAAGTGTCGTAAACACTCTCACTCCTTTTAGGAAAACCACTTAGACCATTTTTAATCCTATTTGTTGAAAACTGCTCTTTTCTTCCAGTTAATATTTTGTGGCCGTAAGCTTGATGACCAACATCCCAGACCAATTGGTCTTCAGGAGTGTTAAAGACATAGTGTAGTGCAACTGTTAATTCTACAACCCCAAGACTTGCTCCAAAATGTCCTCCCTTTTCAGAAACGATATCAATTATATATTGCCTTAGCTCATTACAAACTTGTGACAATTGATTTAAATTCAATTTTCTTAAATCAGAAGGGTCGTTTATTTTCCGCAACAGCTCTCCTTGAGTATATTTTTTATTTTGATTCATCATATCAACTACAAATATATAAAATCTTTAATCATGTTAAACCATAATTATTCGTCAACAAACTTGCGTTAATAATTGAACTGCTGTAGATGTTATTTTAATAGTATGTTTTGGGAAATTTGTTTTAATGAAAAAAATCTATTTTATTGTTACTGTTTTATTGTCAGTTACAGTTTATGCTGATGACACGTTGAGTGTTAATAATTTTGATTCAGCTCTAAATTCTAGTTTTGAATTGTTGGATACTTTTAACACTAACAATTTAAGTCACTTAAACATTTACGAGCAGAGGTTAAATTTTTTAGATTCTAAAACCCCAATGAATCTTTCTTACCATCAAAAAGTGCAGCCTTTTATTGATAATTACTTAGGGAGAAATAAGTCTTTAATATCAAGAATGCAAGGATTAAAAAAATTGTATTTTCCAATGTTTGAACAGTATTTAGACAAGTATAACCTCCCTCTAGAACTGAAATATTTAGCAATTGTTGAGTCGGCTCTTAATCCTAAAGCAAAATCTAATTCAGGTGCCGTAGGCTTGTGGCAATTTATGTATTTAACAGGAAAGGATTTAGGTTTGGAGGTAAATTCTTATGTTGATGACAGGCAAAACCCTGTTAAATCGACTCAGGCAGCATGTGAATATTTTGTTAAGCTTTACGAGATGTTTGGAGACTGGAATTTAGTTTTAGCAGCTTATAATGGAGGTCCCGGTTATTTACAAAGAAAAATTAGTGATGTAGGCTCATACAATTTTTGGGAATTGTATCCCCATCTCAGAAAAGAGACTCGAAACTATATTCCTACATTTATAGCCGTTAATTATGCCATGAATTATGCTGAGCATCATAATATTATCACTGAGCCACCTAAAGTAACTTTCACTAATTTAGACACATTGAAAATAAAAAAACAGGTAGGTGTTAATACAATTGTAGAAATGTTGTGTGTTAATAAGGAAACGATAAATTATCTTAATCCTTCTTATAAGAAAGATTTTTTTCCGGTGAATTCAATTTTGATTTTGCCAACTTATGCAAGAGAAGACTTTTTAATTAACGAACAATCAAATTATTCTTTTATTGACGCTGTAGATTCAAAAGAAATTTTAATTAATGAAGACAGAATAATATATCATGTGACCAAAGGAGATTATTTGGGGAAGATTGCTAAAGAATTTGATGTAAGATTATTTGAGCTTAAAGAATGGAACAACCTCACAGAAACAAAATTAAATCCCGGTGACAAATTAGTTGTGTATGTTCCTAAAGAGACCGATAAGATCGAAGATCAAAAAAAAGAGGCAAAAAATGAATATATAGTTCGTCCTGGCGACACCCTTTGGGGAATTGCTCAAAAGCATAAAGGCATCAGTATTTGGAAGATAAAGTCGTTAAATAATTTAGAGAGTGATAAGCTTAAGCCAGGAACTAAAATTCTTTTACCATCAACTTAATGAGAGTTTTTCCATTTGTTTTTTTATTTTTTTTTAGTTGTGTCGACACAAAAAAAACATTGCCCAGCGCTATTGGAAAAAATTCAGAAGTCGTTTTCGTAGTAGATGATGTTTTATGGGAAAACCACATTGATAGTTTGGCAGTCAAATATTTTGGATCTAATATTGAAGGTGTTAGTAAGCCTGAACCCTTATTTAGCATTATTCAAGTAAATCATCGTGAATTTAAATCGATACTTAAATCACACACAAATGTTGTTTTAGTTTTAGAAGGAAACGAAAAGCGGATCCAGAATAATAAGTGGGCAAACAATCAATTAGTTGCATCGTTAAATTGGGACGGCAATCCCCATTCTCTTTCTCAAGAATTACTTGAAATCAAAGAGATTTTTATATCAAAAGAGATAAGGTCAATAAGAAGTAATTTTAAAAAAAAATCACAAAAAAATATTGAAAAAAATCTTTTAGAAAGTTTTGGGGGTAAATTTATTGTGCCAAAAAAATACAGTATTATAATTAATGATAGTACTTTGTTTTGGGGAAATTATAATCCAAAACGATTAGATGAGATTAAAAACATATTTGTATTTTCGTTTATTCCGCAAACATTAAATCTCCAGAAAGAAGTTTTGCTTAAGACAGACAGCTTATTTGCCAAGCATCTTTTAGGAGCAAGGGAAGGAAGTTTTGTTTGTATTGAAAAAGACTACCCTCCGTATTATTATCAAAACATTTACAGAGGGCTATGGAGACTTCATAATGGTTTTATGGGGGGGCCATTTTTGATTAAAACCTCGTTTAAAGGAGATAAAGTAGTGGTTAGTGTGGGCCTTGTTTTTGCCCCTCAAAGCAATAAAAGAACTCATATAAAGGAGTTTGAAGCTATTTTATAATTAGCTTCTTATAGCTAGTAAGCCCGTTGCTTTTAATTGATAAAATATAATAGCCTTTTGCCATTTTAGAAACATTAATTTTTGTAGACTGTGTTTCAATAACATTTTTTCCGTCAAGGCTAAATATATTTACATTAATCTTGCTACTATTTGCATGAATATATATCTCATCGCTTGCTGGATTAGGGTAAACTTCAAAATTTAATTCGTTAATTTCATCTGTTCCTACTCCAGGTAATGTATTCAAGGGGCTTTCCCAGACACCCCTTCCATATGTTGCAGCGCTAATTGTCCCTTCAGAGTAGTGTATTTCTAATTCTGTTACAATAACATTTGGAAGTCCTTGGTTAAAAGGAACCCAGTCGCTCATTGTGTTGTCTTTATAATAGACACCAATATCAGTTCCAATATATAAATCGTCATTTGTTCCGCCTTGATACACTATACAATTAACAGGAAGTTCAGGCAGATTATTTCCCGAAATATTTGTCCAGTTGGTACCGCCATCCATTGTTTCGTATACTTTGTGAACATTGTTGTAGTCGGAAAATGTAACCCATGCTCTATCAGCATTATTTGTTGAAACAGCCACATCTGTAATATTATAATTAGGAAGCCCAGGCTTTATATAGGTCCAATTTAAGCCAGCATCTTTAGTGACTTTAATTTTACTATAAGATGCAGCATAAATATAGTCCTCATTTGAGGGCGCTAATGCTATTGTTCTAATAGCCTGTCCACCACTCACATTATAAGAAATGGAGTCCCAACTTGCGCCCCCTGTAGTAGAACGATATACCTCATCATAACCAACAACAATTAAATTGTTGTTTATAGCATGCATTTCATATGGAGTATTCCACGCCCCTTGATAGTTTACAGGCTTTATATTGTCCCAACTGCCTCCTCCAGTATATGATTTTTTTAACCCGCCATATTGCGACTCTGAATATATGATGTCTTCATCATAATGATCAATTGCACACTCCATCCCATCAGCTCCTCGAATCGCATCCCATGTGCTATTAGTCAACATTTCTGTTCCATTGTCTTGAGCTCCAGCAACTAATCTATTTGGGTTGGATTTTGAAAGTCCCAAGTTATAGAATTGAGAGATCTCTAGTCCATCAGAAATGTCTACCCACTTATTTAAATTATCAACATATTTGTAAACACCCCCATCGTTTCCAGCATAAGCAATGTTATTATGAGGATTAAATTCAAAGGCGTGTTGGTCTACATGCATATATGAATAATTAGATCCGTTACCGCTACTGGCATCAATATCCCAATTAACCCCTCCATCATCAGATCTCCAAATGTTTATTCCGCCCACATAGACTAAATTTTCGTTATTTGGCGCTACTCCTAAACTAAGATCATACCAAGATTGCCCTCCTGTGCCTGTGCCGTCTGTTTCCCATGCTAAAATATTAGGGCTATTTGATTGTAGCACCCAATTATCTCCTCCATCTGAAGATTTATATAGGCCATGATAACTGTAATCTGAAGCTGAAAAAAGAGCATAAACAACTTCTGGATTATCGGCAGTTACTGCAAGTAGAGGCCTGTATCGGTTTCCACTCATACCATTATTAATAAGACTCCAATTACTCCCCCCATCTTGAGATCTATATATTGTCGAGCTACCCCCTGATTGTTTTGCTGCATAAAGTATGTTGGTGTTGTTAGGTTTAAATTCAATATCTCGCCACCTTCCAAGTGCCCCAACTGATTGCCATGAAGCTCCGGCGTCTGCGCTTATTTGGATATTGGTGTTTGTAACTGCATATAAGCTATCAGGATTATTGGGGTTAATAATTATTTTATTAACAGTGCTTTCTTGGTCAACGCTATAGCTTAGCCCGGTAGTTGCCCATGTGCCTCCTCCATCAACAGATTTTAAAACGCCAATACTGTATGTGTCATTTGCATCAGCATCACCCGTAACAATATACATTATTTGATTATCTGTAGGGTTAATGGCTATATGAGAAACCCCTATTACTGGTAAATCATCTGTGTTTGTTGTCCAATTATTTCCCCCATCTAAAGATTTCCATAGCCCACCCGAAGGGGACCCAACCCAAATAATATTAGAATCAAAAGGGTCAAATGTAATGCAGTTTACCCTCCCGTTACCCCTTCTTTTTCCATTAGAAAGTATAATTGGTGTGTTGATTGGCCCTTTAGCAATCCAATTTCCAGATTTAAAATGTTTGGAGTTCGCATATTTCTCCTTCTCTTTTTTCCACTCAACATATAGCGCATTCGGATTAAAAAAGTTGTTGTTCGAAACTCTTTTAGTAACAAAATCCATATTTCTAGCATATGGATTATACCCATTTCCCTTGGTGTATGGATGTGCTTTTCTGTAAGCTTCAAATGCTAAAAACTTTTCACTTATAGAGGCTTTTTCTTTTGTTTTGTGCAGTTGGTCTTCCCAGGTTTGTGCCGAGCTGCCAAAACAAAAAACCAAAGACCACAGTATTAAAAGTGTTTTTTTCATGCGGTAAATATAGTGAATATGTATAATTCCAATTGCTTGAGAATAAGATAAAATTATTAAAAGTATGACCTTAACGATAAAACAAAATTTCTACCACTTGCGCTTATTCCAGACCCAAATGTTTTATAATGAGCATCAAGAATGTTTTTTATCGCAATACTGTAGCTAAGATTCGTGTCAATTTTTTTTGAGTATGCTAGATTTATAGTGTACCAGCTAGGATTTCCATCTATTGTTGCTTCTTCTAAATTATCTACCCCAGCATCATCATAATCTTTTGCTAACTTCCATCCATTGTAATATGTGTAAAAATCAAAGATGTGTTTTTTAAACTTATAATTAAATGCTACTTTACAATTAAATGGTGGAATGTGGGCCAAAGGTCTGTTGTCGTTTGTTTTGCCTATTAGATAGTTGAATCTACTTCGCATAAGAAAAGTTTCACTAACCTTAAATGAAGCTGAAAAGCTTGCGCCATTAATTGTTGCCCCCTCAATGTTTTTATTCATTTGGACCCTCATCATTTGACCATCATATAGGATGCTGTCAGACCCATTTAGACTTCCGTACTCTCTTTTTATTGCATTTGAAATTTGGGTGTTGAACAATTGTGTTTTAATTGTCCATTTCTCTAGCAGAAAATTTAAAGAAAATTCAAAATTATTTGCGTACTCTGGCTCAAGTTTTGAATTTGGGACAACTACATTTACATCATCTTTAGAGAAAACTTTTCCAACATCGTCTATATTTGGGTTTCTGAACCCGCTATAGTATGATGCGTTAATCATAATTTTACTAATTGGTCGAAACGATATTAGGATTGAACTTACAATAGAAGTGTTATTGTTTTGTATATTATCAAAATTAAATTTTGGAGAATTAAAGTTTGCTTCTAATTGACGGTAATTCCACCTGCTTCCAATATATAGGTCAGTATTTTTTTTAACCGGTATATTAACCTGCGTGTGCGCAAATACATCTTGCACATTACTTCCGTCGCTAGGATACCTGGTGGTATTATAAAAAGTTTCTCCGTAACCGTTACAAAGATTTGCTATAGATTTAATCTTTTGATTTCTTAATCCTATTCCGTAATTAAAGCTTATGTCATGAATTTTTTTACTAAAGTTTGTTGTATAATCGTATATTTTCACAACTTCACTTCTATTGTTTAAGAGAGTGTCTTGTGTAGGAAGCGTATGTCGTGATTCTTTTAGGTTTTGAAAAGCTAATGTTGTTATTACTTTGTCAAAAGCTAGGGATCTAAATTTAGCAGTGTGTTTTATGCTTTGAAAAACTCTAACTTGTGGACCATAATACCAATATTTATATTTAGGCACTTCATTTATCATGTCGTTCATTTTATCAAAACGAGCAATATTTGATGATGTAGAGTACTGTGTGCTTAGCTCTATCTTGTTGCGGCTGTTTATTTGGCAGCTACTTTTATGAATAAAGTCTAACTTTGTGTAATTAGTGTAAAGTTGCCTATTGTTAGATGTTCTTTCGTTTCCCCAAAAGTTATAGCCGTGCAAACGATTTGCTCCCATTCTTAAGTTGTCAGCTTTTTTTAGTGAAAACGCTGTTACATGAAGCACATTGTTTTTATAGTAGTTAGCTTTAAAACCAGTAATAACAGCATTGCTACTGCTTTCAAATTGCTGTTGAAAAAGGAAGCGATTAATTTTTGATGTAGTTAATGTGTTAAAAACCAATGCACCTCCCATTGCACCATTTCCATAAGCAGCTGAAGCGGGGCCAGAAAGCAAACTAATTGACTTTATAAAAAAAGGGTTTATTGTTGCTGAGTTTTGCAAATGTCCACTTCTGTAGATAGCATTATTTAGGGGCACTCCATCTACTATTAAA
>MDTG01186097.1_pt1 | contig 10334 bp, 9 predicted proteins | sample 811421 | NCBI WGS metagenome assembly MDTG01 (sample SAMN05326645, study PRJNA326480) | marine metagenome | isolation source: seawater | place: Pacific Ocean: South East | collected 2011
AGAAGCGTTAAAGAAATAATATCAAACACTTTTCGTTTATACTATATAAATCGATTAATATAAATCACTTATTTTTAAGAATATGAGAAAATTAAAATTAAGTCATAGAATATTTATGTCTATGTTGGTGTTGATTTTCTTTTCTTTTTTAGCTGTTGGTATCTCAACAATTTCCAGATACCAATCCAAAAACAAAGAGTATCATAAAGAAAGGTTAAAAAGGAAAGATAGGGCGGTTGTCCAGTCTATAAAACACATGACTCAACCTGAAAAATTTTCTTTAGAGGAGCAGTTTACACAAACAAACATCTTGAAAAAGATATCCTCTATTCACAAATTAAATATTAACATATATGATTTAGAGGGTGGGGTTATAGCAACGTCAGATACAACTACCCCCCCCCCAAAAAAAATTAACAAGGCCCTTCTAAATCAAATAATTACAAACATAAAGAGAATAAACACCACTAATGTTAGGGAAATACAAGAAAAAGAAGGCTTTTTAGACATATATACGGTCTTATATAATAATAAAAAAGCTTACGCAATATTAAATATTCCATATAATTCAAAAGAGATAAATGATATTAATCAAGAGATAAAAACAGAAGTTTTAGTGTTGGTTAAGATTTACACTTTTTTATTTATAATGTCTGGTTTAATAGCTGTTTTTCTGTTAAAACAAATAACAAAACCATTAAAAATACTAACCCAGAAACTAAAAGACGTCGAAATAACAAAACAAAATGAGCCTATTTTTTGGCCAGTTAATGATGAGTTAGGGGTGTTAATATCTCAGTATAATAATTTAATTAATGAATTAAAAGAAAAGGCAGAAAAGTTAGCTAAAAGTGAAAGGCAGGGCGCGTGGAAAAAAATGGCACAACAAATAGCTCACGAGATAAAAAACCCGCTAACTCCGATGAGGTTAAGTGTTCAACACTTTGAAAAAACAACTCAAAATAATGATGAAATTTTGAACCAAAAAGTAAAAGATTTTACTTCTACAATGATACAGCAAATAGATGCTATGTCAGCAGTTGTCTCTGCCTTTTCTAATTTTGCAAGTCTAACAAAACAGGTTTCAGAAAGGTTTCAATTACAAAAAGAAGTTGAAAAAATAGCTGATTTATATAAGAAAGAGGGGGTGGTTTTTGATCTCACGGAAGAAGAGTGTTATGTTAAAATTGACAAAACACACTTAACTCGAGTTTTAAATAATTTAATAAAAAATGCTATTCAATCAATACCCCAAAAGAAACAAAATCAAATAAAATTGAGAATAAAAAATGTTAAAAATTTTTGGTGTATTGAAATAAAAGATAATGGAATAGGTATTAAAGAGGAAATAAGAAATAAAATATTTGAACCAAACTTTACTACAAAAAACTCTGGAATGGGGCTGGGCCTAGCTATGGTTAAAAATATTATTCACGATTTTGAGGGTGAAATTAGTTTTATAACTAAATTGGGAGTAGGCACAACTTTTTTTGTAAAAATCCCAAAAATGATTTAAAAGAAATATAATTATGAAATATATTAAAACACGAATAGAACCACCGATAGCAATAATTAAAATAAATAGAGAGTCACATTTAAATGCGTTAAATTTAGAATTAATAGAACAATTGTCTAATAAACTAAACGCTCTAGAGTCACTTGAAAACATAAGGGTAGTTATTATAATGGGCGTTGGTAATAAAGCTTTTGTTGCGGGCGCGGATATCAAAGAGTTTTCTAATTATTCTATTAAGCAGGGTGAGGATTTAAGTAAAAGGGGGCAGGAAAAATTATTTAATAAAATTGAAAATTTTAAAAAGCCAGTTATTGCCGCAATTAATGGATATGCTTTAGGTGGGGGTTTAGAGCTAGCTTTGTCTTGCCACATGCGGGTTGCTTCTGATAATGCTAAAATGGGATTACCAGAGTGCTCGTTGGGGCTTATTCCTGGTTATGGTGGAACACAAAGACTCGTTAGAACAATAGGTCGTACTTATGCAACAGAAATGATACTAACATCAAAAATCATTAATACTGATTTGGCGCAAAAGATAGGGCTTATTAATACTCAGGTTAGTCAAGATAAATTATTAAAAACTGCCAAGGAACTAGCAATATCTTGTGTTAAAAACTCGCCAAAATCTTTAGAGTCAGCAATAAAATGTATAAATAAAAACTTTGATCAAAGTGGGTTAATTTTTGAACAAAAGGAGTTTGGTCAATTATTTGGAACTAGTGAGTTTAAAGAAGGGGTTTCTGCTTTTTTAGAAAAGAGAAAGCCAAATTATTAAAAATGAAAATACTTAGTTCTTTTTTTTCACAAACAATATATTATGGGTTTAGTTCTGTTTTAGCTAGACTTTTAGGATTTTTATTAGTCCCATTATATATGGCTTATTTCCCAACAGGAGAGTATGGAAAGGTTGCGATATTTTACTCAGTTATAGCTTTTCTTGCTATAATATTTAGTTTAGGAATGGAATCAGCGTTTTTTCGTTTCATTAATCAGGTGAAAAACAAGAAAGAAGTTTATTCTACCACTGCGATTATTTTATTTTTCTCATCATTAATAGTTTTGTTAATAGGGCAAATAATATTACAAATATTTCCAAAGGAAAGTGAATATTTTGTATATATAGTTTGGCTTTTTCTTATAACGTTTATTGATACGTTATGCATTTTACCGTTTGCTAAATTAAGACAAGAAGAAAAAGCAAGAAGTTTTGCAACAATAAAAACCATTAATATTATATTAAATCTATCTTTTAACCTTTTTTTTATTGTTCTTTGTCCGTATTTATTAGCAAGAAACCCTGTTTTTTTTGATTCGTTGAAATTTTTGTATAATCCAGAGGTAGGTATTGGTTATATTTTTATTTCTAATTTAATTGCAAGTGGAGCAACACTTTTATTATTATCTCCAGTTGTTTACAATCAAGTAAGCTGGTCTAATTTTTCTATCTCGTTATCAAAAAAAATGCTTTCGTATTCATTCCCTTTAATCATAGCAGGTTTAGCGTATGCTACAAATGAGGTGTTAGATAAAATTTTAATAGCCTTTTTTTTAGGTGATTCCGCGGCGGGTATATATGGAGCTGCTTACAAATTATCAATATTTATGGTTTTATTTGTACAGGCGTATAGATATGCCGTTGAGCCATATTATTTTAATAATTTCAAAAAACCCAGATTTAAAAACAACTACGCTAATATAATGCGATATTTTGTTATCCTTTCTTCTTTTATTTTTTTAACCATATCTCTAAATATAGAATCCATAATGGATTTACTGTTATTATATTCTGATTACGCTAATGAATATAAAAAAGGTTTAGAGATTATTCCAATTGTTTTAATGGCGCATTTATTTTTAGGAATATATTATAATTTATCTATGTGGTACAAATTAACAAATAACACAAAGTATGGGGCCGCTATTTCTTTAGTTGGCGCTGCGATTACAATTATTTTTAATTTAATATTAATTCCAAAAATTGGATATATTGGTTCTGCTTGGGCAACTCTAATATGTTATTTTACAATGGCGTTAACCTCTTATTTATTTTCAATAAAATATTATTATATACCTTACGAAAAAATTAAAATAATTATTTATTTATTTTCTTCGGTTATTATATATGTATTCGCTAGTTATTTTGAAATAAACAGCATCATATACAATTTACTATTGATAGTATTGTACATTTGTATAGTGATTTTTTCGGAAAACGTAAACAGAAAAAGAAATGAAACTCATTAATTGTGAAATAATTAATAAATCCAACAACCCATTACCAAAATATCAAACAGAGGGGGCCTCTGCTGTTGATCTTTTTGCTAATTTAAATCAACCAATTAAATTAAAATCAAAAGAAATAAAGTTAATACCAACCGGTATATTTATTTCTATACCAAGCGGATATGAGGCGCAGGTTAGGCCTCGAAGTGGATTAGCGATTAAATATGGGGTGACGGTATTAAATAGCCCAGGAACTATAGACTCAGATTATAGGGGCGAAATAGGTGTCATATTAATAAATCACTCAGGTGTAGATTTTAAAATTTCTAATGGAGACAGAATAGCGCAATTAGTATTATCCACTTATGATAAAATAACATGGAAAGAGGTTGTAGGTCTTGATGATACTAAAAGAGGAAAGGGTGGGTTTGGAAGCACTGGTTAAAAGATGAATGTAATTATTCCTATGGCGGGACTGGGCTCAAGGCTTCGTCCAATTACCCCAACAACCCCCAAACCCCTTATAAAATTAGCGGGAAAAACTATTATTCATAGAATTATAGGTGAGTTATACCAATACACTCAAGTAAAAAACATCGGGTTTATTTTACAACAAAAAAACATTTTAGTAGAAAAAGACTTAAGTCAAATTGTTCGTGATGAGTTTGATAAAAATATAAAAGTGTATTTTTTTTATCAACAAAAAGCAGAGGGTACAGCTCATGCTATTTATTGTGCTAAAAAATTATTAAAAGGAAGGCTTTTAGTTATTTTTTCGGACACATTATTTTTTTTAAAAAAACCAATTGATTTTGCTGAACTAGATAAATACGATGGGGCTATTTTTGTAAAAAAAGTTACAGACCCCTCCTCATATGGAGTTGTAAAGAAAAACAATAAGAACATAGTAATAGATTTTATTGAAAAACCCACTAATTTAGTTTCTAAATTAGCTATTATAGGTGTTTATTATTTTAAGGATGCTAAAAAATTAGACAAAGAAATAAAACAAATAATATCCAAAAACATATTAGAAAAAAATGAATACCAGCTAACAACAGCCTTAAGAAATTTATATAAAAAAGGAGAAAATTTCACAACAATTGAAGTTAAGGATTGGTTAGATTGCGGCTCTCCAAAAAAACTCATAGAAACTAACACATATTTATTAGAAAAAAGGAAATACAAAGGGGCGCTTTTAAAAACAAAAAAAAACACAAACAAACATATTATTCAACCGGTATATATTGGTAGAAATGTGACAATAAAAAAATCAAAAATTGGCCCCAATGTATCAATTGAAGATAATTGTGTTGTTGAGTGCTCAGTTATAAAAAACACTATTATACAAGAGGGCGCCCTTATTAAAAATGGAAATTTAAAAAATTCTATTTTAGGGAAGTTCTCTAAGTATAATAGTAAAAGTAAATCTTTAATAATAGGCCCCTATTCTAATTTAAACAAAACATGAAAATAAAATATTTTTGTTCTATATTTTTTTTTATTTTATGCTTAGGAATATTATTTTCTCATGCACAAAACAACATCAATTCATCGGAAAAAAAGTATATAAACCATTACTTTTTGGCAGAAAAACATAAAGCTTTAGAAGAATATGAAAAGGCTAAAAAAGAATATGATGTTTGTATTAATGAGAACCCAAGAGAGTCAGCCGCATTTTTCCAATTAGCTAAAATACATTTTAATTTAGGGTATTATGATGAAGCAAAAGAATATGCTCTTGAGGCAAGTAAACTGGACCCAAAAAACATTTGGTATTTATATTTGTTAATTGAAATCTATTACCAAAATTTTGAGTTTGAAAAACAAGCACAGGTCTGGGAAGACTTAATTCAAATTAACAAATCAAACCAAATATATTATTTAGAGGCGGTAAACACTTATATTCATCTTGAATTATTTAAAAAGGCTCTAAAAATAATTCAAAAAGCTGAAAAAATTATTCCAGAAAACGAAAATTTAATTATTTTAAAATCTGATGTGTTTCAAAAATTAAATGATTTAGATAAAGCAATAGAAATTATTCTATCTGCCCACAAAAAAAGCCCAAAAAATTTAAATTTTTTACAAAAATTATCAGAACTCTATGTTTTACAAAGTAAATATGAGTTAGCAAATGAAATATATTATAAAATATTAAAATTAGAGCCAGGTGATCCAACGGCACTATTAGCTTCTTATAAAATTTTTCAAACACAAAATTTAAAAAGTAAAGAAAAAGAAGTTTTTCTAAAGATATTTAAATCTAATAAAATAAATAAAGAGCAAAAAATAGATATTTTATTTGAAGTTTTTTCTGATGAGTTGAAGACAAATAGATATAAGGATTATATACCAAAGGTTTTAACTGAATGTATTTTGACCTACCCAGAAGAGGTGATGTTTTACGTTATATTAGGAGATTTTCAATTGTTACACAACGACACCGAGGGTGCGCTTAATAACTATATTAATGCTATTAATTATGGGCTTAAAGACAAGCTACTATATGAAAAAATACTTAATATTTATCTAGTTAATAATGAATTAGACCAGGTTTTATTTTATAGCAACCAATCAATAGAGTATTATCCTTTTTATCCAATTTTTTATTACTATGAGGGACTGGCTTTTATGTACAAAAAAGAATATTTAGAGGCAACGAAAAGTATGATGCGAGGGCTGGATTATGTTATAGATGACCCAGTTTTAAAATCAGAAATGTGCGCCACTTTAGGTGATAATTATCATAAACTAGGGAACGACAAGGATTCAGATAAATTTTATGACCTAGCTTTAGAAATTAACCCAGAGTATATAATTGTTTTAAATAATTATAGTTATTATTTGTCTTTAAGGGGAGGGGAAAAAAACTTACTAAAGGCTGAGGAAATGATTGTTAAGTGCTTAAGCTTAACAGAGAAGGAGCCAAGAGCATCTTTTTTAGATACTTATGCTTGGGTTTTGTTTCAACAAGGAAAGTATTCGTCAGATTTAAGTGTACAATTGGAAAAATATAATTTATCAAAAAAAATGATGATTTTGTGTTTTGAAAATGGTGGCAAATCTGCCGTTATGCATGACCACTATGGAGATGTTTTATTTGAATTAAATGATTTTATTGGCGCAAAAAAACAATGGGGGGAGGCTCTTAGAAAAGACCCCGGAAACAAAAAAATACAAAAAAAATTAAAAAACTTTTAATGTAAATAAGAGTGAGGATTTCAATTATACTATTTTTTTCAACGTGTTTTATATTTTCACAAACTCCAGATAAATTAATTAAAAAAAAAAATGATTTACTAGATGAAATTAATTTATCAAAGAAAACTTTAGAATCTGCCAAAAAACAAAAAAATATATCTATTCAGGAACTTCAAGCGCTGTCAACATATATTTCATTAAGAAAAGATTTAAAAAATACTATAATTCAGCAAAAAGATAGCATTGAGTTATATAAAAAGGAAATAGAACAAAAAATCAAAACAACTGAGGAGAAAAAACAAAGGGTTTTATATTCATACAAAACCTTAATTAGGTCCATATATTTTAATGAATTTCAAATAAGCATGATGGACTTTGTTTTTTCTACAGAATCATTTAAAAATGCTATAAGCCGATATATATATTATAAAGACCAAGAAACATTACGCCAGGATTTATTACAAGAGTTAGATTTTTTAAAAAAAGAGCTTCTTGATTTCAGAAACAATCTAAATTTTAACATTGAATTAAAAGATACCCTAATAAAAGAGTTTAATAATGAAAATGACTCATTAAATTTTTTAAAAAAAGATAAAGAACGAGTAACAAAAGAATTAGTAAAAAGAGAAAGGGAATTAACAGACCATATAAATCGGAAAAGAAAAGAAACAAAACAAATAGAAAAAGAAATAATAGAAATACAAAAACAAATTGAGTTAAAAAACACTAAATTAATTGGGGGTTTAGGTTTTGAGAAAAGTAAAAATAAATTAATTTGGCCCGTTGAAAAAGGCATTCTACTTTCTAGCTTTGGGGAAGTTTATCATAAGGATTTGCCGGGGATTAAGATTATTAATAACGGTATAGAGTTAGGGGTAGAGAAGAAAGCATTAGCAAGATCTGTTTATGATGGCGTTGTCTCCAAGGTTCTTATAATGCCAAATGGTTTAAAAGCTATAATAGTCAGGCACGGACAATATTTAACTGTTTATTCAAATTTGGAGGAAACTTATGTTAGGGTTGGCGAAACTGTTTTAACAGGAAAAAAAATAGGTGTTGTTTTTTCTCATGAGTCTGATGACACGGGGATTTTAGAGTTCCAGATATGGAGGGGGCTCGAAAAAATAAATCCCATGAATTGGTTAAAAGAGTAATTAATAATCATAAAAAAACAGTATTTTTATTAAAATTAAAATAATTATGACTACAAACATTTTTTTATTTTTAGGTCAGATGGGGCCATGGCAAATAGCTATTATTGTGATGGCCATACTATTATTATTTGGTGGAAAAAGAATACCAGAACTAATGAAGGGTTTGGGTAGCGGCATCAAGGAGTTTAAAAAGGGCTTAAAAGACGATCATTCAGATTCTGAAAAAAAAGAAAAAAAATAAATTAAGTGATAAATTACTCTAATTTACAAAACTTGCAAAAATCTCTCTTTGCAGGAAAAACTACCTGTTTAGAGGTTGTTCATGTTTTTTTAAAAAGGATAGAAGAAAAAAAAAAATTAAATATATTTTTAGAGGTTTTCGACAAGGAATCAATAATTTTAGCCAAAAAAATTGATGAAAAAATTAAAAACAAATCAAGCGGAAAATTAGCGGGACTAATATTAGGTATTAAAGATAATATTTGTTATAAAGATCACGTACTTACAGCATCTTCTAAAATTCTAAAAAACTTTCAGTCGACATATTCTGCAACGGTTATAGAAAGACTTTTAAAAGAGGACGCAATAATTATAGGTAGAATAAATTGTGATGAGTTTGCAATGGGCTCGACAAATAAAAACTCTGCATACGGTGAGGTTAAAAACCCGTTAAACCCAGAGCTTACTCCAGGGGGATCCTCTGGTGGATGCGCCGCCGCAGTTTCTGCAAATTTGTGTCACGTTACTTTAGGTAGCGATACTGGGGGGTCAATTCGCCAACCAGCTTCTTTTTGCAATGTTATTGGTTTAAAACCATCTTATGGAATGGTTTCTCGCCATGGCCTTATAGCATATGCCTCTTCATTTGATCAAATAGGCCCTATCGGAAAATCAATTGATGACTTAGATAAAGTTATGGGGGTGGTCTCAGGTAAAGATGATTTTGATTCTACCTGTGTTTTTTCGAAAAAGGACTACAATAAAGATTTTACTATTCCAAAAAAAATGCAAATAAGCGTTATAAAAGATGCGGCTCGACATAAATTATTACATAACGATGTTAGGGATTCGTTTTCTGAATTATTAAAAAATATCAAAAAATTTGGACATGAAATAAAATATATTGACATGCCAATACTAAAGTATTTAGTGCCAGCATATTATATATTAACTACTGCCGAAGCGTCATCTAATTTGGCTAGATATGATGGTGTTAGATATGGACATAGTAAAAGATTAAAAGAAAAAAATTGGGATGAATTGATAAAAAAAACAAGATCAGAGGGTTTTGGTAAAGAGGTAAAAAGGCGAATATTGTTAGGGACATTTGTTTTAAGTGAGGGGTATTATGACAACTATTATTCTAAAGCGCAAAAAATAAGAAGATTAGTGAAAGACCAAACAAGTAAAATATTACAATCTTCAGACTTTATATTGTTACCAACTAGTCCAACGCCCCCCTTTAAATTAAATGAAAAATATAAAGACCCAACAATATTATATTTACAGGATGTTTTTACTGTTCAGGCAAATTTATCAGGAAACCCATCTTTATCTATCCCTATTTTAAAATATAAAAAAGACTCGCCAATAGGGGCTCAATTAATAGGCATAAAGTCTCAGGATAAAAAATTACTAGCTTTCGGAAACCAAATTTTACAAAATTATGTTTAGGTTGTTTATTATATTTATTTTAACATTTGTCTGTACTCAGGCCCAGGAAGTTGTTTTTGACAAAAAGGAAGCTCAAGAAAGGTTAGAGTTATTGAATAAAAACACCCCCCTTGAATTAGTATACAACTCAGCTGTTGAGAAACATATTAAATCTTATATTTTTAAAGGAAAGTCTAACATAAGTAAAATGCTTTCATATACAGAGTATTATTTTCCAATTATTGAGCCCATATTAGACAGTTATAACATTCCTTTGGAACTGAAATACTTACCCGTGATAGAATCTCGCTTTAATCCAAAAGCTAAATCTCCTGTAGGGGCTAGGGGTATGTGGCAAATTATGTTTAACACAGCAAAGGAATATGATTTGATTATTAGTTCTTATGTAGATGAGAGAATGGATGTTGTTAAGTCGACTAAAGCTGCGTGCGAATATTTTTTAGAATCCAACACAAGATTTAATAATTGGACAACATCAATCGCCTCTTATAATGTGGGGAAGAATGGCGTGACAAAGGCAATTAAAAGGTCAGGGGGAAAAAAAACTTGGAATAGAAAAATCT
>MDTG01213036.1_pt1 | contig 10334 bp, 10 predicted proteins | sample 811421 | NCBI WGS metagenome assembly MDTG01 (sample SAMN05326645, study PRJNA326480) | marine metagenome | isolation source: seawater | place: Pacific Ocean: South East | collected 2011
ATATCAATAAATATTGGAATACTTTATATCTCAGCCATATTTTGGACATTGGGTTATGACACGATTTATGGAACTCAAGATATGTCAGATGATGAAATAATTGGATTAAAATCCACCTCTATAAAATTTAAAAATAATATTAAATTATTTGTATCGATCGCATATTTTATTACATCTTGTTTAATTCTTTTTTTATTTAAGGAAGAAATTGGCAAAAATATTTTTACTTTTTTATTTTTAACATTTTTATTATCATTGTTTTATCAAATTCAAAAATTTAATTATGCTAAACCATCATTAACCTTAAAGATTTTTAAATTTAATAATATTTCTGGATTTCTGTTTTTTCTTTCGCTATTAACTTTAAATTTTTAAATGGAACGAAAAGAATTAAAACATACTTTAAAAAGATTATTTAAAGAACATATTAAAAATCATTTAAAAAAAATATTTATTGCGCTCATATTATCTATAATAGTTGCTGCAAGCACATCGGGCATTGCATGGTTGCTTGACCCAGCTGTAAAAAAAATTTTTATAGACAAGAATGAACTTTATGCTTGGTCAATTCCTTTGCTTATCGTTTTAGCTTTTTCTGGGAAAGGTCTATCTTTATATTTCGCAAGAATAAATTTGATTAGAGTTGGTGAAGAAATAGCAGGCGAATTACAAAAAAAATTAGCTAATAATATTTTAATTACAGACATTCAAACATTAGATAGTAGGCACTCCGGAAAATACATATCTAACATTATGTATGACTCCCAGCTTGTTAAATCCCTAGTAAGTACAGGTGTTTTGAATATAATGAAAGATACTTTTTCAATAATTGCTTTGGTTTCTTTAATGTTCTATCAAAATTGGAAGCTTGCTAGTTTTGCTATCTTTATGATGCCGTTGGCAGCTGGAGTAGCTAAATCTTTAGGTAAGAGAATTGGTAAGGCAACCGTAAGTGCTGGGGAGTCATCAGGTAAACTTGTTTCTTTTTTTTCAGAAATTTTAAAAGCTTCCAGAATGATAAGAATTTACCAAAAAGAAAGCGATGAAAATAAAAAAGCATCTAATGTCATTAATGACCTGGTTGAAAAAAATATAAAAATTGGTAGCATTATCATACGAGCAACACCTGTAATGGAAATTTTAACAGGCGCAATGATAGCTGGATTTATATTTTTTTCAGGTAAATTAATATCTTCTGGAGAACTAGGAATAAATAATTTTTTTTCTTTTTTAGCCGCAATGATGCTTGCTTACCAACCAATTAGATCTTTAGCAACGTTAAATATGGCAGTTTATCAGGGTTCTGCTGCGTTTAAAAGAATTAACGAGGTCGTTGATAAGGAAATTTTCGTTAAACAAAATGATAATCATAATGATTTAAAAATAATAAATTCAGATATACAATTTGAAAACGTAACTTTTAAATATGAAACAACAAATCAACAGGCGATCAAAAACATAAATTTAGATATAAAAGGTAATACTATGACTGCCTTTGTCGGTCACAGTGGTGCAGGAAAAAGTACAATAATAAATTTAATTCCAAGATTCTATGAGCCGCTTGAGGGCAAAATTAAAATCGATAATCAAGAAATTTCTAAAGTATCACTTTATTCATTAAGAAAAAATTTATCTTTAGTAAGTCAAGATATTGTACTTTTTGATGACACAATTATTAATAATATAAAATACGCTAAAAATGATGCAACTTTAGACCAAGTAAAAAAAGCTTGTAAATTTTCTGCTGCAGATGAATTTATATCTAAATTGGAAAATGGATACGAGACTCTTGTTGGGGAAAATGGAGTAAGGCTATCAGGGGGCCAAAAACAAAGGCTTTCTATAGCTAGAGCAATACTTAAAGAATCGCCAATTATTCTGTTGGATGAAGCTACTTCATCTTTAGATGCTGGATCTGAGGAAATAGTTCAAAACGCAATAAAAAATTTGACAAAAAATAAAACTACACTTGTAATTGCTCATAGGCTCTCAACAATTCATAATGCTGATAAAATATTTGTTTTAAAATCTGGAAAAGTAATTAATTCCGGGAGTCACGAATTTCTTATGGAAAAATGTGATGAATATAATTCTTTATATAAAAAACAATTAAAATAAAATAATGATAACAATTTACAGAATATTGACACTTTTTCTGTATCCCTTTTTAATTTTAGTAATCATTTTAAGAAAAAAGTTAAAAAAAGAGGATGATATTAGGTTTAAAGAAAAAATTTTTTCCTCATATTTTAATGTAAAAAAAACAGAAGGTACTTTCCTTATATGGTTTCATGCAGCAAGTGTAGGTGAGGTAAAGAGTATTTTACCTATTTTAGATAGATTAAATGATAAAAATATCGAATTTTTGATTACTACTGTTACATTAAGTTCAAGTAAAATTTTACAAGAGGAAATTAAAAATTTTAAAAATATTCAGCATAGATTTTTCCCTTTAGATATTAATTTTTTAATTAAAAAATTCATAGCGTTATGGAAACCTAACGCAATTTTTTTAGTTGATTCAGAGATTTGGCCAAATTTAATAATAGAAGCTAACTCTAAAAATATTCCTTTAGCTTTACTAAATGCAAGGATAACATCAAAAACTTTTAAGAGATGGATGACTTTTCCAAAGACAGCCAAAAAAATATTTCAATCATTTGATTTGTGCCTTTCATCAAACTTGGAAACTAAAGAATATCTTGAAAAATTAAATGTCAAAAACGTTCTATATAGTGGAAATATTAAATTGTTTAATGAAATTAACACTAAAACAATACAAAACGACAATAAAAGTTTTTTAACTCAAAATAAATTTTGGGTTGCCGCAAGCACACACGAAGAAGAAGAAATTGTATTTATTCAAACTCATTTAAAGATTAAAAGAATACATAAAGGGATTGTAAGCATAATTGCTCCTAGACATTTAAATAGAGTAAAAAAAATAAAATCATTATGTGATAAATATAATTTAAGCACTGAAATAGTAAATGAAAATCAATTAATCTCTAAAAATACAGAAATAGTAATAATAAATGCATTTGGAGTTTTGCAAAAATATTTTAAATATGCAAAAAGTGTATTTATTGGAAAATCTTTAATAAAAAGATTGGAAAAGGATGCTGGACAAAATCCAATTGATGCTGCAAAGCTTGGATGTAAAATTTATCACGGACCGTATGTTTATAATTTTCAAGAAATATATAAATTTTTGGAAAAAAATGACATTTCTAAAAAAATAAATAATTTTAGTGAGTTAGGCGATAATCTAATTAAAGATCTATCAACACCTCTAAAGAATCATGATAAAAAAATAGAACTAATTGATAATTTAGGTGAAAAAACCTTTACAGATACAATGAAAAATATTAACAAATTTTTGTTTAATGAAATTAATTAAACCTAAATTTTGGAACTCGAAATATAATTTTTTTTCTATTCTTTTAATTCCTATTACTCTATTAACTTTAATTTATATTTATTTTAAAAATAAGCTTACTAAGAAAATAAAGTTTAATATTCCAATTATCTGCGTGGGCAACTTGTATATTGGAGGAACTGGTAAAACACCTGCATCTTTATTTTTAGCACAAGAATTAAAAAAATTAGGAAAAAGACCTGTAATTATTAGGAAATATTACAAAGATCACTTTGACGAGTATAATTTAATCAAAAAAAAATTTAATCATGTAATTGTAGAAAAAAAAAGATCTGAGGCAATAATTAAAGCACAAAATCAAAATTACGACGTTGTAATTTTGGATGATGGATTTCAAGACATTAAAATTCAAAAAGACTTAAATATAATTTGTTTTAATCAAAATCAACTTATTGGAAATGGTTTAGTTATCCCTTCTGGTCCGCTGCGTGAAAGTCTGAACGCACTTAAAAGAGCTCAAATAATTTTAATTAATGGAAAAAAAGATGAACAATTTGAAAAAAAGATTTTTAACATTAATAAAGATCTTTTAATTTTTTATTCTAAATATTATCCTGAAAATATTGATAATTTTAAAAATAAAAAATTGATGGCTATTGCTGCAATTGGAAATCCCGAAAATTTTTTTTATTTGTTAGAAAAAAATAATTTAATAATAAATAAAAAACTTATTTTTCCAGATCATCATAATTTTACGCTTAATGAATTTAATAAAATTATTCTAGATGCTCGAAAAAATGGTCTTAGTATAATTATGACAGAAAAAGATTTTTATAAAGTAAAAGATTTTAAAAACATGAATTTTGATTACCTAAAGGTTTCTCTAATAATAAATGACAAAGATAATTTTATTAATACAATTAATAGGTTAAGTAATGAAAAAAATTAATTACCTCCTTCAAGCTTTTTTTGTTTATCTAATGTTCTTTTTTGCCTTTATTTTGGGTATGAAATTAAGCCAAAAGATCTTTTCTAATTTATTTTTAAAACTCGGACCACTTTTTAAATCAAAAAATATTATTAAAAAAAATTTAGATATTTTTTCGCCGAATATTTCTGATTTTGAAAAGAATAAAATCATCGAAAATATGTGGAGAAACTATGGGAAAACTTTCATAGAATACATTTTTTTAAGTAAGTTTGATAGTAAACAAAATAATATAGAAATAACTGATAACTGTAATTTAGAGAATATAATAAGAGAAAATCGTCCAGTTATATTTGTCTCTGGTCACTTTGCAAACTTTGAATTAATGTCAATGACTATAGTTAAAAAAAATATAAAGTTAGCAACAATTTATAGACCATTGAATAATATTTTTCTAAATCCATTCATGGAATATTTACGAAAAAAATATGTATGCAAAAATCAAATTAAAAAAGGTCTTAATGGAGTAAGAGAAACTATAGATTATTTAAAAAAAAATTATAGTGTAGCATTAATGATTGATCAAAGAGTAAGCGAAGGGGAAAAAATAAATTTTTTTGGTAAGCCAGCCTTTACCACAACTTTACCAGCTCAATTATCCATTAAATTTAATTTGAAAATTATTCCAGTTTTTATAGAGAGAACGCAGGATGATAATTTTAAAATAAATTTTTACAAAGAAATTGATCCTAATAATTTTGAAGATAAAATTGAAATTACCAATAAGTTAAATAAAATTTTAGAAAGTATGGTATCAAAAAATCCTAATCAGTGGATATGGTCGCACAATAGGTGGAAGTAGCTCTATTATTTTTTTAATGATACGAATCTTTTATTAACTTCCTTTGGTGAAAAATATGCCTCTTGTAAATCCACGTTCCAATAAGTCAAATCTTTAAGTAAAATTTCTCTACCAGATATAGCGCATAAAACGTAGTCACCTTCCTCAATTATGTCAAAATTGTTGTGCTTAAAAAGAAGTTTAGCTTTTTTTTTTATCATCGATAAATTATACAATATAATTATTATCATGAATATTGCTTTGATTGGGAGTGGTGGCAGAGAACATGCTTTATGTAAAAAAATTCATGAGTCTAAAATTGTTAAAAAAATCATATGTTTTCCTGGAAACGCTGGGACTCAAAAGTTTGCAACTAACATAAATGTAGATATTTTAAATTTTAAAAAGATCCTTAATATTATTAAAGTTCAAAAAATCGATTTAGTGATAGTTGGTCCAGAAGAACCTTTAGTAAGGGGCATTGTTGATTATCTTAGAAAAAACAAAGTAAAAGTATTTGGACCTAATAAGTATGCGGCTAAATTAGAGGGGTCGAAAGCATTTATGAAAAAAATTTGTGCTCAAAACTCCATTCCAACGGCAAGATTTAAAATTTGTTCAAAAAAAAACCAAATTACTAACTTTCTAAAAAAATGTAAATTTCCCATTGTTTTAAAAGCAGATGGTTTAGCTTCAGGCAAAGGTGTCACTATTTGTAAAAATAAAAATCAAGTTTTAAGTATTTCTAAAGAAATCTTTAATGGAAAGTTTAAGTATTCAAAAAAATTAATTTTGGAAGAATTTTTAAAGGGAGAAGAAGCAAGTTATTTTTTAATTGTAGATAATAAGAACTTTAAGTTTTTTGGAACTGCGCAAGATCATAAGCGGGTTAGAGAAAAAGATAAAGGCCCTAATACAGGGGGTATGGGAGCTTACTCACCAGCTATGTTAATAAATAAATCACTCGAGAAAAAAATAATTAATCGAATTGTTAAACCCACATTACTATCACTCTTGAAAGCAAAAAAACCTTTTAGTGGATTTTTATATGTTGGACTAATGATTGTAAAAGATAATCCATTTTTAATAGAATATAACGTTAGGATGGGTGATCCAGAGTGTCAGGTAATACTTCCTAGATTAAAATCAGATTTAGCAAAGATTTTATTTAATTCTGTAAATAATAAATTAAAAAAAACAAAAATAGAGTGGAAAAAGGAAAAGAGTATGACAATTGTCTTGTGTTCAAAAGGATATCCAGGTCGATATAAAAAAAATAAAATAATTGAGAATATTAACAGAATTAACCTTTCAAAGAATGAGTATATTTATCATGCTGGTACAAAACTTGAAGATGGCATTCTATACTCTAATGGAGGAAGAGTTTTGAATATAACAGCTACAGGTAAAAATTTTCTTCGTATAAGAAAAAAAATAATAAAATTAATAAAAAGATTAAATTGGAACAATGGCTTTTTTAGAAAAGACATTGGATGGAAGGCAATTAAAAATGAGAATAATTAGTGGAAAATTAAAAGGTAGATCAGTTATGTTTTTAAAAAAATCAACAACTAGGCCGCTTAAAGACTCTGTAAAAGAAAATATTTTCAATATTTTAGAACATTCAAATTTAATTCATGTAAATATAAAGGACTCAATTGTTTTAGATTTGTATTCAGGCTTTGGATCTTTTGGATTAGAAATTATTTCAAGGGGTGCAAATAAAGTTACTTTTGTTGAAAAAAATAATGGTATTATGAATACCATAAGAAAAAGTCTTGATAAATTCTCAATTATCAACAAGGCTTTAATAATTAATGATAGCGTAGAAAATTTCCTTAATAAAGATAATAAAAATAAATTTGATATCTTTTTTTTAGACCCGCCATATTCTGAAAAATTTTTAGTAAATGATCTTAATTTAATAAAAAAAAATAATATGTTTAAAAAAAATCACATCATTATTATTCACAGAGAAACTGAAAGTAGAGATGAACTAGAAGACTTGATTAATATATTGATTGTTAAAAATTATAGAAGATCAAAAATAATTTTTGGTACTTTTGGCTAAAAAATTTTTTGTAAATTTCTTTACTTGTTCTACAGCTGGTTGATTAAATGGATCTACTTTAATCAAATTTCCTATCAGTATTGTTTCGATAATAAAATAAGAAAATAATTTTCCAAGAACATCTTCTTTTATCCTATTAATTCTAAACTCTCTAAAAGGTATTTTATTTTTCTTAAAAGCTTTTAATAATGCACTTTTTTGAGATTTTTTTAATGTGGATAAATTTTTTTTATTTATGAAATTGCAGGAATTTGTAATTTTTTTTGAGTTAATCTTTTCCTTTGAAATTTCATTTGATGAAAATATGTAAAACAACTTATCTTTTGGCCCATCAAGATATAGTTGAAGAAGGCTATGATGATCCTTAGGGGCAGATGATACTAAAGGAAGAAAACCATTTCCTTTTTTTCCCAAACTTTCTGCAATAAGTTGCTGGCACCAAAAAAGAAATTTTTCTAATTTTGGTGAGTAATTAATAAATACTAAATTATTAATTTTTTTTGAATTTAATAAACCAGATAAAGCTATTGCACTTTTTCTAAGAATCGATTTATCTTTACCTTTAAAAAAGTCTAAAACTCTTAATCTTAAGTTAAATATATCTAAACCCATTAGATAGGCTGGAACTAACCCTACTTCTGATAGCACGGAGAATCTGCCCCCGATATACTTTTTGTGTTCAATGCAAAATAAATTATATTTTTTACTTATAGAATGTAAAGTGTTGTTATTTTTTTCTGTAATAATAATTATATTTTTCTTATTTTTTTTTATTACATTTAATATTAGTAAATTTGCAAGAGTTTCAATAGTATCTCCAGATTTTGAGATTATAAAAAATAATACGTTTTCAAAATTATTTCTTTTTCTAAATTCTTTTAATTTTTCGTCGTCTAAATTGTCAAAAAAAATGATTTTTTTTTTAATTTTTTTCTCTAGAAAATTATATATTGCCTCAGCTCCTAATATAGAACCACCCATTCCCATTATAGCAATTGTTTTGTATTTTTTGAATTTTTTTAAATCTTTAATTTTAAAATTAAATTTAAAATTATTACTTAATACATTTAATGTTTTTTTTGTATCTTCAGTATCTTTTTCTAGTTTAATTAATGTTTTATTAAATTCTTTATTTAATTTTTTTTGATAACTAGCTTTCAAATAGTTTTTTTGAATATTATTTTTTAAAAAAAGATTATTTTGTTTCACTTGCGAATTTTATCTATAATAGAAGTTTCTGTAGAAGAAGTTTTATCGGACGAAACTTCTTCATCAATTCCTTTTAATATTTCTTTAATATCTTTATCACTTTTATTACCTAATTTTTTTTTTGATCCTGGTGTTGGAATTTCTTTATAGTCAGGAGGTAATACTAACGGATTTCTTTTTTCTACTAAGAACTCGTCCGTGGTTTTTATTTTTTCATTTTTTAATACTTTACCAGCTTCATCTAAAGTATTGCATGAACTAAAAACAAATAGAGAAGTTATAATCAATATTAATTTTTTCATTTAATTTTTTTCAAAATAACCTTTAATTATGTAAGCTATTATACCTATACTTATAAATATGTCTGCAACATTAAAAACAAACCAATGGAAATTATTATAGTGCAAATCAATAAAATCTGGCACAGCTTTATATATTAATCTATCGTAAAAATTACCCAATGCTCCTCCAACAATAAATGAAAATACAAATTTATCTACATTTTCTGATATCATCAAAATATAAACTAAAATCAATATCACCAATCCAATTACAAAAGTAATTAAGTTATAATATAAGGTTAAATTCGTACTGAGCAAACCAAACCCAATACCGGTGTTCCAAGTCAAATCTATATTAAAAAAATTATTTATATAATAATTGCTCTCATTAAAATTTTTCAAAACACTTAATTTTGAAAATCTATCTAAAAAGAAAATAGCTGCAACAATGGTAAAATTTATTAGATTTTCTTTTTTAAATAAATGATTTTTTATTTCTTTGAAACTTTTAGTAAAATTCATCTTATATTAAATCGGAACATCTTTTACAATTTTGTTCTAAAATTTTCCAACATCTTGGGCACTTATTGCCTTTTGCTTTATTAACTTCAATTTTCATCTCTGTATCTTTTATTAAAATTTTTTCTGCTTTAGATGTAATTAGATATTCAGCTAAATCTAAGTTTTTTAAAAGCTCGAATTTATTTTTGTTTACACTTAATTTAACTTCTGCTTCTAAGCTTGAACCAATTTCTTTAGACGCTCTTTTTTCCTCTATAGCTATATTTGTCTCTTGTTTGATTTTAAACAACTCATCCCATTTGTCGTTTAATCTTTTATTCTCCCAATTTTTGGGAATATTAACAAAATTATGCTCGTGAATGTTTTTTTCGTCCTTATTTATTAAACTGTAAACTTCGTCTGTTGTAAAAACCAATATTGGTGCGAACCATTTAATTAAGCTCTCCAAAATTATATTTAAAATTTTAACACAATTTTTTCTTTTTTTTGAATTTAAGTTATCACAATAAAGAACATCTTTTCTTATATCAAAATAAAAAGAGGAAAGATCTAACGTACAAAAATTTAAAAGCTCTTTGTATAACTTATGAAAATTATAATTTTTCAAACTAGTTTCTACAGATTTGCTAAGGTAAAACATTTTATGTAATATGTATTGTTCCAGTTCATCTAGTTCCTGTAGATTCAAACTTTCAAAATTTTGTTTTTGATAAGTATCTTTTAAATTTCCAAGTATAAATCTAAAGGTATTTCGTATCTTTCTGTAAGATTCAGCGTGTTGAATTAAAATACTTTTATCTATTCTTAAATCTTCTGCATAATCAGAAGAAGCCACCCAAACTCTAAGTATGTCTGCACCATAGTTTTTCAAAATTTCATCTGGTGAGATAACATTGCCCATCGATTTTGACATTTTCATTCCTTTGCCATCTACAACAAAGCCGTGTGAAAGAATGCTCTCAAAAGGAGCTTTACCTCTTGTTCCGCAAGACTCTAGAAGAGAAGAGTGAAACCAACCTCTATGCTGATCAGAGCCTTCTAGATACATATCTGCTGGCCATTTTAAATCTTTTCTTTTTTCTAAAACAAAGCTATGTGTTGAT
>MDTG01248949.1_pt1 | contig 10334 bp, 11 predicted proteins | sample 811421 | NCBI WGS metagenome assembly MDTG01 (sample SAMN05326645, study PRJNA326480) | marine metagenome | isolation source: seawater | place: Pacific Ocean: South East | collected 2011
AGCCAACGGAGGGACTCGAACCCCCGACCGTCTGATTACAAATCAGACGCACTACCAGCTGTGCTACGTTGGCTTCGTGTTTTGGGTGACACATCCCCTTGATGAAGGAAACGGAACATTGAGGCCAACGAGGTGAACGGTCAAAGCAAAAAGTGGGTAGGTACTGGGCATTGTATGGACGAGGAGAGCGCCATGCAATACCTCGCCAGTCACGGTCAGGATAAGGCCGGCAACGATGTCATCTTCAGTTGGTTTGCTCGCTTTCAAAACGCTGCCGCAGCGGGTGCCCCGGCCGTCAACGGCACAGTTGGGGCTTTGTTGGAAGACGATGGAAACCTAGCGATCAACACGGTGGTCGACGCTGCCCTCCGAGCGGCACCAGCCGTGGAATTTGCAGCCTATGCACCGCTCAAAGGCTTACCTTCTTTCCTCGATTTGGGGGTTTCGCTGGCGCTGGGTGAACACCGTCAACGGTTGGAAGACTTGGGTCTTCACACCGGAGCGACCGCTTCTCCCGGGGGCTCAGGGGCGCTGTATCTTGCGGCTGCTAATTTCGCAGAGCGCGGCGATGCCGTTCTCTTGCGAGACCGTTATTGGGGTCCCTACGCTGGTTTCTTGAAAGGGTGCGGTCTCAAGGCTGCTACCTATCCGTTGCTGCCATCCGACGACGCCTCCGACACACCTCATCTTGATCTTGAGGCATTTTCTTCGGCACTTGACAATCTCGCTGCAAACCAAAAGAGTGTAATGACGTGGTTAAACGACCCTGCACACAATCCAACGGGCCTGTCGCTGGTTTCTGAAAGCCGTCATGCGTTGCTCAATGCCTTCATGGAAAGCGCCACGAGAAACGAGCATGTTGGCCATACACTGTTGCTTGATGCTGCCTATCACCTCTATGCCGATGAGCCTCACGGATGGGCGGAAACCATCGCAGAAGCACTTGACGCCGGATTGCCATGGCCGGAAAATATGCTGGTTTGCTTCGCTTTATCGTTGTCCAAATCGCACACCATCTACGGACTGCGAACCGGTGCCCTCGTCTATCTTCATCCCGAAGCAACGAGCGTTGCGCGGCTCAACGACGTCATGGGCGTAACCGGCCGGCAAACATGGTCCGCCGCTCCCCGGGTCGCCCAGCATGTGCTGAGCGAATTGCACGCCACTGAATCCGGCGGGCTTTCTTGGTCAGAAGAGCGAGACCGTCTTTCAGCCCTCCTCTCAGACCGACGAAATCGCTTCCTCCGTGCTTGTCACGAGCACGGCGTCGACATCAACCCGAGCCATGACGGCTTCTTTGCATGGTACGAGTGTGAGGATCCGGTAGCCATCGCCGAAGCATGTGCCGACCAACATGTCTACCTTGTCCCCCTCACGGGCGGCGTTCGAATCGGTCTGTGTGCCGTGCCGACATCCGATGTGGAGCGGGTTGCGGAAGCCCTTGCGTTGGCCACGGAGGCCATTGCATGACGCGGCTGAATCGAGAGAACTTCCTTATTACCGGGTTTGTTTGTATTTTCTTTGGTGCGTCCATGAGCGTTGCCAACCTCGGACCGATGGCGCTCACTGTTGGGCTGTTCGGGGTGGTGTTTTTCATCGTGGGCATGTCGATGGGTCGGCAAGTAGGTCTCTCGCCTGAGGCCATCGCCAAATGGCAACCTGAGGGGGAAATGCTTCGTGATGCGGGCCGGTTCATGTTCCGTGTTGACGTGACACTGGACGAACCGATTCGCTCATCCATTTTGTGTGGAGCCTGCGGGCACGTCCACCTCCAAGACGGGCGCAAACCGACCTCCTTTATTTGCCCAAATTGCGGTGTTCAGTTGTGGGAAGAAGAAGAGTGAATCAAATTTTTTTTGGAATTTAGTGCGGTAAAATCAAAGCATGACGAACGGTGGATCTCTGTATGGATGTCTCAGTGCTCTTGAATCCAGAGAGGCGGCTACTCTCCGCTCTCAAGGATCACGGGGGGGCATATTACGAATTTGAGGATGCCATGCGTGATTGTGGTGAAACCGATCAGGCCATCATGGTTGGTGCTGCTTATGGATTAAGAGACCACGGGTTAATTGAAGTCTTCGAGGAAGAGATCGACTATTACTACCTTGACGAACTAGGAGCAAAAGCCGTTGAAAAAGGTCTCCTCGAAGATGTGTTGTTTTCTTGGATTCTAGAGCAGAGTAACCCCACGATGCAGGGTTTACAAAACACCTTTGAGAAGCACGAAGCAGGTCCTGGAATCGGTTTGCTGAAGAAATTGGGTGTCTCGCTTGAATCAGGTGAATTTGTGTATGAACATCCGGAAAAAATCAAAGAACAAATTCAAGAGCGGGCTGAGTTTATTCTTGCTTTAGAATCATGCAACTCACAAAAGGAGCATTATCTCGAAGCCATGGCAGGGAGTGCAGTTGGTGGAGATTGGGACGAAATGATTGCTCACTTCAGTGGTCGGAAGGGATTCATTCGAAAAGTTGTTCGAACCGACCGAGCATTTTCAATCACAAAAAAAGGGGAATTGATACCGGACGAAGAGCTGGATTGGGTGGAAGTGGTAACGAGTATAACTCCTGAGCTCCTCCAAGGCGATGCGTGGAAAACGGCTGAGTTCCGCGCCTTCGATGTTAGCCTTGAAGCAGCGACGCCTCGCACCGGACGCAGCCATCCTATGCAAGCCTTGATCGAGCGTATTCGTGCTATTTTTCTGGAGATGGGATTTTCCGAACTGGTTGATGATTACGTTCAATCAGCAGGTTGGAACATGGATGCCTTGTTCATCCCTCAAGACCACCCCGCCCGAGAGATGCAGGACACGTTTTACTTGGATCAACCAGCATCAATTGAACTTGATGAAGGTGTCATGCACGCTTGGAAAGCCATCCATGAACACGGTGGCGATACCGGGTCGGCCGGCTGGGGTGGGTCCTATTCCACCGAAGTCTCCAAGCGACCACTGCTTCGCACCCACACCACGGTGAACACCATCCAATACCTTGCAAATCACCCAATCGAGGCCTGTCGGGTCTTTTCGGTCGATCGCGTGTTCCGAAAAGAAGCCATTGATCGCACACATCTTCCTGAATTTCATCAGATCGAGGGCATCATCATGGAGGAGGGAGCCAACCTTCAGATGCTGGTGACCACGCTCAAGACCTTTTACGCAAAAATGGGCTATCCCGAAGTCCGTGTGCGTCCTGCCTACTTCCCGTACACCGAGCCCAGCCTGGAGATTGAAGTGAAATGGCGGGGGAAGTGGCTCGAACTCGGCGGTGCTGGCATCTTCCGACCCGAAGTCACCGAACCGCTCGGTATCACTTCGCCCGTGCTCGCCTGGGGCATGGGTCTGGAGCGTCTGGCCATGTTGGTTCTCGGTTTGGATGATATTCGGCAGTTGTACATTTCCGACCTCGAATGGCTTCGAAATCAGCCCGTTCTCTGATTGTGAACCTCCCTCGCTGAAGCGAGAAGTTTAATCGTGGTCTTTCACGGAGAAGTTGACATGCAACCCGCCAACATCTCATTGCACATGTCCAATGTCGAGACCATACCCGGTAAATCAATCGTCAACTCCCTTGGCCTCGTGACCGGTTCAACCGTTCGGGCAAAGCACCTCGGTAAAGACATCTTTGCGGGACTAAAAAATCTCGTGGGTGGCGAACTTAAGGCTTACACGGAACTGCTTAACGAGTCCCGCAACGAGGCGCTTCAACGCATGATGTTGCAAGCCCACAGCATGGGTGCTAACGGCATCGTGAACGTTCGTTTTGCCACATCCAACGTCGCCGCCGGAGCCTCTGAATTGTTTTGCTACGGTACCGCTGTTGTCGTTGAATGAGGTGGAATTTTGGTCAGCGTCTCCACCGTCATCATCGTCTTGAGCTTCGCGTTACCGCTGCTCTTGCCTTTCCTGTCCTGGGCTGCAGGCAGGTGGTACCAGAATCGGTTGATGGCTGCCTTGATGCTCGATGAGGCCAATCAGGGAAAGATGCTCCAAAGCGGCCAGCATCTCTCGACCCAATCCCCGATGACGACCATGGCCGCCCAGTCTTCAACCCTGCTCCACGTCAGTATTTGCGTTGGTCCTTCGATGGGTCAAATCTTCTTCATGTGGTTCAAGAGTTTGTTCGGCGGTCAACTTCGCTCCTACGATGTTGTTTTGGATTACGGCCGCAGGGAGGTGCTCCTCCGACTCAACCAGCAGGCAAAAGCCCTGCAGTGTTCGTCCATGGTCAACATTCGAATTGAAACTTCGACCGTTTCCTTTGCAAAGAACAACCAGAACAAGACATCATCGGTTGAATTCCTCGCCTTTGCCACGGGCATTCGTCAGTGATGATTATTCCCATTCATCTCTGAAGCGTTGTTGGCGTTTTTTCGCTTCGCTGTCGATGTGTTCTCCGTCGGGTTGGTGTTGTTCAGGATCGATATTGAGTGCTTCCTCCCTGTCCTGTTCGAAGAACTCACGGCTGAACCGTCGACGAAAGAATTGCCGGACATCCTCTTCGTTCATGCTTTGAAAGTGAGCGTGTTCGTGCCGCTGGCGATTTTCACGCCGTTGCCTTGTGCGTTGTCGCCAAAAACTGCGGAAAACATGAAAGCAATGCTGCTGGTCCTGAGCAAGGTTGAATTTTTCTGGCCAATCCATGCCTTCCACAAGGCCAACAAAGTGATTGAGGGCGAGGACAAATTCTTCCATGTCCTCCATCAAACCGCCTTCAACATGTTGCTCTTCATCCTTTGCTGGGGCCTCGTCCTCGGTGTTGTCTTCACTCATATACGACAACCACCGTGAGTCCTTATGAAGGGTTCATTGAGGTTTGAACGCATGCTCATAAGGGAAGCGCACGACGGGGTGGTATGGAACTCTCCGGTACGGTGAGCAGCGGGCTTGGACGCGCCCATGTTTTCATGGCTCAGCCCCACTACCAAGACCAATTCCGCGTCGTTCTCGGCAGCACAGCATGGCCGGGCACATTGAACATTGAGATCGACGATGCGATGTTCAGCCACTACATAGCGCTCCGCCAAAAAGCAGGCATCGATACACTGGATGCACCGGAGGATGACCGTAAGCGAGCAAAAGAACTCGATGTTGCCGCTTACGAGCGGATTCGTATCCGTGGTTTTCTCAGAGACGGTGTTTCGTTTGGTGGAGCCTCTGCGTTCCGAGGCGTTATTCGCCAAGGTGAACGGACCGTCGAATGCGCCGTGCTGATTCCCGACCTGACCCGTCACGTGGACGTCGTCGAAGTGATTTCCACAGCTTTCCTTCGTGAAGAACTGAAACTCAGCGACGGCGATCGAATCACGATTTCATTGTGAACGGTGGTAGACGACCGGAAGTGTTCCGATTTCGGCCCATTCGTTGTACAGCATCGTCTTCATCTCGTGCTGAGCCGCTTGACGCCATCGTCCGTTCCTTGTTCGCTCAGCCGTTCTTCCGGTCGGTGGTGCAGAAAAGGCGGTTGTGTGGCTCTGTTTTGGCAGAGGTGCTCGCTCCCAAGCGACCCCCCACAACACCAACCACTCCGGCGGAGCGACACCAAAATCAACGGGTGTCAGTGGTTCTTCAATCGCTTTTCGAACATCCGTTTCCTGAAGTTCACCCACGGCGAGTCGAAACAAAGTGTTCGCAACGCGACGTACTTGGTTCCACAGAAAGGCCTCGCCGGTGATTTCGAATCCAATCAGACGTTGTCCGTCCATCCACGGTTGGGTTTCAATTATCGTTCGAACGGGGTTCTTTCCTTCCTCCAAGCGTGCAAAATTTCTCGCATCGTAGGTGCCGACGAAGAGACTGAGCCAGCGGTTAAAATCCTCCATCGAAGGTTCAGTCCAGAATTCCATCCCTTCCAGTCGGTACCGGTAGGTTCGGTGGAGGGCCATTCGTGGATTGAACGAAGGCTCGACTTCTTCAACCGTGAGGAAGGCGATGTTGTTGTCCAAGCGGTCGTCGACGGCGCGAATCATCTTTCGGGGAGAGAGCGCTTCCCATAGCGAGCGTTCCATGTCGACGATACCACCGTTAATGCGGACATGGACGCCCGCATCCGTGCGGCTTGAGAGCACCAGTAACTGCTTTTCTACGGGCCCTTTCAACCATTTGAGTGAACGAAAGACGCGAATCAATTCCCCCTGAACGGTGCGCACGTCAGGCTGAATTTGGCTGCCGTGAAAGGCATCTCCCAAATAGCCGATTCGAAAGAACAACCGGACCATCTCGGTCACAGCAATCTCTCCTCATTCATCGGATGATAGGGTGGCCACGGCTTCTTCTTTGTTGAAACCCAAGGCGCCAACGGCCCATTCGAGGGCCTGCTTGAGCCAAGGTTGGATCATGGGTGCTTGACGGCTCGGGTCCATCACTTCAATGGCGTCAACGAGGTTGCGGCTTGCGGTGAAAAGAACCTCATCAACGGGAATGTCTTCGAGTTCCAGGCGTCGAGCGTAGCGTTGGAACTCCTTGACGGCGACCGGTATTCGTCGGCACTCAAGGGCGAAAGAAGCAAAATCAGCGATGTATTCCATGTTCTCCTCATCGAGTTCCATGGCCTTCTTGTAGGCGTTCATGATCTTCCGGCCAGGAATCACATCGTCCTGCGCGTCCATGTTCTTCATGTTGGCAAATTCAGCCCACATGTGGTGGAGCTGAGGGACATCTGCGTTGGCAGCAATCTTCTCCTGCAAGTCTTCAAGCGCGCCGTCAATGTCGCCTTCTCGGAACAAAGCGATGGGCTTTTCCAACAATTCTTCAACCATGGTCTCTTCTCCAGCCTTGCGTAGCCGATTGGCCTTTTCAAGGCTCGCTCAACCACCGCTGGCCTCAGGATTCGCTTTCTGCCTCGTTGGCAAGGGCGCTCTTGATGTCCTCAAGCATGTTGGATTGTGAGTGCTTTCGGTGCATCTCGTTCAGCATCATTTTGATGTCCTCCCACTTTCGAATTTTGTAAAAGCAATGGCGGGGGTCGTGGTCGACGCGGCGGGTCGTGCGCTGGTAGGTCAAAAACGCAAAGAACGACCGGAATATACCTTTCCGCACCTTTTCGGTGGTGGAGTCATCGGCACTGGAACCCGTTCCGGGGAGATTGCCTGCACCTGCGTTCACGCCCACGGTCTCTTCCATCAGCCCAACGCCCGAGTCCGTCATGATGGTCACGGTGGCGTACCCCAAGAGGGTCCCCATCGGCGTGCGCTCGACCATCACTTCGGAAATGCGGTCAAACAGGATTCGTCGGTGCGAACGGGAGAGCAAAAAGGCGTGGTGATAGATGATGGCGTTTGTGGTAACAACGTAGGAAAAACTTCGCTGATACTTGTAGGTCAGCGCCCAAAACAAAAGCGTGAACATGAGGCCTGCTACAAGGTAGTTATAGGTGTCAAACGGAATGAAATCGAACGCCCCCTCCTCTGCTCCAAACAAACCTGCGATAGCCCCGACGAGGTTGTCGGCCGTGATGATAAGCGGCAGGAAGGTTGCACCGAGCATGGCCATGGTGACCCAGCGTCCTGAGGTTGAAATGTTGAGCATTCGGTTGGCCCATGTAAGGAAACCCATCACCAACACAAAGCCAATCGGGAGGCTTTCCCAACTTGTGACTTCGATGAGTTTTGCCGTGAACTTCAACAAAAACGAAGCGTCGTCTGCAGGATTAATGCCATTTTCAAACAACATGTGGACACCAAAAACAAGGCCACCGAGCACGTACATGCCCAAGAATGCCAGCGTACTGGGGCGAGCGACACCGTTTTCGAGGATTTCTTCACCGGCGATCAACCGATATTTGTCCCTCGCTGCGTCGTCGGAGGGGGTTTCCTCTTTGGGCTCCTCGACGGGCGTCTCGGCCGTTTCCTCGGCTGCCTGTTCCTCGCTCATGCTGGGTCCTCAAATGGCTATAATACCAAGTGAATCAAATAACTTCCCCCGGAAGGACTGCCTTTTTCAGTGTAATACACCCCATGCATGCTCTGCGTTTCCACGAGCCCAACCGTAGTCGCCTCGTGTTCGACGACCGAATTCGTCCACAATTTCCAACCGCGTTACGTCAAGCGGGTATTCGTTGTAGGTTAGGTGGGACCAAAGGCCACCGCGGGTCGGTTGGTCGAAGTGCCAGTGCGCACGCTCGACCGCTTCCACCGTCAATTTGATGCTCGTTCGTCCGTTCCACATGTGCACGTTGAATTTTGGAAGCGGTGCGCCGGGGTTTTGGCCGTGTTGGCCTTCGATGCGTTTTGAAACAACTTTTTCCACCTTGACTCTGGCGAAACGTTCGGTGCGTTGGTGCTTAGCATCGTGGAACAGTCCACCTTGCGATAGGGCAATGTGCTGGATGTCTCGTTTTTTCCATGGACGTGGCGTTCTGGCCGTCATGGTTGGTGAAAGATGCGGGAGAAACCAGTCCATGTACGAGCCGTCCTCAAAATGGAGCACGCCCCAATACCACGGCGGTGATGGAGCCTGGACACAGACCTTCTGAAAATAAGCCGTACCGGTTACGTGTTCCCCGTCAATCTCCCCCTGCACTTTGGTTCCGTGAACCCGCAGGATGTCGTAGCCCATGGAGGCGGCATAGGTGGCGGTGGACGGCCGAGCGACCGACATGGCGGGATTCCACGGCGTTAGCGAAAGTTGCATGGAGGCAGGAGCACCGCTCTCAACCGCTTGCTTGTCGCCTCGCAGGTTCAGCCAAAACGACCCTTTGTCGCTGTGGAGTCCCATGGAAAGGTCGTCGGGCAAAAGCGGGACGACGGCACCTCCTCCGTTTCCCGTTCCGGAGGCGGGCCACGATGGATGTTCGTCGGTCATGGCGATCATGTTGCACGTTCGCTTGATGTAGGGTTCATGCATGCGATTTCCGTCAAACCACCAAGCGCAGACCATACCGTCAAGCACCATCCCGCCGTGGTCGTCCACCCCGGGGCGCCCTTTCGGTTTCCACGGCGTGTTGTTCACCTCAACTCGGTCGTTGTCCTTGGTGGACCACAACACCATCAGTTGTTTTCCCCAACGCTCGCCCTCGGGGTCGTCGATCATCACCAGCCACCACCACCAGTCCCACGTCATGTGCCACAGGGGTTCGCGAATTCCCAGTTTCCACATGGTGGAAAAATCACCTTGGAAGGATTCCACAGCGGGTTCGGTCACGGTTCCACCTCATTCAATTTCCTTGGACTTAAACAGCGCACTTCCAAGCAGCCAACAGGCAGCCGTTTGAAACACCAAAACAAACACGGAGACGATAATGGTCCCCAGCGCACCCAATCCCAGACCCGGTGTGGACCAGAAGAGATTGAGCGCCTCTGATCCTTCGAGGGGTCCGTTACCGCCCCCCCACAGGCCCATTTGGATGAACAACGGCGTATCCGACCATGCCAACGCCGCACCGGCGTCGACGATGTTCATGGCCCACCCGATCACGGAAAACCGGAGGATGGAGGCATCGGGGGCACCGAGCGTGGTCAAGATCATGCCCAGCTCCCAAGCCGCAAACGGGAGGGCCAAGACCATGCCGTGTTTCCACATGACACCGAGGGTGCAGAACAACATGCCGTACACCATTACTGCCAAAATCGCCCCCAGCCAAACCGCCATCCAAACCCCAAGGTCGTCAAGTCGGAAGAACCCTTCACTCGGCCCGGCAAAGCCGGTGATGATGGCCAATACCGCTATCAGAACGGTCAGGTAGACCCAAGCCATGGCGTAGAAGCCGAGCAATCGATACAGGAAGACCTCCCCTCTCGCAATCGGTTTGGCGAGCATGAAGTGCATCGTCCCCGACGTCATTTCGTTTCGAATCAGTCCGGTCGCCATGAAAAGGGGAACAAAAATGCCGACCAAAAACACGACCCCAAGTTTTCCAATGGCCAGCACGAAACTTCGGTGGATGGCCTCGAGCGCATAGGCTTCATCATCAGGGTCTTCGTCGACGTTGCCGTCGGAGCGAACGACAAAGCCACCGGGGTTCCATCGTTCGGAAACCAGTTGAATGTCGCAGGGGATGCCGTTGTTGTTGGCGTCCTTTTGGGAGGCTGTTCTTGATTCAACCTCGCAGTCACCGTTGTCGTCTTTACCGACGCTTCCGGTGGCCAACACATCCCAGTCGAAGTCGTCCTCGTTGATCCAGACGCTGGGGTCGTCTGGAACCACGCTCGGGTCGAGAATGCCCGGGTGGGAGTTTGAATCAAAAATATCGGTTCCGTAGAGACTTTCCTGCCCGTTGGGGTAGCCGTCACCGTCCCAATCGTAGGAATCACCGTCGTTGTCAATGGCTTCGTAATCCCTCGTCATGGCGCCGATGTAGAACATGGTCAGCACGCCCATGGCCGCCACACCGACGATC
>MDTG01415785.1_pt1 | contig 10334 bp, 7 predicted proteins | sample 811421 | NCBI WGS metagenome assembly MDTG01 (sample SAMN05326645, study PRJNA326480) | marine metagenome | isolation source: seawater | place: Pacific Ocean: South East | collected 2011
CTTCGCTCTAGGCAGTATCTTCGCTCTAGGCAGTATCTTCGCTCTAGGCAGTATCTTCGCTCTAGGCAGTTAGTGCGGCGCTTGGCTATTAATCTGATTAGGCAGCGTACTGCTGCCTGCTATCAATGCCTTTGCCAACAGTTTGTGGGTAAGTACCGATAACAGTTCTGTTTCTGCTTCACTTCGCTCTCCATCAACGCCAGTGATTGCCATGGCAACCTCTAGGGTTTTTTCTGCGTTAAAAGATAGGTCATCTTTTAGCGCTCGCATGAACTCGAGTTCGTCGCCAGTATCAATAGCTTGTCTAGTCTGATAAATCGTATCGTTCAAGAAAGCTTCTCGGCAAATTGGGCTCTGCCAGTCTAGTTCTTCAACCATGGAATTGAGATAATCTTGTTCAGATAACGTCACCATACCGTCTACTTGGTATAACAATACTGACAATTTGATAAGTGCTTGATTAAAGGTTTGTTGCTGTGAAAGTTGCATAGTTTCATCCTCTTCGTGCCATACGCATTGGCACCACTACTTGCCCGCATCCTGCTAGGCAGTTTATTGTTTTTCACGAGAGTCTTAATGTTGCTCCTGCTCGTTGACAGCTATATTACGCCACCATGAACAATTAAGTTCAATGTGTGAATTAAATGTAAAATAACTGTTGTTATTATAGTCTTTTCTTTGCGAGATCCAAGTAAACTTGCGTATGAGAAGCCCGAAATAAGTGTAAATATAGTTGTAAAGATGAGTGTAAATACAAGGGCCGCTAGCGCAGCCCTAGGGTGATATCGTTAATGTAGAAGTTGCCTGTAAACGTTTTGTCATTTTCACCATGGGGATCGAGGGCAAAAAATTGTTTTTCTTGATCAGCAAGCGCTTGATATCCACCAATCACTTGATACATCCATACCTCACGATCAAACGCTAACGCCTTTTCTTCATAATAGGTTAACGCTGTTTTCGGTTGGCCCGAATCAATAACCTCACAGAAGAAGTCTTCAATGGCCAACTGTAATTCATCCTTTTCAAGAGATACCGTAGATTGTGCAGTTACATCGATATCTTGTTGTGCTTCAGCATCGTCATGTTTAGTAGCACGTTGATGAATATGCGTAAGCGAGGACACAATTTCTTGGTAATCGTTCTCGTGCTCGACATTATTCACGTCTGGCGCAGCCGCACTCATCACGCTGTTCGATTGATTAAACAGTACTGGCACTTGAGTCAAGTTAGTGTAGTTACCCGGCGCAAAGTCAGAGTGTTGCTCCATGTGTAGCAAGTAGCCCTTAAGCAAGCGGGTACGACCTTGGAATTCTCTAAACCGGCCAAGTAAATCTATCAAGCGCGCTTGCACAACCGAGAGTTCTTGCGCGGCTTTTGAAAAGCGTTGCTGCAAAGACACCACCAGCAAATGGCGAAGTTCGCGGTTTGAACCTGCTATTTCACTTAATTCATCGAAGCGGAAACATTCCAGCTGTGATAGCAAGTCAGTCACCTGCCCTTGCGCGAGTTCGTTTTCACGAATTTTCGCATCTACCGACGACACATAACCAAACTCATTGGTAATACGCCCGAACAATACGCGTACGCTATTTGATAATGACTCAGACAGTTGATACACATGCTCGGTTAAATCACTCATGTGAGCGGCAGATTCGTTGTATTTATTATAATGCAGGGCTTCTTTGTAATGCTCGGCTAAGGTTTTTAAGCTAGCGAGTGACGCACCGATATTGGCATTAATGGTGCGGTTTCGCTCGTCTTGTAAACTACCTTCTAGTAACGTACGCACTGCACTTTTAAGTCGTAATTCACTTTGCGATTCTGGGCGCCAAAGCACACCAAGCTGCACCAATTGCTCTAATACCTTAGGGCTGTGGTTTTGCTCATCAACCGTGCCGTTTATATAAACCTGCATGATAAGGTCGCTGTGCTTACCCAATGCATTTAGTAAGCGAGCGCCGGTTTGAATAAGCGCCTGGCTCATAACAAACTACCCTGGGTAATAGCAGCATCAGCTTGCTCAGATAAACTTAACGCTTCTGTTTCATCAATAAAACGCAGCATTTCATACAAGTGCTCTACTTTACCGGTGGCAAGGTAAATCTGCTTTTCTGGGTTTGGCTTGGTTAAGTAACCCATTTCGGTTAAGCGTTTAAATACCTGCTTTAACTGGCCATCTAAATTTACGCTGGTAGAACCAAACATGCGGTAACGAGAAATTTTCTCGAGTTGCTCGGCATACGCAGGGGTATCTTCAATAGTAGTTTGCAGTTCGTTTAAGCGAATAGCATTACCCATAGTCACCGGCATATCAGACTCATTGGCTTGTTGTACTAACAACAACCATTCCACAAGTGGCACAAGGTTCGAAGCAGTATCCTGAAACTGTTGGGTTAAAATTTTGCGCTCGGCCTCACCAATGGTTAAGTAACTGGCAAAAAACACATCGCCTTCAGCTGTGCTTGAAAGCGTGCGGTTTAGCAATGCTAAATGAGGCTCTAATTGCTGAGCTTTCTCACGGTTTTTCAAAAAGCGCCATGCTTCCTCGTCAGTAACCTGACAAATAAACGTCCCTTGCAATAGTGCGCTTAACACGCGGCCTTGTTCAGTCATCATGATAATGTCTCCTGGCTAGCGGCGTTCCCTTTATCTTGTGCTTTTTTAGCTTGTAGGCGAGCAGCAATGCCACTGGTTCTAGGCTGAACCACCTGCAATTGACGGGTGACCTTGTCAATAAGGTAGCGATTTTCAAACAAAGTCAGTACTTCCGATTCAGGGTTCGGGAATGCGCCTACAACACTAATGTTATTGTTCTGACAAGCATCGAAAATTTTCTTCACGTTGCTTTGATGCAGCGTACCTAGCTCATCAATGGGCCAGTGTACGGTTGCTTCTGCATCGCCTCGCAATAAACGGGTAAAGGCCAGTAAGAACTTACATAAAATAAGATAAGCCATACCATGACTGGACGATTCATTTAACTGGCGATCGGTGCGAATAACCAAGTCGCTCTTGCCTTCACGTAGATGAAGTTCGATATCAAGCAACTTGCTGATGCCGCCAGTAAGTGCAGCGCGGCCTAAAATATCTAGCACACGACGCATACTGAGTCCGTACTCTTCTTCAGGCAAGGTATTTGCGCCCTCTTCCATCCAATGTTCGTACAGCTTTCTAAATTGTTCTAGCTCTGGCCAAAATTCTAGCTCGCTAATGCGAGAGCGAATTTTCACTGCTGAATCAGATACACCATCTAGGAACAATTCACCGTCGACCTCTTGGGTAATCCGGCGGCTTTGCGACACAATGCGCTTGTCTATGTCGGCAAGTACGAAGTAGTACTGAGACAAATCGGCACCGAATATTCGGCCTTGCTCACGTAAGCCTTGTAGTTTCTGTGGCACTATTACATTAAGCAACTGAGATAAGTGAGATACCATACGGCGATGATCGAAGCTCTTTACCCCGTGGGCGTTAATAGTGGCGCATTCTTCACGTGCGCGTTCCCAGGTATCAGACAGCCCAGTTCCTGCTTGCGCTGCAATTAGCTGATCGAACCTTTCTACATACGCGCGAATATCGCTATACAGAGTGTCTCGTTCTTGCAAGTGCCCTTGTACTTCAGAAATACGCTGGTTAACACTGACATCGTCGTGCTTAATTTCAGTAAACTCTTTTGCTGCTTGCAGGGTAAGTTTACTGAGTGATTTGCTTAATGTGCGAACTTGCTCAAGTTGATCCGTTGCAGTTTTAAGCTTAGTTTCAAGTGATGCTTGTTGTTCTTGCAATTGTTCACGGGTCGTTTTGTACTCGCTTTGCTTTTGCGCTAAACCGCGCTCAGATTCCCCTAACGATTTCCGTGCTTTTGCTAGTTCGTCTTGCCATACCACTTTTTGTTTAGTGAAAATGGTAGCGTACCAACGTTCGTAGTCAGCCACTTTATGGCGGTGGGTTTCGGTGCGGTTTATATCTTCTTTCAGTTTATTAATTTGCTTCTTAAGTTGGCCTATTTCATCGATATCTACACCACGATTATTCAGCTCATTTTCAAGCCACTTTTGCATATCTTCACGGTCGCGAGCAGCATTCGCTTTTGCTTGCTGCATGTCTTTATCAATTTGCGCAATACGCCCAGTGCTGTCGGCAATAAGTTGTTGCCAATGGAAGCTATGTTCTGTTTCCGACTCTCGCTGCTGATCTTTTATTTCGTCACGGCTAAGTTCATATTGAGCTTTGGCTTGCTTTTGGGCTTGAAGATTAGCTTCAAGTTTTGTTTTCGCCTTTTGCTTGCGCGCTGAAAGCTCCTGCTGGTATTCGCTTAACAAGCTATCGCGGTCTTGTTGCGCGCGCTTACGACTAGCTTCAGCACTTTTCACTGCATTGTCTTTTTGCGTCATCGACAATTCAGCGTTACGCACATCTTCATTAGCTTTAGCTAAACGCGTTTCGCATTCATTCTGCGCAGCAAGGGATGCCGCTTGACGTGTTTCAGCTAACTGAAGCTGTTGCTTCAAGGCTTGTTCAGTTTGCGCGTATTCTGGCGTTTCAAGTTCTGAGAGGCCTAAGTTGATGCCCATCAGCGAAGTGCTCGTTTCGCTGGTGTCTGATTTAGCGTCTTCGGCAGCTTTAGTCACGCTGGGGCTTAAGTCGTTCCGGTCTAACAATTCAGGGCGAAGTACTTTACCTAGGGTTAATTCCCAATCATCAACATTGGCACGTAAGAACTCTAGCAATGAGCCCTCACCTGGGTACAGCAAGCTATTGATTTTTGAAACTGCACTTTCTTCTTTTTGAAAGGCAACGCGCGCTTTATCAAGGGCGTTTGAAGCATCTTGCCTAAACTGCACTGCTTTACTATGGGCTTGCTGAGTTTGTCGGTAAGCCGCTCGAGCCGCATCTTCGTTAACCGACGCTTCTTTAGTGGCGGCATCAAGCAAATCTAATTGCGACTGCTCAAATTCGTTGTAGCCCGCGTTAGATAGCGAGGCCTTTAGTTCAGCTTCAGCGACTTTCAGCTCACCAGACGCAGTTTGAAAATTGGCTTGTAAGGTGCTGAGCTGGCCCGCGTAATCATCTCGAATGCGGGCAATGGCTTCGTGTTCTTGTTGGGTTTGTTCTGCTTTGGTTTCCGCTGCCTCTTGCCTTGCCGCTGATAGTGACTCTAACGAGAGTGACAACTTATCGCCTAGTTCAGCCAATCGTTTGTTATAGGCTGATTCTATATCTTGGTGTTTTTCAGTAAGTAATAGATAGCGGCTGTCGGCCAATTCACGGGCGTTTTGCCATTGCGCTAAATTAGCAACGTCTTCTTTTAACTGGTCGATATTCTGGTCTTGCCATTTATCGAATTCACGTTCGACGGTATCCAGCTCACTGGTGTATTTTTCAACATCGGCACGGGCAGACGAAATAACTTGGTTAAGATGATCCCGCGTATCGTGCCACTGACTATCAGTTTGTTTACGCTGGAAGGTATTCTCGTCTAATTCGTTTTTAGTGGTATCAACGCGAGTGGATAAGTGCACTTTATCTAGCTCAAAGCTATGCTTTAAATTAGCTAATAGTTGCTCAGTGCTGCTTAATGCCATATCGGCTTGTTCAAGTTTGCTGAACTCAGGGCGAATATTGTCGAACTGTTTAATTAACTGGCACTCTTTAATCCAGTCATCAACACGATTACGGCTTAAGCCTGATGTAGGCGGTGTTACCCCATCTTCTTCCAAAATAGCGGCAATCATGGCTTTGATGGTTTCCATCTTGCCTTCTTTTGAATGCACCGCTTTTGCAAGTTTTTCAATATGACGCATATGCTTGCTTGGCTCGCACAGGCTGAATATTTTGGCGTAACCTAATAGTTCTCGACCGTTACCGCTTTGGTTCAATACACCATGATCGTTTTGTACAATCGCGCGGAAATCTTTGGTGTTCAGTAAACTGGTTACCATCACGTTATTGCGTTTCATTGCGCGAGCAAGTTCTGCACTGCTTACGCTAACGTGTTTACCACTTTTTTGCTTAATTAAGTAATCGTCAATATCGAACGGTTTACCCACTAAGCGATAGTTAACGCCCGTGCCATTAGAACTTAGAACCGCTTGGCATATATCACCGTCAGCGCGAGCATACTCATAAATAATAAAGCTAGATAAACGAGGTAAGTACCAACGCTCAAAACTGTCACGAGTGGCAGGAACTACACGACTAGGATATTCGCCGTAAAAAACTGGAATGAGCCGCTGCAAAGTCGTTTTACCCGATGCATTCGTACCACAGATGTTGGTATGCCCATCAAGCTTTAATTCAACCACACCCGGCAAATGGGTATCGATGAGAACAATACGTTTTAAGCCTGCCATTCAGTATCCTATTATTTTGAGTATCAGCACACAGCCCCCTTTGGAGCTTGAAGCACATTTATCTATTTTAAACGTTGTATTTTTACAATTAACAAATTGCACCTCAGATGCTACTTGTAAATCGATTAATGAGCCGTTCAGTGTATTATGAAATGAATGATTTGCACAGGCAGTATGAAGAGACAAACACAGTAGAATGAATGACTGCTGTTTTTTTACGCAATGGTGATAAGTGTTGTACTAAAAAGGGAAAGTTAAGCGACTACCTTGGCAGTAGTAACGTGGAAACCATGCTTAGTAAGCCATGCGAAACCTTCGCTCGAATTCTCGACATGACAAATATTGTCCTTGTGTTTCTCTGCATCTAACATGCGATTAAGCTGGTACGTTTTAAGTGCGTGATCTTTATAGACCCTTGCAGTATGTGTCATATTATTAACTTGTGCCCAAACAAGCATTTCATTAATGACAGGCTCTACGTCTGGGGTAGACAACGCCCATTCGTCAAAATAAACAAGGTGTGCCCAAGGAGTATGATTAAGCTGTCGGCCTACTTTTTTAAATTCTTGGCTAAATTTCTCTGCAATAGCAAGATCCCAAGCGCCTTTGACATGCACAATCACCACATTATTGTCTGTTCTAATGAAGTAGTTCGCTTTGATCATTACGGTCTCGTATCAAAAACTAATCGCGTAAGACTTTATTATAGCTCACGGTTGTCTAAACCATAATTTTACTAACTGATAAAATTCACTTAATTAGCAATACAGGAGAGGTGATAGACGCGAAAACTGTTTACGTCCTGTCACTTAAACCAAACGACTCATCTATAGAATTAGATGCAAGAAAATAAAAAAAGCCCCATCTATAAGGATGAGGCTTTCAATATAATTAATTTTTTTAGGCTATCTTGGAGGGAACATACCACCACCGCCGCCGAAGCCACCAGGGCCTCCGCCGCCACCAAATCCACCTGGACCGCCCGGCCCACCTGGAGGCATCATGCCTTTCATCTGGCGCATCATTTTCTTCATGCCGCCACCAGACATTTTCTTCATCATTTTTTGCATTTGAGTAAACTGCTTAAGTAAACGGTTCACATCTTGAATCTGGGTACCAGAACCTGCAGCAATACGACGTTTGCGAGACCCTTTGATGATATCAGGGCGAGAGCGTTCAGCGGGTGTCATCGAATTAATGATGGCTTCCATCTGATTGAACTGCTTGTCGTTGGCCTGCTCTTTGATTTTTTCAGACATACCGCCCATACCCGGCAGTTTGTCCATCATTCCCATCATGCCGCCCATGTTCTTCATTTGCTCAAGCTGATCTTTAAAATCTTGAAGATCGAAGCCTTTACCTTTTTGAACTTTCTTGGCCAGTTGTTCCGCTTTGTTGCGGTCAACTTTACGTTCTACTTCTTCAATTAAGCTGAGTACATCACCCATGCCTAAAATACGTGAAGCGATACGCTCTGGGTGGAATGGCTCTAGCGCATCGACTTTCTCGCCCATACCGATAAACTTAATAGGTTTACCTGTAATATGACGAACAGAAAGTGCAGCACCGCCTCGCGCATCACCATCGGCTTTGGTTAAGATTACACCGGTTAGTGGTAGTGCATCGTTAAAGGCTTTTGCTGTATTTGCCGCATCTTGACCTGTCATGGCATCAACCACGAACAAGGTTTCAATTGGCTTAACAGCAGCGTGTAAGTCTTTAATCTCGTCCATCATGTCATTATCGACATGCAAACGACCTGCGGTATCAACTAGCAGTACATCAAAAAAGTTTTTCTTCGCTTCATCAATGGCGCCTTCAACAATGTGAATAGGCGTTTGCAAAATAGTCGACGGGTGAAAAGATACATTTACTTCGCTAGCAAGGGTTTCCAATTGTTTGATCGCCGCTGGGCGATAAACATCGGCACTTACTACCATAACCTTTTTCTTTTCACGTTCTGTTAAGTATTTAGCCAACTTAGCCACAGAGGTGGTTTTACCCGCTCCTTGCAGGCCAGCCATTAAAATAACCGCCGGAGGCTGAGTGGCAAGGTTTAGCTTTTCGTTAGCTTCACCCATTACCGCTTCTAGCTCAGACTGAACAATCTTAATAAAGATTTGGCCAGGCTTAAGGCTCTTGGTGACTTCAGTCCCTACCGCACGTTCTTTAACTTGTGCAACGAAGGATTTGATAACCGGTAATGCAACATCCGCTTCAAGTAACGCCATGCGCACTTCGCGAAGCGTTTCTTTAATGTTGTCTTCTGTAAGACGCCCCTTACCACTGACATTTCGTAATGTCTGGCCTAAGCGTTCTGATAAATTTTCAAACATAGTATGAAACTTCTATTTATTTCAGACGTAATGCGCCTATTGTAACGTAAAAGGGCGACTTAACGTACCGTCTAGTGAAGGAAATTTCTTTCCTCTGCCTACTGCTCATGCATACAAGCCTGCCATGAGCCACCATTAAACTAATTCAGGTGGTTATTGTCTCATCTCGTAGGCTTGCATGCGAGGGAATTAAACGAACTCTATTGCCCCAATACATGGTACTTGCATAAAGAAAAACAAGGAGATGGTTGAATTTAAGCCCAACTTCCAGTATCAATACCGCCAGTATTGGTGATAAACACCATTTTTTACAGGAAACATCATGAACACCGCTTTCGCCATCGCCGCCGCTGCGCTTTACGCTATGGCCGCCATTGTTTTACTTGGCAAGTTTGTGCACCAAGAAGGCCCAAACAAACGCTTAGGACTAGGTATTGCTAGCTTAGGTGTAGTTGCGCACATTGCATTTTTGCTTAACGTAATTATGGTAGCGCCTGGCCAAGACATGAGTATTACTAATGTGCTTTCATTAGTAGCTTGGATAATCACCACCGCCATGCTGATATTTGCTCGCGCTATTCCCAATCTTATTTTGCTTCCTGTGGTATTTGGGTTTGCTAGCTTATCGGTACTAGCCTCGTTGTTTATTCCCGTGTCTTATATTATGCATATAGAGTTGCAACCAGGGCTAGTGGTGCATATCAGCTTATCTTTGTTTGCTTATTGCACACTGGTTATTGCCTTTCTTTATGCCTTGCAGATGTCATACATTACCTATCGATTGAAACAAAAAGGCGCAACGCTGTTACATTCGTCTTTGCCACCTCTGATGTTAGTAGAAGGCATATTGTTTAAGCTTTTGCTGGCAGGTACATGTTTGCTATCTGTGTCGCTTCTTAGTGGGTTTGTTTTCTTAGACGATATGTTCAACAAAACGTATGCGCATAAAACGGTGCTATCAAGCGCCGCGTTAGTGGTGTACTTAATATTACTAGTAGGTCAGAAGCTTCGAGGATGGCGCGGAAAACAAGTGATCTTCATGACAGTACTTGGTGTTATTTTACTGTCACTTGCGTACTTCGGTAGTAAATTGGTTCGAGAGATATTGCTGTAAATCGCCATTTATCCAAATGAATTAATCAAATTTACGTGCACACCTTGCGTATGCTGCGTATATTGCACATGTAGACCCAATTTCAAATTATAGTATTTGAACATCAATAAATGATAGGAACCCAATAGTTGGACGACATATCTACGAGTACGCTGTTTATCGCGCTCGGCGTACTCATATTACTTTCTGCGTATTTCTCTAGTTCTGAAACAGGCATGATGTCGATAAACCGATATCGCCTTAAGCACCTGCAAAACGAAGGCAATAAATCTGCCCAACGGGTTCAAAAACTTCTCGACCGTCCCGATAGACTTATAGGTCTTATCTTAATAGGGAACAACCTCGTTAATATTGCCGCTTCATCGTTAGCGACAATAATTTGTATTCGCTTGTTTGGCGATTATTGGGGCTTATTTGCAGCCACCTTTGGCTTAACCTTAATTTTGCTTATTTTTGCAGAGGTCACCCCAAAAACATTAGCTGCGCTTTACCCAGAAAAAGTGGCCTTCCCAAGTTCGGTAATACTGTTGC
>MDTG01015330.1_pt1 | contig 10333 bp, 10 predicted proteins | sample 811421 | NCBI WGS metagenome assembly MDTG01 (sample SAMN05326645, study PRJNA326480) | marine metagenome | isolation source: seawater | place: Pacific Ocean: South East | collected 2011
CTGATTTTATAAGTGAGCGGATGCTGACCCATCCAGGTAGAACAAACTCATTTGAAAATGCAAATACTATGGGTATCGTGGTCATAAAATAAAATGTAGTTTCTATTTATCGTTTTGTTAACACGAATTTTCATTGAGTAAAATAGAAAGTCCATCTTTGATATTATATTTTGGTTCCCATTTAAAAACCTTTTTTACTTTGTCAGAATTTGAAACACAATTTAAAATATCATTCTTTCTACGTTTATTTAAAACTTTTAAGCAGAGATCACTTTTGGATATTAATAATATTTTTTTTGCAATCTCTAGGTTACTGTAAGGTATACCTCCGCCAACATTATATACTGAAGATTTCATAACATCTGAATATAATATTTTGATTATTAAATTAAATAAATCATCAATGAATAAGTAATCTCTCCTGGGCTCGGGATCATTGACAATTAAATCTTGCATATTTTTAACATTTGATATTAAATCCGAGACCAACCGTCCAGACTTTAATCCAGGTCCATAAATATTAAATAACCTTAAGGTTATTAGCGGTAAATTAAAATTTTTTGAAATATTTCGACTAATATTCTCACATACCCATTTACTATCCATATATAGGTTCTTTGGTTTGACTGGATGTTTTTCATCTATTGGAACATAAATAGGATCTCCATAAATGTATGAGCTGAATAAAAGAAATTTTGATCCTAGAAGATCTGCTAATTTTAACATAGATAAAGTGCTAACAATATTATTCTGATAAAGGGAAAAAGGATCTTGAAAGCTTTTAATTATACTAGTGTTGGATCCAAGATGCAAAATCCAATCAAGATTTCTACAACTTTTAGGTACTTCATTCGGAAGGCTTTTTAAATTTCTAGATATAGGATCGAGATCTACTATTGAATGGACACTTTTTAATTTTTTTTTTAAATATTTCCCTATCCAACCATTTGAACCGGTAATTCCAATTTTTAATTTCATAATTTGGAAAGTCCATTTTCACCAAAATAAACCTTTACAAACCGTTTATACCAGTTAATTGTTTTTATCATACCCTCTTCAAATGGGATATTTTCATTCCAGCCAAGTAATAATTTTGCTTCCGTATTGTCAGCTTTCATCCTCCAAATCTCAGTAGGACGATCCTCCAGAGCTCCGATATTCAAAATTGATTTTGAATTGGTCAACTTATGGATCAATTTAACTAAATCTTTGATTAAAATTTCTTTGCCAGATCCAATATTAATTGGATTATCAGGAATTTTAGAAACATTTGTAGCAATAATAAATCCATCAATAATATTATCAATATAATTAAATTCTCTAGTTTGTAACCCTTTAGTGGTTTTTATTGTTTCTCCCTTTAAACACTTTATTATAATTTCAGGTATTATTGCTCTTTCACTTTGATGGGGTCCAAAGGTGTTAAATGGCCTCAAACATAAAATATCTTTATTAACATTTTGATGTTTTTTCATTCTTGCATAGAGTTCTCCTCCATATTTACCAATTGCATAGGGTGAAATAGGGAAAGGTAAATCAGATTCTCTAAAGGGTACTGAATTTTGAAACCCGTATACTTCTGAGGAAGCGGTATAAATAAATCTTCCAAATCTTGGTCCAAATTCTAAAAGATTTGCAGTTGAAATTAAATTTGATAATAATGATTCGTGAACATGATTAAAACTGTCTCCAACATGATTGTATGCGGCTAGATGGTAAATTAAATCATATTTTTTGGTGATTTTATTGATATTCAAAACAGAATCGATATTTCTTAGATCAGCCTCAACAACATTTATATCATCCCATACTGGAACAAGTCTTGGACAATCTATTATGCTTTTATATTTTGCTGTGACAGTAACATTAAACCCTAGTTTAACTAAACGTCTCACCAAATGGGATCCAATGAAACCTGATCCTCCAGTAACTAATATCTCTTTAAATTCCATTTAATCAATTAACGTATAATAATTTCCGATTTTTTCAGATGCTGTTTTTAAATCGCTATTGGTATTTATTGTTACTTGTAAACCACCAAATTTATAGGTACTAACCAAATTCAAATTAATTAAATATTTTATTGATTTTACTAAACCATCTCCATCAGATTGGCCTAAAAAGTTTTTTGGTATTATATCAAAAATATTTGGTTCAATAACAGCGTAGCCAATATAATGACTTAAAATGGGCTTTTCTTCAAATGAAATAACTTTTGAATTTGAATCAAAGTTAACCAAACCAAAAGGATGCTTAATACTAGATATAACAATGGTCATTAATGATTCGGAATTTTTATGAGAGGATACTAATTCTTTAAAGTTAATTTGTCCATAAGTATCTCCATAACTAATTATAGTTGAATCATTAATATATTTTCTCACTGAGTATATACGATCTAGAATTCCAGCGTCATTACCAATATTTGAAAAAATTCCATCATAACCTAATTTATTAATTCCCGCCTTCATTTTATTTCCCATGTAGCCGGTACAGAATACATAACTGTTAAACCCTTGGCTCTTATACTCCCTTAATTTGTACTCCAATAATGGTCTCCCAGCTACTTTAACCAAGGGTTTTGGAGTGATTTTTGAAATATCACCCATTCTTGAACCTCGACCACCACACAAAACAATTATTTTACTTTTAATCAAATAAATCTAATCTCTATAGGGTTAAAAAAGACATATTTAAAAATAATAATTAAATTATCACTAAAAAAAACATAAAAACAATAGTGTAAGTTTAGCATAATAAAAATTATCAATATAATTTTTATTATAAATTAAAACCTCTTTTTCATAATTGTACATAAATAACTAAGATGATTTATTACCTAAAGGAACTCATAAGAATTGAAAATCTTTGGCTCTGAAAATAAGGGTTCCAAAAAGTGGGATATTTTAATTTATCCTAAGAGAGGATGGTTGGAACTTGATCTAAAAGAAATTTGGAGATACAAGGATTTGCTATTTCTTTTAGTTAAGAGAGATTTTACAACGTTTTATAAACAAACTGTCCTTGGCCCACTTTGGTTTTTCATTCAGCCATTTATCACCACAATAATTTTTTCTTTGGTTTTTAATAAAATTGCTAATATCGGTACTGATAAAGTTCCCCCCTTTTTATTTTACTTATCTGGAATTATAGCCTGGAACTACTTTTCTGCTTGCTTAATTTCAACTTCAAATACTTTCTTAGGAAATGCTAACTTATTTAATAAAGTCTATTTTCCTAGATTAATAATTCCTTTTTCCTTAGTTTTTTCAGCACTTGCAAAATTTGGGATACAATTTTCAATGCTCTTAATATTGTATACCTACCTCGTTTTCAAAGATGTTTTAACTTTCAATATAAATTTTAATATTATAGTAATATTACCATTAATCATAATCCAGATGGCAATGATTGGACTAGGTATGGGTATGATCATAGCCTCTTTGACCTCAAAATATAGAGATTTGAGTCATTTAGTCAATTTTGGGACACAGCTATTGATGTATATTTCACCAGTCATTTACCCACTGAGCTCTGTACCAGAATTTTATAAGAAGCTTATTTTTATGAACCCAATGACTCCTGTAATTGAAACTTTTAGATATACTCTTTTTAAAACTGGAGAAATAAGTGTTAGCATGATCTCTTTTTCAATATTTTCGACAATATTTATTTTTCTTACAGGCCTTTTGGTTTTTAATAAAGTCGAGAAAACATTTATCGATACCATATGAGCGAAACCGTAATTGAAATTAAAGACCTCTCTAAGATTTATAAACTCGGTTTAATATCAACTGGCTCGTTTGCCTCTGATTTAACATCGAAGATTTATACAATTATAGGATTAGAAGACCCAAATTCAAAACTTTATCCAAAACACAATGATAAAAATACAAGAAAAGTTGCCCTTTCAAAGTTAAATCTAAAAATAAAAAAGGGCGAAATTCTTGGTGTGATTGGGAAAAATGGTGCAGGCAAGTCTACATTACTAAAGATTTTATCAAGAATTACTGCTCCTACATCGGGTTATGCAAAAATAATTGGAAGAACCAGTTCACTCCTTGAAGTTGGAACTGGATTCCATCCTGAATTAACCGGCAGAGAAAATATTTTTCTAAATGGCTCAATAATGGGTATGACCAAAAAGGAGATTCGTCTAAAATTAAATGAAATAATTGATTTTTCTGGAGTTAAAGAATATATAGATACACCGGTAAAAAGATATTCAAGTGGAATGATTGTTCGTTTGGGATTTTCAGTAGCTGCGCATCTAGAGCCTGAAATATTATTTATTGATGAAGTTTTAGCAGTGGGTGATCTTGATTTTCAAAAGAAATGTCTTGGGAAAATTGAATCTATTTCCAATCTTGGAAGAACAGTTATTTTTGTTAGCCATAATATGGTCGCAGTACAATCTTTGTGCACTCGTGCAATATTAATTGATAAAGGCAAGATAACAGTCGACTCGACTCCAGACAGAACAGTTGCTAAATATCTTCTATCAGAGCAAGTATATAAAACTAAAAAGAAATGGGAATTAAAAGATGCTCCGGGATCAGAAAAATTAAAATTTCTTGAAGTAAAAGTAAGTTCTTTAATTGGAAAAGTAATTACAATCGATTCTGGGTTTAAGATAGATATAACTTGTTATTGCTTTTTATCAAAAACTGCTGTGGATATTACTTTCGAAATTCTAAGTCAAGATGAAATGAAGCTTATTCATCATGGAAACCTTATTTCTGATCCATTAAATTTAATGGTTGGGAAATATAGACTTGAAGCATATGTTCCTGGTTTCGTACTGAACGAGGGAAGTTATAAATTAAAGGTATGGAGTGGTTTGTCAGGCATCGAAAATATTGCTTCAATTGATAATTTCATAACATTTGAAATATCTAATAGCAAAATTGATAAAATCACAAAAAGTTTAGGTGGATTAATTAGTCCGAAAATAAAGTATAAAATATCAAAAGAGGTTAATTAAAAGAATTTTTATACAAGTTCATTTTAAAGAGGGATAATACAATCAATAAAAAATAAAATTTTAAACTATAGCTGATAAATTCTTATTTATAAACTTAAATATAGTTTTTAAATAAAAAGTTTTAAAAAAAACCACCATACTAGGTTCGTATAGATTTGTATTTAAACTAAAGCACAAAGAAAAAAACTATAAAAGAATATGAAAAATTTTTTAATTTAAATAAATGAATATTAATTCAATAAACAAGGAAGAATTTTATAAATATTTTGAAAGTATTAATATATATAATTCAAAAGCATTTATTGATTTAAATAGTTGCAAAGTATCTGAAGTTAAATATCTTTTGTTCAAAGAGAGGAAGGTAAAAGCAGGTATTATTTTAGGAATAAATGATAATTTTTGTTTTTCCCATTTTTCTGCACCTTACGGAGGATTTATTTTTTCAAATCAAAAGATATCCCTTCAATCCATATATAATATTACAAATTGTTTAGATTCTTGGTTTGTTGGAAAAAAGTACAAAGGTATAAAAATCACACCTCCACCCCTTTTTTATGATCAATCTCTTATTTCAGAATTATCAAATTGTTTTAATAGGTTAAAATATTCATTGTCAATAGATCTAAACTATCATTTTGAGCTAAAGTTTATGAATGATAATTATTTATCAGTAATATATCCAAATGCTAGAAAAAATTTGAAAAAAGGATTTAGGAATAGTTTAAAGTTTAAGAAAGTTTCTAAACAAGCTAGTTTTCAAAAGGTATACAGTATTTTAAAATTGAATAGAGAGCAACGTGGATTATCCCTAAAACTAAGTTTTAAAGAAATTATGGACCACACAAAAATAATTACCACTGACTTCTTTATGATTCTCTTAGAATCAAAAATCATAGCGTCAGCTATATGTTTTCGCCTAAACTCAGATAAGGTACAGGTAATTTATTGGGGGCATGATACCGACTTTAACACATATGCTCCTATGAATTATCTAAGCTACAACATATTTAGATACTACAAAAACTTAAATTTTAAAATTGTTGATATAGGACCCTCAACTAAAAATGGTTTACCCAATTATGGTTTATGTAGATTCAAAAGGAGTATAGGATGTTCAGTTTCTAATAAATTTCAGTTTCAAAAAACAAAAAATTAAATTTTGAAGGTTCACAAGCTACCATATAAAAATATTTTAAACTCAAATATAAAATATTTTGCAAAATCTGGAAGAGATTGTTTTGACTTTATTTTTAAAACATATTTATGTAAGACAAAAAAAATTCTCATGCCTAGTTATATTGGACAAACAAAGAAAGAGGGCTCAGGTGTTTTTGACCCTGTGAGAAAAAACAAGCTTTTGTTTGATTTTTATCAGTTAGATGAAAAGTTACAAATTAAATTTAAAAATCTAGAAAAGAAGGTTAAACTTGGAAATGTTCAAGCTATTTTTATCATCCACTATTTTGGTTTTTTTCAAAAAAAAATGCTTGAAATAAGCTTATTATGTAAAAAACACAACCTCATTTTAATAGAAGATTTTTGCCATACACTTTTCCCTCCAAAAGAAGTTAATTATAAATCTGATTTTAAGATCTTTTCTATTCATAAAACATTGAACACTAAAAATGGAGCTTATTTCACATCTAATGAATTATTTAATCATAAAAAGAGGACATATGTAAATAGTTCTAATATCAATCTAAAGTCGCTAAATACTTTTATAAATAGTAACTTATTAAGGATAAAGAATATAAGAAGGAATAATTATTTATTTTATTATTCTGAACTTAGAAACATAAAATTTATTTCAATTTTTGAACCAAATTTGTGTGGACAAGAAGTACCTCTTAACTTTCCAATTTTAGTCAAAAATGAATTTAGAGAAAAACTATATTTTTATTTAATATCTCAAGGAATTGAATCGTGTGCAATGTGGTATGAACTAATACCTGAAATTAGAAGAGATAAATATTCATCCTCTTTTTCTATTTCTAAATCTATATTAAATCTATCTAATCATCAGGATATTGGGAAGAGAGAAATTTTATATACTGTAACCAAAATTAAGGATTTTTTTAATTAATGTTTATACTAAACCCAGAGAAATATAGCACTCCAACATATCGAATTGGTGCTTTTCAAACAGGTGATATTTCAAAGTTTCAAAAGATAAAATGCACAAACAAAAGTGTAGAGAAGTTTTTTAATAATCTTTTTTTAAATGAAAATGTACTATTTACTGATGACGGACGCTCAGCTATCTTACTTGCTCTAATTGATTTATCTTTAAATTCAGATGATGAAGTAGCAATACTAACAACCTCTGGAAACACTTATATAGCAAAGTGTGTCACCGATACTATAGAAAAAGTTTGCAATTGGTCTATGAAGGTTTCTAATAAAACAAAAGCTATTTTAGTTAATCACGAATTCGGAATTCCAAAGAAAGATGCTCGCGATTTGAAAAAGTATAATCTACCGATTATTGAAGATTGTTGTACTACATTTTTCACTTATATTTTAAATCCTCAAATAGCAAAAACAGGCGATTATATTATTTTTAGTTTTCCTAAATTTTTTCCAATTCAAGTGGGTGGTTTATTAGTAACTAAAAAAGAGCTTAAAGATTTTAATTATTTAATTAATCAAGATAAATATAATCATATTACTAATGTTCTATCTGCAACATTAACCGATATAGAAACTAATATAAAAAAGCAAATATCAAACTATAGTTATCTATGTAAAATTTTTTCGGCCATCAATATACATCCAAGGTTTAAAAGGGAAAAACTTACAGTTCCATCAGTTTTTATGTTTAGGATTCAAAATAAGAACGTTAACTTAAATGAACTAAAAGTATTTGTTAATTCTCATGGAATTCAAAGTAGTGTTTTCTATGGAGAGAGATCTTTTTTTATACCGTGTAATTATAGATTAGAAAAGGCTGATTGTGATTATTTTTTTCAAGTAATAAATAACTTTTTAAATGAAAATGGTTAAACTGGTACTCTTTGGAAATGGAAAACCTTTGGAAGATTTAATATCCTCAATGGACACTAATACTTTTAAAATAATTGGTGTTTTACAGGATAAGCCACTACAAAGGAGAGAACAAGGTAATTTTAAAAAGTTTTTAGTTAAACGAGAAATACCTTTAATTAGAAATATCTTTGACATTAAATCTAGAATTGATTTAATACTATCATTTAATTATTACAAAATAATTGATATCTCTGAATTTGGAGGAGTTTTACTTTTGAACCTACATATTGGTTTGCTTCCAAAATACAGAGGAAATAATTCTAATGCTTGGGCTGTGCTAAATGGAGAAAAAAAAGTCGGTTACACGATTCATAAAGTAGAAAAAGAATTAGACGGTGGTGATATTTATTACAAGTTTGAATATGATATTAGTGATGACTCAACATATTTAAAAGCAAAACTAGCAATAGATAAAGATATAAAAGTTAGCATAAATAAAAATCTATTAGATATATATCAAAATAAGATTCACCCCATCAGCCAGAAAGGTAAAAAATTCATGTATTGTTTAAAACTAAGGCCAAGGGATGGTATAATAGATAATTGGGATGTTAAAAGTGAGTTTTTGCTGAAAAAGAAATTTGTTTTCTCCAAACCATTAGGCACTGGACTTTTGTTTATTTTCAAGGGTTACTCATGGGAAATTCTAGAGTTGGATATAGTTGATGATTATTTAGTCTCAGTGGGTATTCCTGGTAGTATAGTGTATACTCAAGATGATGCGATATTTATCAAGACCCAAGATACGGCTGTAAAAGTTAAAGCTAAGTGCCTAGATAGAAATATTTTCATTTCTGACTTTATAAAAATGGGAATGCGAATTTGATATTTAACATACAATTTTTAACTTCCTTTAATAGATAAACACCCCATTTAATGTTTGGAAAAATAAAATTTTACGTTGAAGGATAATATTTAAAATAGATTTTGAGTTTTTAAAACTTAAAATGAATAGAACTATAATTTTAATAGTATTAAACCTTTGCAGTAAAAGTAATTTAATATAATAAATTAATGAAAAAATCATGATATTAAATATGCACCATCTATCCTTAATCATTTTTGCTATTATTTAAATAAAATGTCCTTTAAGTATCCAATAATTACAATAAATAGCCTTGTTTATAACAATGCTAATTTTTTTGAGGACTCGTTGTTATCAGTAATTAATCAAACATATCCATCTGAAAAAATTGAACATATTATAGTTGATGATTTTTCAACTGATAATTCTATAAACATAGTTGAATCATTAATATCTAAATATAATCATAAATGTATTTTTCTAAAAAATAAACAAAATTTAGGTATAACGAAATCGCTTAACAAAGCTCTAAGCTTAGCCAAAGGAAAATATTGGACCGGAATAAGTGATGATATTTGGAAAAAAGATAGATTAGAAGTTTTAGTAAAAAATTTGGAAAGCTCAAAATTTAAAGCGCCATTAGCTTGCAGTAATTTTGTTACTTTTAATAGAGAAATTAATCTATTAACTAAGCCTTATTTTCCAAAGAATTTCAAATTCCCCAATGATGTCTTTTCAGAATTTTTAACAAAAAAGAAACTTTTAATTTCAACTCCTACTGTTATGATAAATACAAGCGATTTAAAGAAAATAGGCGGATATAACGAGTCATTTCTGGCAGAAGATTTTGATTTATGGATTAAAATTTTATCAGGGCATAAAATAATATATGTTGATAAAGTTCTAGTTGGATATAGAAAACATAAAAAGAGTGTATCCTCGGTCTACTGGAATAGGATGATTAAAGACTGTTACCAGAGTATTGTGAATATTCAAAATTGTGATCAATTATCTGAGCAACAGCGGATGGCAACTTTGATAAAAAAATTAGATCTTTCAAAAAAGGTCATTTCAATTGAGATAGGTTGTAAAAAAGGTAATTTTAAATCTGTTTTTACTAATTTATACAAGGGTTTAAAAGAACATAATTCATACTCTAAATTTTATAAAAGGTATGGATATGATTTATTAGACGATCTTTTTATTTATTTATTCAAACGAAATTCATTTTTGGCTAGACAAATAAGAAGAAGTATATCTCATAAATTTAAAAATCCTCACAAGATCTATAATTTTATGTTTTTTATTGGAAACATATCAAAAAGACTTGACTACTATTTTCTGATTTTGATAAGTAAATTTGAATCTGTAAAATAATTCAAATCATTAAAATTTTGAAAGACTAACTTTTTTCAAATATTCTTAATCAATAATTAAATGTATATTTTATCCCTGTTTAAATGTAAAAACACCAGAACTCTTCAAATTTATTTTAAACA
>MDTG01054756.1_pt1 | contig 10333 bp, 5 predicted proteins | sample 811421 | NCBI WGS metagenome assembly MDTG01 (sample SAMN05326645, study PRJNA326480) | marine metagenome | isolation source: seawater | place: Pacific Ocean: South East | collected 2011
ATTCAAAGAACGAATAAATTACTTCTTGATTACACATAAATAAACGTAACAAAAGTCTCAAAGTATAATGCCAGCGATCATTACTGATCAGATAAGAGTCTTGAATGCGTCAAACTTTGTAAGCGGTATAGGAAACGCAAGCAATAGTTTTTACGTTTTTATAGGTTTGCCAAATGCAAGTGAGAAGGCATCAGATTGGAATACAAATACTCCATTCCCGATTGATAACTTCGATCAGCATGATGACATATATGATACTCTAATATCTGCAAAGAAAATAAATTCATCCGATGTTCTTAGAGTGGTTCCTAAGTTAACTTGGTCATCAGGTACAATCTATGAGATGTATCGACATGATTATAGTGTAAACAGATTGACCCCACAAACAAGTGCATCAAGTTTATATAATTCTAATTTCTATGTAATGAACAAAGATTTCAGAGTTTATCTCTGTGTATCTAATGGTGCAGACCCTACAAACAGTGGTAAGGGAATCATTTCGCTGGATGAACCTATACATACTGATCTTGAACCTAGACTTGAGAGTGATGGATATGTTTGGAAATATCTTTATACTATAAAACCAAGTGATATTGTAAGATTTGATAGTGCAGATTTTATACCTCTTCCATCTGATTGGTCAACAAATACGGATGTGGCAGATGTAAGAAATAATGCAGTTGATGGAAAAATTGAGACAGTTGTTATTGAGGATGTAAGTAATGCTTCGTATCAATTTACTGGCACTAAAAATGCTGTGCCAATCTTAGGAGATGGTAGTGGGGCATTAGCATCGGTTACCTTTCTTGATGGTAAACCATCTTCCGTACAAGTTACAAACGGAGGTAGTGGTTACTCATTTGCAACATTAGATTTAGACTCTGTAGTTACAGGTGTAGGTGCATCTTTCACAGTCATCATTCCTCCACCAGGCGGACATGGGTCAGACATATACAGAGAATTGGGATCTAACAAAGTCTTAATTTATACAAGAATTGAAAACTCTGATGTCACTAATCCTGATTTTCCAGTAGGAAACCAATTTGCAAGAATTGGTATTGTAAAAAATCCAGAAGTTTTTGACTCACCTGGTACATTACTTACAAAAAGAACTGCATCAGGACTTTACGGTTTGAGATTAGCAGGTGCTGCCACCACGACAATATCCGTTGCAATAGATGGTGAAATTTCACAAACAGTAAGCACAGGTACAACTGCTGTCGGTAAGGTAATTGGGTATGATCAGGTAACAAAAACTTTACAGTATTGGCAAGATAGATCACTTGCTACTATTGGGGTTGGAAACTCAGTTCCTCGCTTTGGATACAGTCTAAATAGGTTCACGGCTACACCAGGCACTGGTGGTAATACAAATATTGTTATTGCTACGACCCTTGGAACCACAGAAACACTTTCTATTGACACTGGATTCACAGGAGTGTCAACAGACGTGAATAGTAAAAAGTATTACTTTGGTCAATCTTATACACAAGGTCTTGCTAACCCTGAGATCAAAAAATATTCTGGAGATATTGTTTACGTAGACAATAGACCAGAAGTTACAAGAGCAACAAATCAACGTGAAGATATCAAAATCATCTTAGAATTCTAACGATGCCACAGAACACCAACCTAAACGTCAGTCCATATTTTGACGACTATGATTCAGCAAAGAATTATAATAGAGTCTTATTTAAACCTGGCACCGCAGTTCAAGCAAGAGAACTAACCACACTGCAATCTATCCTACAAGGACAGGTTGAAAAGTTTGGTAAGCATATATTCAAAGAGGGATCCATGGTGATTCCTGGCAAATATAATTACGATCCTCAATACACGTTTGTAAAAATTGAGTCTACATTTTTTGGTGTTCCTGTAGAGTCATATTACGATAAGTTAGTAGGTCTAAGAATTAAGGGAAAGGTATCTGGCATCATAGCGAGAGTGATGCAGGTAATGTCTTCTACAACATCCATTACAAATAATACAACACTATATGTAAAATTTGAAAGCACATCAACTGATTTACAAAATCAATACTTTTTAGATGGAGAAAATCTTGTTACATTGACAGATTTTACTTATGGGTCTACAACAATATCTGAAGGAAGTGACTTCGCTACTTGTATCATATCAAATGCGACTGGCACTGCAACTGCCTTTACAATAAACAGAGGAATATTCTTTGTTCGTGGTGCTTTCGTAGAGGTGCAAAATGAAACTATCGTTCTTGACCAATATTCAAACACTCCCTCGTACAGAGTTGGTTTCTTTGTTAAAGAGGAGATTATCACTGCTGTTGATGATAATAGTCTATATGATAATGCTGCTGGATTCTCCAATTTTACTGCTCCAGGTGCTGATAGGCTCAAGATTAGTTTATCACTTACTAAGAAAAACCTAACAGATTTTCAGGACGAAAATTTTATAGAATTATTCAGAACAGATCAGGGAGAAGAAAAATTTATACAGAGAAAAGGAGAGGCAATATACAATCACATTGCTGATGAATTTGCTAGAAGAACATTTGATGAAAGTGGTAACTATTTTGTTACTAAATTTGATCTAGAGGCAAAAGAATCATTAAATGACAGACACTCTGTCTTTGGCACATACTTTGCAGGTCAAAAAACAGAGGAGGGTAATGAACCCTCTAAAGACCTAATGAATATAAGGGTAGGTCCTGGTAAAGCGTACGTAAGAGGTTTCGAGGTTGGCACATCTGGTCATGCTTTTCTTGATGTACCAAAACCAAGAACAACAAAAAAAGTAGAAAGTGCAGCAATACCATTTGAATCTGGAAATAAACTTAGATTGAATAATGTGTTCAATGGTGCACAACTTAAGATCAATACTACTGATACAGTCAATTTACAAGATCAAAGATTAGGATCTAATAAAGCAAGTGCAGCAGGTAATATAATTGGTAAGGCGAGAGTTTATGATTACAAACTACAAAATTCTGCATACACAGGCAATACCAGTGTTTTTGAATTATCATTATTTGACATACAGACTAACACTATAATAACTCTTAATCAGGCACATACAATATCTCTACCTGCCGTGATAGAGGGTGCTAGAAGTGGTGCAAGAGGTTATCTTTCAAGTGCAGTTTCTAATAATGTATCAGTCACGTTGAGTCAAACATCAGGACAATTTCTTGTTGATGAAGCTATCATCATTAATGATGTGCAAGATGGAAGAGTTATAACTGAGGTTTCAGAATTTGATCTCAAGGACGTAAAATCTGTCAGATCAACTGCAGGTGGTAGAACTTTTTCTGCTGATGTTGTGCTAGAACCCTCAAAGAATTTTGCAGGTCAAGGTTTCAATATAACAAGTGGTGGTACTGTAACAAGTGGTTCTACAGGATGGGCAAAAAACTTCAAGGTTGGTGATATAATTGCATACAACTTGAGTGGAGTGTCTGACACAGTTTTCAATAGAGTTACAGTTGTAAATCCTACAGCAAAATCACTCACTGTGGTTGCAGTGCAAGATGTTACAGGTGTATGTGATGGTGGTTTACCTTCTGCTGATGTGACAGTAAGTGGATTACAAAAAGTTTCATCACAAATAAGAGAATCTAAAAGTGGTTTCTTATATGCAGAATTACCTAACAAAAACATTGAATCAGTTGATCTAACTAATTCTTCATTATTCGTAAGAAAAGAGGACACATCACAAAGTACTGATGGTAGTGGTCAACTTACATTACCATCATTATCTGGAACTGATTTTGTGTATGCTGGATTTGACACAGAAAGATATACAGTAATATACACCTCTAATGGATCAGTACAAGCATTGACAAGTGATCAATTTGTATTGACAGGTGGAGGTAAAGGTGCTACTATATCTGGTTTACTTGCAAATCAGAGTAATAATGTAATTGTACATTCAACTCAACAGAAAGGTAAAGTTACATCAAAACAAAAATCCTTAACTAGGGGAGCAGTTACAACAATCGTAGGATCAAATAGATCATTATCTGGGGTCAGCTCATCTATTACAGATGGATTAACACCAAGTAGTGTGTATGGATTACGTGTACAAGACAGAGAGATATCATTAGGTGTTCCCGATGTAGTAAGGGTAAATGCTGTATTTGAATCTTCGGGCACAGGTGCACCAACAGTGCCAACACTGACATTAGCATCATTCAACGGACCATCTGGTGACAATACTGATGTTATTTTGGGTGAGGTTGGTGTAGGAAAAAGTTCAGGTGCTTCTGCTCTTGTCTTAGCAAGGTCTGGTTCACAAAAAGTTGAGGTTATTTTCACAAATGGTAATAAATTCCAAGATACTGAAGAAGTTACATTTACAGAGAGTGGCGTTTCTGCAAATCTTGCTAATACTTCTACTGGGGATCCTAACATCAGAAACAATTTTATTCTTGATTCGGGTCAACGAACTGAGTACTATGATTTTGGTAGATTAGTAAGGAAACAAAATTTCTCTGCACCACAAGGACAACTAAAAATTTATTTTGATCACTACACTGTAGATTCAGAAGACTCTGGTGATTTAATTACAGCAAGTAGTTATACAAAAGAATTCTATGACATTACACCAGCTTATGAGAATGTCAGAAACGTAGATACTATTGATGCAAGACCAAGGGTAGCACCTTATTCTGGATCAAAATCTCCTTTTGAATTTGATTCAAGAATCTTCTCTGGTGCGGGTCAATCTGCTGTAATATTAGAATCAAATGAGAATATACAATTTGATTATAATTTTTACCTTGGAAGAATTGATAGATTGTTCGTCAACAAAGATAAGACATTTACAGTAAAATTTGGTACACCTGCAGAGAAACCTGTAGAACCTGCACCAATAACTGAATCCTTTGAATTAGCAAGAATAGACCTCAAACCATATGTGTATGATGTAAAATTAGATACATCAATACTCTTCCGTGCTAATAAACGATATACCATGAAGGATATCGGTAGACTCGAAAATAGAATTGAGAATTTAGAGGAAGTAACTTCACTTACTTTATTAGAGTCAAAAACAGATAGTCTTGTAATCAAGGATCCTGATACTGGACTTGATAGATTCAAGAATGGTTTCGTGGTTGATCCATTCAATGATTTCAATGTTGCTGACAAAACACTCAACACATTGAAACATGATGTTGATGATGGTAAATTAGTGTCAAGAAAATATCATGATAGTATTGATTTACTTTTAGGATCAAATTCTATTGTTGGTACAGATGGTGCTGCAGACCCTACTGTTGATCCAAGATACGCAGAAGATTTAGGATCACCGAATATAAGAAAATCAGGTGATTTAGTAACTTTGAATTACACTGAAGTTGTAGATAGAGAGCAACCATTTGCAACAAGAGTTGAAAGTGTCAATCCTTATGCTTTCAGAGATTGGGGTGGTTTATTGACACTCAATCCTGATAGTGATGTATTTGTAGACAGGCAATTTGTTACAGAGGATGGTGGCATAGGTTATCATAATGACTTAATATCACAAACAGAACCAGTGCCAGTGATGAGAGAGCAAAATATTGCTTTTGCTGGAACAAGACTAAAACCAAATACAAATTTATTTGCTTATTGGTCTGGTGAAGATATGCTTGAGAATAATTCAAGAATTATACCAAAACTTTTGGAAGTAACACCTGTGCAAGGTGCTTTTCAAATTGGTGAAGCTGTTCGAGGTTTAGCAGTTTCTAGTCAAAACACGAGTCAAAGTTCTGATATAAGATTTCGTTTATGTCAACCAAATCATAAAGACGGACCTTTTAATAATCCAACATTTACTTATTCTGTCAATCCATATGATCAAAATATAGGAATACAAGCTACCTACACAGAAACATCAACAATACTAAACGTTGATATCAATAGTTTGAATCAAAAATCAGATGCTAGTTTCTTTGGTTTTGTGACAAAAGGAATGAGACTTGTAGGGGAAACAAGTGGTGCAGAGGCAGAAATTAATGATATAAGACTTATAAGCGATGATAGAGGACATGTGCAGGGATGTTTTTACATTCCTCCAGATCTGTTTCAAACTGGTACAAACACTGCTGTAATCACAAGTATAAGACCACAAGATCAAATTGTCGGTCAGAATTTCACAAACGGTGGTGCCGATCATTTTTCTGAAGGTTTTTCAATAACAGAAACAACTCTTGTAAGAACAGAACCTGCTCCTCCTGTAATACCAGAACCAGTTATAATACATCATACTGTCATACAAGAGGTTGAAGTTGAAGTTGAAAGAATTGTTGAAGTTGAAGTTGAGAGAATTGTTGAAGTCGAAAGAATTATCGAAGTTCCAGCTAGAGAACATGATGATGATCCTTTGGCACAAAGTTTCTATGTAGAGGAAGATAATGGTGTATTCATTACATCTGTTGACTTCTTCTTCTTTACAAAATCATCATCAATACCTATAGATTGTAGGATTGTTGGATTAGAAAATGGTTATCCTACAAATAAAGTTCTGAAAAATGCTAGAGTAATATTAAATCCAGATCAGGTAAACACTTCACGAGATGGAACAGTACCAACAAATTTCCAGTTCCCTAATCCTGTGCATCTTATTCAAGGTGAATACGCTTTTGTAATAGGATCTTCGGATGCTGATTATCAGGCATGGATATGTCAAGTTGGTGAAGAAGACATCTCAACTGCAGACCAACCTGAATTTGGTAAGATAATTGTTTCAGAACAACCAACACAAGGTTCTCTATTCAAATCACAGAATGGAGCAACTTGGACTGCTACACAATTAGAAGACCTCAAGTATGTTGCTTACAAAGCAGAATTTACTACTGACACTGGAACTGTAAGAATGTATAATCCCGAATTGAATAAATTCGGTGAGAGAAATAAATTACCAGAAAACCCAATTGAAACATTCTCACAAAGAGTTACTGTTGGATTGAATTCATCAATTGTCGGTGGTAGTGGTGCAATTGTACATGTTGGGTCTGAAATAACACAGAATAATAATACAGCAACTGGTTTTGTATCTGACTTACTATCACACATTGGTGGTGGTGCATCAGGAACATCTCTCAAAATTACAAATGCTGGAACTGGATACGAAAATGGTGCAGGTCAAGCAATCAACTTTGAGTCAATTACAGGTAGTGGTACAGGTGCTACTGGTATTGTTACAGTTACAGCTGGATCAATAAGTGCTATCACTGTGAATAATACTGGAACTGGATATCGTGTCGGAGACACATTGACAGGTGCTATTGGAACTAAAGGACTTGGATCAAGTCTAGTCGTGACTGTTGGATTGACCACAGGAGTCAACGCTCTTGAACTTACAAATGTATCAGGAGCAGCATTCAACACCACTGATCTTATCAAGGTTGGAGGTGCGAGCATACCAAGTATAATACCAGCAACAGTAGATATTAATAATGGTGCTTTTGACGGTAAACATTTCAAGGTTACTCATCCTAATCATGGTCTTCATGCTGCTAATAATAGGGTAAGTATTACTGGTGTGACTGGTGATATTGTTCCAACCACTCTTACAGTCGGATACGCTGTCAGTGCTACAAGCACAATCAGTGTGGGCAGCAGCACAGGATTCAACTTCTTTGAAGGTGCTCAAGTCACAGCAAGTAATCCTGGTTTTGTTATTATGGGTGAGGAAATAATAAGTTACACATCTGTAGGAGATAATCAACTCGCTGGCACCATAACAAGAGGTGTTGATAATACATTCACAAGAACACATAAAGTTGGTGACCCAATTCAAAAATATGAATTAGGTGGGGTTTCATTGAGAAGAATCAATACAGATCATAGTTTTGCTAGTGTGACAAATAACATACAGGACAAGATCACACTTGATTCATATCATTTGAAACTTTCTGGAAATGTATTCTTTAACAAGGATAAAGTCAGTGGAGGAACATCTGGTGCAGCATCTGCAAACATTCAGTTTGAAGAAGTCAATCCAGCAATTAGTTTCAGTGCTCCCAAAGCAACAAGTGTAAAAGCAAAATTAAGAACAACATCTGCTACAAGTGTTGATGGTGGTGAAACATCATTTGTTGATTTAGGATACGAAGATATATCATTGACCAATCCTACATTATTCAAAGAACCTAGAATGGTTGCTTCTCGTGATAATGAAACAAATCAATCTGGATTATCAGCACTGCCTGGTGCTAAATCTTTGACTATGGATCTTGAAATGTCAACTACTGACGCAAATGTATCTCCAGTGATTGACGTGTTCAAAAGTTCACTGAACACAAAATCAGCAAGAATCAATAAACCAATTGATAATTACATAACTGATAGGAGAGCAAATACACTTGATGATCCTCATAATCACTTATATCAAACAAAACTTATAAGATTAGAAAACCCTGCTACAAGCATCAAGGTTCTATTCGCTGCAAATATCACAGGTGCAGCAGATGTGAGAGTCTTATACAGACTACAGAGAGTTGATGGTGGTGGTGAAACTGATAAAGTATTTGAGTTGATGCCTGGTTTTGATAATCTTGACCCTGCTGGTTTTGTGATAAATAGCAAGAACAATAGTGGTAAACCTGATAAGAAAACTTCTGCAAGTCTTGAAGGACGATTCAATGAATATGAATTCACAGCAGATGATCTTCCTCAGTTCACTGGGTTCCAAGTAAAAGTTGTGTTCTCTTCTACAAACCAAGCAGAAGATCCAGAACTACTTGACTTCAGAGCAATCGCTGTAGCGTAGGTAAAGTATGATTAATGCATGGTCATTAGCAGCAGAAGTCCTATCGGGCACACTAGATGAAACTTATCCTATCATCAACAATGAAAAAGAACAGAGCAAGAGTAGAGGATCACAAATCATTGGAGAGGGATCTGACAAACAAAGCGATAGTTAATACAGACTCATCGGCATATGAGAGATATATGAATGATAAAGAGGTAAGACTTAGACAGAAAAATGAGATAGAATCACTAAAACAGGAACTTGAAGAGTTGAAGCAATTACTTATGAATAAATAACTTTGATTATTCAATTAAGTTATGGCAGTCCCTGTTATAAACATTCAAATAGAACAAGGAACTGATTTTGAGTCTACTTTTAGTATTGTACAAGCGGATGGTACTGCGTTAAATTTGACAAACCATTCAATCTCAGCAAAAATGAGAAAGCATCATACCTCTCTAGGATCTATTGGGTTTGGTGTGACTTTTGGTTCAGACCCGACTTTGGGTAAAATAACTATATCGTTATCAAACACTCAAAGTGGTATTATAACTGCAGGTAGATATAATTATGATGTACTAGTGAATGATGATACTGGTGGTGGAAAAAAAGAAAAGGTAATATCAGGACAAGCATTAGTCAATCCCACAGTCTCATGAATTACAAAGTAACACTATCGGATAGTGTCAATCATACTGTAAAGATTGCAGACACATCCACATTTAAGGTTGAACAATTAGGAGGAACAGGAGGAGACGGATCAGTGGCAAAAAATTTATCAGAGTTGGCCGATGTTGACAGAAGTCAACTGGGCACAGGATCTAATAGATTTGTGCTCATTTTTGATGAACCCTCAAATAAATTCAAATTTGTAAATCCTGATGAGGTTATTGATGCTGCTGCAGGTGCCTCTACAGTGCCTGGTGGTGCACCTCTTGCTGATGGTTTCTCTGCAGAAACTATAGACGAATTGGATACAGCTTTAGATAATAAAATTGATTTGGACGCTGGTACTTTTTGATAAATAATCTTTGACTGTATTGACAGTCAATTTCTTATGCGTAAGTGACGAAAAAAACTAAGAATTTCATACAGTCAACATGGCTTCTCCCATACTTAGGTTTAAAAGAGGTAACTTCTCTAATCTTCCTGGTTTACAAGCTGGTGAACCTGCCCTTACAGTAGATAAGTTTGATCTATACGTTGGTATAGACTCAACAACAAACAATAATAAATTTATTGGTTCACAACGTTTTTGGACACTAGAGACCGCAACAACTGGTTCTGGTGTAAACCTCGTTGAGGGATCTAATAATGGTAGTAATCATATTGTATTAAAGGCACCTGCCTCAATAACAAGCAATCAAACCTATACATTCCCTGCTGCTGCAGTCAATAATGGACTATTGATGAGTGATGCAGATGGTAATCTTACATGGGATACAGGTGGAGGATTTGCTGCTGGATCATTAGCACTCACTTCTTTAGACATAGATGGTGGAACTGATATAGGTGCTGACCTTGTTGATGCGGATGAGATTATTGTTGATGACGGTGGTGGTGGAACAAATAGAAAATCAGATCTTTCAAGAGTTAAGAAATATATTTACTCAGCAGCATC
>MDTG01226239.1_pt1 | contig 10333 bp, 9 predicted proteins | sample 811421 | NCBI WGS metagenome assembly MDTG01 (sample SAMN05326645, study PRJNA326480) | marine metagenome | isolation source: seawater | place: Pacific Ocean: South East | collected 2011
ATAATAAATATGCTTCCTAAGCATTTAAGTTTTCTTGGGATGAGTAGAATACTCCAAATTAATAATATCCTAAAAGATCATATTGATATTTTAAATTTCTTTGGATATAAAATCTTAACAATTGATGATTGCAATGAGTTAATATCTAAACAACCGCTTCTAGCTTTTGATGGAATTCATAGAAGGTTAATTAAAGAAACAAATTTAAATGTGATTAAGGATATCAGAAATAAAAGATAAATTTATATGATTAAAAATTTAGTTAATCTGATAATAAAAACTAATTCTTTGTACGTTAATATTTCTTCTATTAAATAATAAAATCATGAACAAGGCAAAAGATATTTTTATCAATTTTGAAAAACTTCAAGAAATAATCAATTTAATGCATAAAGCTAATAAAGCGATAATCGAAATTTATAACAAATCCAATATTAAAGTAGAGTCTAAATCCAACCAGACGCCAGTAACAAAAGCTGATTTAGCTGCCAACAAAATACTTACAGATGGTTTAATGAAACTTTTCCCACTAATACCAATAGTAAGTGAAGAAGATGAAAACTCATTTAATAGCTCCAAAAAGTTAAGTACTTTTTGGCTAATAGATCCATTGGATGGCACTAAGGAATTTATTAAAAGAAGAGATGAATTCACCTGTAATCTAGCTTTAATCGAAGATTCTTCCCCAACCTTAGGTTTTGTTAGTGTTCCAGTTAAAGAATTAATTTACTACGGAGGTAAAGAATTTGGTTCCAAAGTTATCAATAATGAGAAAAGAATATCTGAAATAAAATGTAAGGCTTTGCCTGGAGTATGCAGGGTAGTAGCTAGCAAAAGTCATCTCAATGAAGATACTAAAAAATTTATTTCTGATATTCAAGGGAAAGTAGAACTCATAAAAGCAGGATCAAGTCTAAAATTTTTAAAAATTGCTGAAGGGAAGGCAGACTTATATCCTAGATTAGGACCAACATCTGAATGGGATACGGCAGCAGCTCAGGCAATCCTTGAAGGGGCGGGAGGTAAAGTAAGACAAATTAATGGAGAAAAATTAATTTACGGGAAGAAAGATATCCTTAATCCATATTTCATAGCTTATGGGGAATAAAATTAGAAATTATCTATATAAAGAAATAACGAATTTAAAGAAAATAATTTCATTAAAAGTAAATAAATAGTTTAGAAGAGCAAGCATAATGGAAGGATTTTAGTGAAAAGTTTACTAGCAACAAGAGGCATCTTTTAATGATGTCAATTTCAGTAGAAGTTACTGCAGTAGCTTTTATCGGTATAAAATTGTTTCTGGTTGATAATATTTAATTTAAATAGGAAATAAATTTAACTGCAAAATCTTCTTATTTTATAAAATTAGTTAGATATTAATAACTTATAATTTTTATATTTTTAAAATTTAACCATAATGAAAAATATTCTAATAACAGGAGGGACTGGTTTCATAGGTTCTCACACTTGCGTTACTTTACTTTCTGAGGGATATAATGTTTACCTTGTTGATTCTTTGGTTAATAGTTCTAAGAGGTCTCTCTTTAAAATAGAAGAAATCTTTAGGAGTAAAAATATAGATGTATCAAACAAATTAAGATTTTTTGAGGGTGATATTAGAAAAAAAGATTTTATAGATTATGTTTTCAAAACGGCTTTAAAAGAAAAAAAAGTAATTGATGGAGTAATTCATTTTGCAGGATTAAAAGCCGTTGCAGAATCGGTTATAAAACCACTAAATTACTGGGAAAATAATGTTCTTGGTTCGTATAATTTGATTAAAGGTATGGAAGAAAATAATTGCAAAACTATTGTTTTTAGTAGTAGCGCCACAGTTTACGGAAATATTTCCGAAGATTTTCTTAAAGAAGATTCCTCTTTGTCTCCTACCAATCCTTACGGGACAACAAAATTAACTGTTGAAAAAATGTTAAATGATATTTATCAAAATATTAATGAAAATTGGAAAATAGCAATTCTTAGATATTTTAATCCTATTGGGGCGCACAAATCTGGCTTGATTGGAGAAAATCCTCTGCAAAAGCCAAATAATATTTTTCCTATAATAATTAATTCAGCCTACACGAAAGAAAAATTAAAAGTTTTTGGGAATGATTGGCCTTCAAAAGATGGCACATGCATAAGAGATTATATACATGTTATGGACTTAGCAGAAGGACACCTTAAATCATTAAATTATCTCTTTGAAAACGATCCTCAATTATTGACTTTGAATATTGGGAAGGGTAGAGGAATTAGCGTAATTGAGCTTATAAAAACCTTTGAAAATGTTAATAAAATATCCGTTCCATTCGAATTCGATAAAAGAAGAGACGGTGATGTTTGTCAGCTAGTAGCAGATAATAGCAAGTTAAAATTTATACTTAATTGGTCTCCTGCAAAATCACTAGAACAAATGTGTATAGATGGATGGAAATGGAAAAATCTAAATCCAAAAGGTTATTCCAAATAAAATGACTATTAAAAAGTAAATTGAATAAAAAGTATAAAACTTTGTAAACCTTTGCGAATGATTTTAAATCTTTTTTAAATTATAATTATGTAAACATTTTTGATTGATATGAAACCTAAAAAAATACTTTTTTTAATAGCATCATTAGGATTGCTATCAGCTTCTACTAAACCAATATTCGCTAATGAAATACTAATAGCTCATGCTGATGTAAAGAAAATAGTAACTGTAAAATATAAACCCACAAAAACACAAAAAGTTGTTGAAAATAAAGTTCTTCCAAACGGCAAAGCAAAGAAAATAATTTCATATATAAAACTTTGCAAAAGGATAAGACAAGTAAAATCTATGGATGGCGCCTTGATCAAGAAAAGAGTCAAAAGAAACGTAAAGTGTCCAGATGTTTCACTTTACAATCAAAAGAAAATATTTAGTAATCATAAATCTGCAGTAAAAGGTGTTAACCACATGCATTATTATCCATCGCCGAAAGTATCTAATTCCATATCGCCGCCAAAGGTTGTTGTTGATGATAATAGCTGCAAAGAAGGAAGTATAATAGGTGGTCTATTGGGGGCTGGCATTACATTGTCTACTACCAGAGGCAAAGATAGATGGTGGGCTGTTCCTGCAGGTGGAACAGCTGGTGCCCTAATTGGATGTCAGATTGATGGAGGCTAGTTCTATTTAATTGTTGTGTTAGAAAATTACTGGGGATAAACAATAAAATAATTTGCATTTAGAATTTATTTAAACAAAAAATCTTGATCTGATTTTTTTTCCAGATAATGACTTAGATTTTTAGATGATTAAAGTTGATTCAATTAAAGAGTTCAAACTAGGCAATAAGTCTTTTTCAGAGATAAAAAATATTGATCTTAAAGATATTGGCTTTTATCAGTTATCTGACTCAAATATATTTAGGTACAAAAGTGATGAATATAAAATACTCAACTATAGAATCAAGCCAGAGCTAACTTTTAAAATTAGGATTAATGAAGAAAATATTCACATAGAACTCAATAGCATAAGTATTAATAATTTATCTAATATTTTTAAGTTATTCAATCTTAAGATCAATCTATACATACTACCTGACAAAGATTATTGTAAAGCTAAAAGATTTATATCTTTAAGCTACGAGAGTAAAAACAAATTTCTCAGTAATCTTTCAAAAAAAGCTGTAAATAAAATACTTCATAATTTAATTGAAAAAATATCTTCACGTTTTGATAAAAAGTTAATAAAAAAGGTTCTAAATAATTTTGCTAACTAAATTTTTAAATTTTTCTTAATTTTTTATTTCCAACTTTTTTTATTCAAGAAGACTTTTAAAAAATCACAAACTTTTAAAGTCTTAAGCTAATTTACTCAATAAAAATATATATTATTAACTCTTATATATGGATAAATATTTTTTAAAAGAATTTTGAGATTTTATGAATTGCTTTAAAAGCTATTTATCCGAAAATTTAAAAATTACCTACCGTAAAGGTCCTCAAATCTAACAATATCATCTTCTCCAACATAAGACCCACTCTGAACTTCTATAAGTTCCAGATAAGTTTTACCAAGATTTGATAATCTGTGCTTAGATCCAAGGGGTATATATGTACTTTCATTTTTATTAAGTATTAATTTATTGCCATCAATTTCTACTTCAGCAGTACCTTTTACAACTACCCAATGCTCTGCTCTATGATGATGCATTTGCAGTGATAATTTTGCTCCTGGATTTACATGTATCATTTTTACCTGCCATTTTTTTTCTTCTAGAATCGATAAGTAAAAACCCCATGGTCGAAAACCCTTTTTATGTGAGTTAGCCTCTTTTATATTTTGAATTTGCAACTCATTAACTATATCTTTTATATTTTCAGATTGATTTTTATCAGCGACTAAAGTTGCATCATCAGTATCAATAATTACCAAGTCTTTTATTCCTAAACTTACCAAAAGCTTTTTCTCACTATTTAAATAACAATTTTCTGTATTTTGGTTAATTACATTTCCTTTAATTACATTACCATTAATGTCTTTTTTCGAATTTTCCCACACTGATTTCCAACTTCCAATATCACTCCATTGCACGTCAAGAGGGAGAACTATTCCTTTATTAGTTTTCTCCATGACAGCGATATCAATAGAAATATTTGGACAAAATTCAAATGATTTTTCATCAAGTCTTTGAAAATCAAGATCCATAACGCTATTTTCAAAAGTTTTTCTACATGCTTCATAAATTTCTAGATTTAAATGCTTTATCTCATTAATTATTGTTTTTGCCTTGAATAAGAAGATTCCACTATTCCACGTATAAGATTTATCTTTTATAAGTTCTTTTGCTGTTTCAAGATTAGGTTTTTCTATGAATTCTGAAATATTGATACCTTCAATATTTTGAAGATTAAATGGTTTTTCTGACTTTATATAGCCATAACCTATTTCAGGTGATCTTGGGAGAACCCCAAATGTTACTAATTTATCTTTTTCAGAGTATGACATGCCAATTTCAATTAAATCTCTAAACTTTTTATTATTGTGGATTTGATGATCAGCAGAAAGTATTAATAAGTGTGGATTATCCTCAATCTCCAAAGACTTAAATGCTGCTAAAAGGATTGCTGGAGCAGTATTCCTTCCAAAAGGTTCTAGAAGAATAGAATTAGGATTTATCATTATCTCTCGCATTTGTTCGGCTACTATAAATCTATGTTCTCTATTGCAAATTAATATTGGTTCTATTAAGTTCTCTATACCTTCGAGCCTCTTTTGAGTATTTTGAAGTAAAGATTTCTCATTTAAGCTACTTATAGATAAAAATTGTTTAGGAAAACTTTTCCTAGATAATGGCCATAGTCTTGTGCCTATTCCTCCACACAATATTACTGGAATAATTTTAGATTGATTTTTTTTTTACCTTTCATAAATCTATTATTTAGGTTTATTGCCTCAGTTTATTTTTATTTTTTAAATATTTATAGTTTGAAATAGTTAGAGTTAAACCTTGTTCTAAACTTGTTTTTGGTTGCCAACCTAACGACATTATTTTAGATATATCCAATTGTTTTTTGGGAGTTCCATCTGGCTTAGAAAGATCCCATTCTATATTTCCATTAAATCCACATTTTTTACTTATAGTTTCTGCAATATGTTTTATTGTTATATCTTTTCCTGTTCCAACATTAAGGTACTTTATTTCTTTTTTCTGAGGCTTCCAATTTTCTAAAACGAACTTACATGCTTCAGCAAGATCATCAACATATAAAAATTCTCTGTAAGGCGATCCGCTACCCCAACAAACTACTTTTTTAAAGTTATTTTTAGCAGCATTAGTAAATTTACTAATTAGGGCTGGAATGACATGACTATTTTCTGGATGGTAATAATCCCCAGGACCATAAAGATTTGTTGGCATAAGTGAAATTGCATCAAAACCATATTGAAGATTTAATGCTTCACATAATTTAATTCCTGATATTTTTGCCAATGCATACCATTGGTTGGTTGTCTCCAGTGAGGCGGTTAGCAACGCTTCCTCTTTAATTGGTTGAGGAGCAAATTTTGGATATATACAGCTACTTCCAAGGAATAGGAGCCTTTCTACGCCATTTTCCCAGGCACCCTCAATTAAATTATTTTGAATTTTAAGATTATCTAAGAGAAATTGAGCAGGAAAATTTGAATTTGCCAGTATTCCTCCCACTTTTGCCGCTGCTATAATGACAACATTAGGTTTGTTGAGTTTATACCAGTTTTTAACACTACTTGTATCTGTTAAATCTAATTCACTTCTCTTAACTTTTAATAAGTTAATATAACCATTATTTTTAAGATTTCTAGTAATAGCTGAACCAACCATTCCTCTATGACCTGCAATGAAAATCTTATTTTCTTTATTGATGAATTTCATAAAAATTATAAATTTTTAAAAATTTCAAATATTAGGAGGTTGTTCATTACTACTATTAATTTCAAAACCACTTTGCATTAGTAACAATTCTTTTTGAGCTTCCTCTCTATCAAGTTTTACCATCTCGGAAACCAAACCCTCTAATGTTGTCTTTGGAAACCAACCCAATTTTTCTTTAGCTAATGTAGGATCACCCAATAAAGTTGAGACTTCAGTAGGACGAAAATATCTTTCATCAATTCTTATTACAATTTCATTTGTATCCTGTCTTCTGCCTATCTCGTCCACTCCTTTACCTTCCCAAATTATAGTACCCCAGTTTAGTTCTTTGGCAGTTAATTCAGTAAACCTCCTAACACTTTCTTGTCTCCCAGTAGCTATTACAAAATCAATAGGATTTTCTTTCTGAAGCATCATCCATTGCATCTCAACATAATCTCTCGCATGCCCCCAATCTCTAAGCGAATTTAAATTTCCCAAATATAATTCCTTTTCTAAGCCTGCATCTATCCTTGATAGTCCCCTAGTTATTTTTCTTGTTACAAAAGTTTCTCCTCTTCTAGGAGATTCATGATTAAATAAAATTCCATTACACGCAAAAATATCATATGCTTCTCTGTAGTTAACTACTATCCAGTAAGCATATAATTTAGCGACTGCATATGGACTTCTTGGATAAAAAGGTGTACTTTCTTTTTGAGGAATTTCTTGGACTAAACCATATAATTCACTTGTACTAGCTTGATAAATCTTAGTTTTCTTTGACAATCCCAGTAACTTAACTGCTTCAAGGATCCTTAAAATTCCTAAAGCATCACAATTGGCTGTATATTCTGGAGACTCAAAGCTAACTGCCACATGACTCTGAGCGCCTAAATTGTATATCTCATCAGGTTTTATTTTTTCTATTATTTTTATGATATTTGTACTATCTGTAAGATCCCCATAATGAAGAAAAAATTTTGGATTATTTATGTGAGGATCTTGATAAAGATTATCAATCCTTGAAGTATTAAAACTACTTGATCTTCTTTTAATACCATGAACTATATAATTCTTACTTAATAAGAATTCAGCAAGGTAGCTGCCATCTTGACCGGTGACTCCAGTAACTAAGGCTTTCTTCAAAACTTTTTAAATTTATTAGTTAATTATTGTCTCTAAGAACTTGTTTTGGCAATATTGATGAATTAGTTATTAACTTAAAATTTAAAAAATTGAATCAAAAAAGATTTTTTATAGATTTGGAAAGTATTATTAATTCCATTTCCAAAAAGATACCTTTAAACATGTTTAAGTAAATGGCTACAAATTCTATATAAATAAGTAATTTTTAAAAATTTTATTGGAAAATCAATTTTTCTTTAAAGTACCCACACCTACCCTCCAAAAACTAAGACCTGAATTAATTACTTTTTCTTCATCTACTATTAATCTTGAATCAAATACCCAGCCAGGAACTCTCATCCTTTTTGAGGCTTTTAGCCAGTCTATATCCGAATAAATATCCCACTCTGTTAAAACAACAACTGCATCTAGATTGTCAAAGAAATCGTTTTCTAAGGATGATTTTACCCATTGTTTATCAATATATTTTTTACTTAACTCCTCATTATTAACACATTCCTCAATTGTGGGTAAACCCAAATCTAAAGCTATTTGTTTCTTCGAAACTTTGGGATCATGAATTTTCAAGGATGCTCCTTCATTTAATAAATTCTTACATATTTGAATTGAAGGAGACTCTCTAGTATCGTTCGTATTGGCCTTGAAAGAAAAACCTAAAATACCAATTTTTTTTTCGGTTAAAGTACCAAATAATTTTTCCACAATTATACTAGTAAGTCTTTCTTGATTCCAAAAATTTAAATGAACAACACTTTCCCAAAAATCAGCAACTTCGGGTAAACCAAAATGATTTGCTAAATAGACAAGGTTTAAAATATCTTTTTTAAAGCAACTACCTCCAAAACCAGGGCCGACATTAAGGAATTTACTTCCAATTCTACTATCTTTACCAATTGCACGTGAAACCTCTCTAACATCAGCTCCAGTAACTTCACAAAGAGCACTTATTGAATTTATAGAACTAAGCCTTTGTGCAAGAAATGCATTTGCAGTTAATTTTGCCAACTCACTACTCCATAAATTAGTATGGATAATTTTCTCTTCATTTACCCATCTTTTATATAGATCATGAAGGGCTTTGATTGCATTTTTATTTGAACCTCCAATTAAAACCCTATCAGGATTTTCAAGATCATTAATAGCTGTTCCCTCGGACAGAAATTCTGGATTAGATAATATAGCAAAGGAATTTTTGTTCTTAGAATTTGAAGAAGATTGAGAAGATTCAAGAATATTTTTTATCACCTGTCCAGTTCTTACCGGTAGAGTACTTTTTTCAACAACAATAGTATGACCTTTTGCATGTTCTGAAATTTGCCTAGCACAAGATTCTACCCATTTTAAATCACTTGCTTTACCTGCACCAATCCCTCGAGTTTTTGTCGGAGTATTTACAGAAATGAAGATCATATCTGCTTCTGATATGCACTTATGAACTTCGGTAGAAAAAGTTAAATTCTTTCCCCTGCATTTTTTAATAATCTCATCTAAACCAGGCTCATAAATAGGGAGCTTTGATAAATCATTACTATTCCAAGCAGCAATTCTTTCTGGATTAACATCGACAACATTAAAAGAAATATCTTTACATTTATCTGCAAAAACGGACATAGTTGGACCACCAACATATCCAGCTCCAATACAACAAACTTTTTTTATCAATTAATATAAATGGATTTAATAAATTTTATCACTTTTTACCTCCTAAAATGTTTTCTTGCTAGATAAAAATTTATTTCTAAGATTAAATCTTAAAATGATTAACAAAAAAGCATTTCCCATATTTTTTGCATTTTTTTTAGCATCGTTACTTCAACAACACTATCTTTAATTTTCATATGAGCCATCTCTAAAACCCTGATTCAATATACTGCTGAGAGAATGCAGATTGCCCTCATACCAACCTTTTATCGTGTTCTAATAGATTCCTCCAGCAGCAATTCTAAATCTCTTGTTTAAATAGGAATTGTACCCCTCTTCTTTTGATCTTTTTGAACTACACCAATATATTTACTTGAAGCTTTTATCTTGATAGTAAGCCATCTATCAGGCGCAACTTTTCCTTGTATTGCCCATTTTAACAATGCTCTAATATTACCAACATTTCTTCGTCTTCCTTTCCCACCTGAAGCCATATTAATTAGATTTAAATCATTAAATCTTTTGAACAAAGTTTCGATATCTATTGGTAGTGGTTTTTGTTTAAAACAATCCAAAAATCTATTTAATCTCAACTCTAAATTTCTAACAATTGTGGCCCTATGATTTTCTTTTCTTCATTTAAATAATCATTTTTAAAGCTTCCTATGTAGAAAAATTATTGTCTTTATTTTGCGAGATTGGTTCCATGCGTAACTCAAAAGCTTTTGCAGAGATAAGTTTTTTTGCTTCATTAAAGTATTTAGAGACTCCACCGCTGTTATAATTTTGTTGTGTTTTTAGCTTTCCAAGCTAAGTTCACATTTGCAGCAGTCCTACCTTGATTATCTGGGTAAAGGAAAGTTACTTGGGTCAGCAATTGACTCCTGTATTCTTCCCTCTAACCTACCAAACTGTTCCACAAGTGTTTTTGTACTAAAGAGCAGATTCGTTACCCATTTTGCTGTAGAAGCCATACTTTGACTGAGTTATCTTGGCGCATATTCTGGAGCAGAATTGGTTATTTAGCCACTATCAAGCACATCAAGGATTTAGTTTGAAAATACAAGGATTAATTGATATGACTGCTATTACAACGATTTGGGGCCATAGCTCAGCTGGTAGAGCACCTGCATGGCATGCAGGGGGTCAGCGGTTCGAGTCCGCTTGGCTCCATC
>MDTG01371867.1_pt1 | contig 10333 bp, 9 predicted proteins | sample 811421 | NCBI WGS metagenome assembly MDTG01 (sample SAMN05326645, study PRJNA326480) | marine metagenome | isolation source: seawater | place: Pacific Ocean: South East | collected 2011
CAAGCGCTTGATGCGGAAGTTGCTGGCTGCGCTTTTTTGGTTGACCTGCCTGACCTCAGTGGTTCCGCTAAAATTCGCAAACGGGGCATTGAAACACACTCTCTCATGGCCTTTGATGGTCACTAATACGGATTTATAGCTTATGTTTAAGAATATGTGGAATGACAGTGATGCAGCGTCTTTCATCACAGAAAACCCAAAAAAAGGATATAACGCTGATCTAGGCCATCGTATATATTCCTCACGCCTGATCGGCTCTGTTCCTGATCTTGTCATGCATGGAGGTGGCAACACTTCTTGTAAAACAAATATGAAGGACCTTCACGGTCGTAACACCGAGGTTCTTTGTATCAAAGGCTCGGGCTGGGATCTTGCAACTATCGAAGCATCTGGTTTGCCGGCTGTCAAACTCGCTCCCTTGAGAGAATTGTTTACCCTTACAAAACTCTCAGATGAGGATATGATCAACGTGCAACGGGGTAGTCTGATGGATCAAGCGTCTCCGAATCCATCAGTGGAAACCTTATTACATGCTTTTCTTCCACATAAATTTATTGATCACACTCATGCGACTCCCTTTCTTTCTCTTGCTAATTTACCTGAACCTGAACCAATAGTGCGGGAAATTTTTGGGAACCGTATGGCAATAGTTCCTTATGTCATGCCCGGTTTTAAACTTGCAAAAATAGCCGCACAGATCGCAGAGGAGAATCCTCAAGCCGAGGGGTTGTTGCTACTAAAACACGGCCACTTTACCTGGGGGCAGAATGCAAAATCATCTTACAACCGTGTAATAGATCAGACAAATAAAGTGGCAGACTGGTTCGCCCTAAAGCGCAAGGGAGCACGAAGCCAGGTAAGTGTTCCAAAAGATTACGCTCTTAATTGTATCCATCTTATTAGAACTGCCCTTGAACAAACAAGCACAAAAGAAAACCCACCTTTTGTATTTAATTGGGTTCATGACCCACAAATTGTTGGGGACATGAACCAACATATTGTGAATGGGGTGACTGGTCGTGGAGTAGCAACACCTGATCACGTAATTCGAATCAAACCGAAACCACTTGTGCTAACTAGTGAAATGATGGAAGCGGGCTCTGATACAATATCCACCGCTATTGAAAATTTTATCTACAGTTACACTGACTATTTCGTGGAACACTCACAGAAAGCCGCCGAACAAAAAACTATGCTGGATCCAACACCAAAAATCATCTGGGTTGAAAACATAGGACTAATCGGGGTGGGATCATCAAAAAAAGAAGCAATAACCATTACGGACCTAGGAAAACAGAATGTAAGGGTTATCAAAGATGCAGAGAACGCAGGTGGGTTCTGTCCTGTTTCAGAAAATGACCTTTTTGATTTGGAATATTGGTCACTTGAACAATCAAAGATTGACACCTCACCGCCGCCACCTTTACAGGGCAAAGTAACGATTATAACCGGAGCAGCAGGCACCATAGGCAAGGCTATTGTGACCGCATTTTCTGCTTCAGGAGCAGAAGTTATTGCTATTGATATAAATGAAAAAGCGTTTCACGAAGTAAAATTTCCATCAAATGTTTTGACAAAAATTGTCGACCTTACCGACGCCAACCAAATCAAATTGATGATTGATGATATAGTATTACAATATGGAGGAATTGATATACTCATTTCAAATGCGGGCTCCGCACCGCAAGTCGCACTTCTTGAACTAGATGAAGACACTTTACGTCAAAGTTTTGAAATCAATTTTTTCACGCATTTCCATCTTGCGCAGGAAATTGGTCGGCTTTTCGTCAGACACAAAATCAAGGGACAAATGTTGTTCAATATCTCAAAACAAGCAATAAATCCTGGTCGTGATTTTGGCGCCTATGGACTTCCAAAAGCAACTTTGATGTTTCTAGTCAAACAACTTGCTCTTGAATTGGGCGAAAATGGGGTCAGGGTGAACGGAGTCAATGCCGATCGCATTAGGTCAGGGATATTGAATGAAGAGCTACTCAATACACGTGCTAAAGCTCGGGGGGTCAGCGTAGATAACTATATGAAAGGAAATCTGCTTCAACAGGAAGTAGAAGCTCATCATGTAGCTAGAGCATTTCTTAGCCTTGCTCTTAACAGTCGCACGACAGGTCACGTCATGACCGTAGATGGCGGAAATATTGAGGCATCACTTCGTTAAAAATAGCTTCCAACAACATTGGCAAAGAAGACTTCACCTTAAACAGTTTTAAAAAATCTACATTACAGAACGCTGGCCCAGTTTTATTTTTTACAAGCGCAAACTCTTACAACCAGATATATTTGTAAAACTGTATACTTTCGGTTACGGCTGTTTAGTTTTAAAGCGGACTACACTAGTCGCTGGTGATAAATTGATTTCGTCAATTACAGTGCCCTTCCTTGTATTGGTGGTCTCGAAAATAATTTTTGCGATGTCATCAGGTGATATCGAATTTTCAGGCAGGTCGCCTGGTTGAAAATCTAATTCATCAAAAAACTCACTTTTGACCATGCCCGGATTAATCAGACAAACTCTTACGCCAGAAGAACCCACCTCATCTCTCAGCGATTGAGCAAAACCACGTATTCCAAACTTAGCCGCTGCATATAATGTAGCTTTTCTTTTTCCTATTAAAGCTGCTTCAGAACCGATGAGAAAGATATCTCCCTGCTTGAGCGTTTTCATGCTGCTGACAATATGTCTGCACAAGACAATATGAGAAATTAAATTTAAATTTAAGTATTTTTGGATTTGCAGTGACGAAAAATTTTCAAGGTGTCTAAAATCACCAATACCCGCATTAGAAACAAACAAACAAATTTTTGGATAATCGTTCAAAATACTAGCAATAATTTCGTCAACCTTCTCAATATCTGACAAATCAGCTGCATAGGGATAATATCGATCATGCTTAATGCCAGACTTTTCATGATGGCGAGCTAAACCAATTACTGTGAAACCTTCGGCCAGAAGTTTAGCGGCAGTAGCCTGCCCAATACCGCTGGAACTTCCGGTTATTAGCGCAAATTTATCCAACTCACGAGTCTCTTTTAATGTAAATTAAATCAAGCATTGAAAGATCCTATCCTCACTAATATGGCTTTGCAGTTCATTTTGAATATGGGTTGTCATTTCATTTTCAGTTTTAGGCCCGTAGGAAACCGTCTGCTCGTTTGTTTTCATTGGGAACGCAAATAATTTTTCTTCGGGGTATAGTCCTGCAATTCTATTATACATCTTTTTTGGATATCGCAGAGGCCCAAAACTAACTGAATGCAAGTTTTCAATTTCCAGGTTATCCATAACATCTGCTATTAACCCCGAATATTGAGTTTTCCAATTTTCACAAAATATTAATGGATCTAATCGCAATCCAACAAGCCATCCAGATTTTGCCAATTTTTGTATAGCGGCAATTCGTTTTTTTACACTTGGTGCCTTAAAATCGAGAGCGGCTGCAACCTTCTCCGGGGATAAACTGAAAGCCACAACACAATTTGGAAGCGGCTCGCGGTCTAATAAAGTTTGAACATTCACACTCTTTGTTCTGAGCTCAAGCTCGGCTTCTGGATGGTTTGCAAAGAAATCTAAACTATGTTCTGCAAAGGTAGTTATTTTTTCAAAAGCAAGGGAATCACAGTCGTAGCCTGAAAAAAAAGTAAGTGACGAATTTTTATTGTTTTCAATAGTTTCCAAAATGGAATTAAAAAAATCTTCAAAGTTTACAAATAATAGATAATTAGCTGAGGAATACATTCCTTGTAAAAAGCAATAGCGGCAATCGTAGATGCAGTTGTACATATGTGAAAAATAGAAATTTTCTTGAGCACCCATCCCAAAACCAGCTGGTGCAGGCAATACAAAATTATCATATTTCTTGGCCAAAATTAACGCAGGTTTTTCCTTCTGGAGACGGAAGTTTTGCTGCCTCTTGTTGAACAACTCTTGGTATCGATCAATATTGATAAAATTTGCCTTCGGAAGACATCCAAGAACATGCTTGGTGATTGGATGATCCATTATTTGACTTTCAACAAATACTGTTTCGATCATTTTAGGTCCCAACTTTCGGCAGCTGCAGCAATGTCGAGCTCCATCTTTTTTATCAAGTCTTTTGCCAATGACACTTTCTGTGCCTTTTCAATCAGAGAATCATTAGGGAATACACAGCACCATTTCTTATAAATTTTCTCAAATCGAATTCTATTTGTTTCTGTAAAATGCATTAAAGAAATTATCTCATTGATTTCAGGAGGCGTCTCCAATCGACGTTTCTCTTGATTCACAAATTTGCTGATTCTATCTAACAGATTATTAATTTTCACAGCATTTTTTTCAAAAATTTCAGCAATCATTTTTTTTGTTATTGCTGAATGTAATTCCTTTGAGGTGTCTGAAACTATTTTTAGAACAAATGTCAATTCATTGCAGGAAAAGTTTGGTACAATTTCACAAAATCCAGCTGCCTCCATGTCGTAAAGAGCCGAGTGAGTAAATCGACTTTCTGGCAAACTTACAGTTCGAAGCTCGGCTCCAGTTGCAACTTTAGGAAAACGCAGCCCCGGGAAAAAGGATTTCTTATTATCCTCATTAATTACCTTTATTGCTTGAAACAAATTTCCCACTGGCCCTTCAGGGTGACCAGCTATACCGATGTTTATCCATGCAGCAAACTGTTCAGCCTCAAATGTACTACGCAAATACATTGCTGCTACTGCAGATTTAATGGACCCAATTCCGGATATCACAAGTGCGTGACCATTTTCGCGATTAATGTATATAGGCAACATTGAGTGGTTTGAATAAAATTTTAAATTAAGCATTTTTATCAAAGGATGGGCCTCAGAGCGCAAAGCGACAACCCAAAAAAACCTAAAGTTGTAGCTCATTAAATCTTTATTTTTTGAGTTGTTTGCCATTTTACATTATTGCTTCCAATTTAGATTTTTTATCAGTCAACTCCTCGGCAAACGCGACTTTATTTCTTTTCAGCCCACCATTGATCAGTATTTCGAGTTTATATATCAGTTCTTTGATAGTTTCCTGACGTTTAACTTCGGCTAAATTTTTATCCTGCAGCAGCTTTTCAAGGGAAAAAGCTCGGAAACGATCCATGCCCCAGTACGTTTTTGACAGTTGCCCATCATGTCCGCCATTCTTAATCAATAAAGGTTCGTTTAAAAAGTGTACTTTTTCATAAGCGCAAAAGCGAAGCCAAAAATCGTAATCCTCACATGCAGGCAATGTCTCATCAAAAAGCCCAAACTCATCAAAAACAGACCGTTCGACTACTGAGGAGCTTGGTGATATACAGCATAATTTGAGGCAGTTAAGAAAAATGTCTCCACCGCTCTTTTCATGCTTGAGCCGAGCATTTACCCGCTCTCCATTTCTTACCCATATTTCATTTGTATGGCTTAACCTACAGAGAGGTTTTAATTTTTTAAGGCTTTCTAGCTGATTCTCCAATTTTTTTTCTAACCATAGATCGTCCGAATCAAGAAATGCAATGTACTTATACTTGGAAGCTTTGATGCCAATATTTCTGGCCGCGCTTACACCCCTATTACTTTGGAAAATATAGCGAAGTGAATTTTCTGCCTTATCTGATTTTGAAAAGCCAAGCTTTTTGAGAATGCTCCATGTTCGATCGTTCGATCCATCATCAACAACAATTATTTCATTTGGTTTTTTTGATTGTTGTAGAACAGAGATAACGCATTTTTCTATAAAGTCATCACGATTAAAAGTTGGTATTACTACAGAAACAGTAAACATTTTCACCGCCAAAAAATTGCGCTCATGATTATTGAGCGTCCCAAAGAATATATGGAAACTTTCCTCATAGCGAGCAAGATCTAGAGTTTAAGATTATAGCAGTTGTTTTTATCTACCAGTTGAATATAAGGCAGCTTTATGCTCTTTTCAGAAGACCAAAGACAAATACCACAAAACCTTTAGGGAGGCGGTTTTTGGCAATATCAGGTATTTATATTTTTGTTTGCGTGGATACGATGTAAGTTTTTGACAAAAATCTGCTCGCACTTATTCAAAGAGTATTATTAATTGTGATATTATTTTGAAAAAAATTAAAAAATCGAAGGCATTTGATCGTTTATTGAAAAGATGAAAAATAATTAGAGGGTTCGATGATTTATTCTAGACAAATAAGTGGCATCAAACAGCTTTGCCTTGTGATATTGGTAACACTTAGCCTTAACTTCGGTTCCCCAGGAAATGCATTGGCCAATAAGTGGGAACTATTCAGCTCTCCATCATCAGAACAACAGGCTTGTTTTCTAAAAAATGGATTAAATAGTGAGCAATTAAGACTTCTTAAGTCGGGAAAACCAAAAAGTAAGAAAATAAGAAAAAAAGCTAAAAAAGCTCTTAAAATTTGTAAAAAATCTAACGCAAACGATAATACATCCAAACTAAAGAATCTTGAGGAAACAGAAATTCTCAAGACCTCACCATTTGGGAAAGACCTCCAAGTATTGAAAATTGACGAAGCAGCTCTCCAAGCCGGAACCACAATACTCATGGTTCCACAAAAACACTCTGTGGGACAAGTTGTGGAAATTGATAGTAGGGGTAATGTTCTCTGGAAATATAATGGAAAACCAAAGTTTGGAAGGCTAGTAGACGCAAAATTAACTAGTAAGGGCACCCTACTGATCGGGGCAGAAAAAGGTGCTTATGAAGTTGAAAGATCTGGGAGAGTCATTTGGTCTTATGTAGGAAATGTTAGCCATGATTTAGATAGATTGTCTAATGGGAATACGATTATCAATTATGGTTGGGGAGCAAAAGGCGAAATTAAAATTATCGAAGTTGACCAAAAAGGTGATGTGGTGTGGGAATGGGATGGAATGAAATCCCATAATGTAGCACCTTACAATACTGCCTTCGCCAATGATGCTATCCTGCACAACTCAAAAAAAACATGGATACATAACAATGGCATAACTGTCCTTGATAATAAACAAATTCTATTGTCACTCCGAGACTTTCAGGAAATTGTATGGATAAATAAAAATGGTGACGTGCTTAACCGATACCGATTTAAATGCCGAGCAAAGAAAAGAGCTCTTCAAACAAAAGGTAAAATTAAGGGTTGCAATCCCCACGAACCCCAACAACTTGATACGGGCAATATAGTTGTCGGCCTCAGAAATCCTGACCGCGCCATTGAATTTAATCCAAAAACACATGAAATAGCATGGCAATGGAGATCACCAAATGACGACTTGTACGGCACCATACGGGACGTCGACAAACTCAAGAATGGTAACTACCTGGTTGTTACAGGCGGCCATATGCTCGAGATCGACAAAACAGGTAAAATTGTTGTGGACATTGGCGCAAAACCAACACTTGGTATAGGACATCGTATTTTATATAAAGCTCAAAGAGTTTATCCAGACGGCAGCTTTTCCCACGACTAATACGATACCTCTATTAAATTATTAGATTTTTTCAATCCTTCTACACCACCGAAATGATTAATCCTCGTCGCTTTCTTGAGAAAGTGAGCCAGAAGTAAAGCCAACATCTGTTCCATCGTAATTTCCATGTTTATCAATTGGGCGGGGAACCTTTTTTTTAGTCTTTGCAAAGGAAGCCTTTGTTGCCGCATCTTGAATTGAGTTTGATGTAAACCCAACGTCTGTTCCGTCGTAATTGCCATGCTTATTAATTGGCCGCTCTGAGACACCTTTATTACCCCTGACAAAATTTGAAGTCCCTTTGTTAATGGGAGAGTTTTTGCGTTCTTTCATTTTTGAAACGGCTCCTTTCATTTCTAGTCTAGCTGACCACATTCTTGTACAGGGCGTACAATTACCTGTAGCGGGCCTAATGGCCCGATAAGCAGGGTGCCTTTTACATCCATCCGCCAAAACTGTTAACAACTCAACTTTTCGATAAATATTCATAAAAATTCCTAACAGAAAACAACTTGAAAAATACACGAATACAAATAAATGTTATATGGTTCCAAGAAATTACCACAAAAAGTTTATTTTATCGTATGAAACCTCCAACTCACATACCTTGACTTTATTTTTGCACAATCCTGAAGCGTTAGGGTTCTTATTAGATGTGGTGGGCTTCCACCACCACCTTGTTTGGAATTGTCCTTACTTGCTGCCACACAGAAAGCATTTTCACCCACAGGCTTTATCTGATTTTTGCGCGTTAACCTGGTCTTTTGAAATCTTTCTCCCGTACAATTTTTTAGCATCAGTTTCGCATTTTCAAAATTACCTTCAACTTCCATGCAAACGTCAAAGGCTGGCATAAAAAATAAACCTTGTTTAATTGCATCCTCGTCAAAGCCCTGATCTACCCCAATAATGCCTTGATAAGAATAACAGGTATGAACTTGAAGTCCCTTTTGAATTTTTGCGCGTTCTTTGTGACCTCTGATATCGATACAGAAGCCACGTGATTCATCTATCCTTGAAATTAACTGAACCTCAACTAAACCTGCACTACTAGCGCCGCAACAAACTATCATAGCAAGAATTAAAATACTTATTCGAATGCCAATCAAACCCAGTGCCTCCATTCATTTGTCTTCTTGAAGATGTAGCTTGGCTCAACAGTGTCTGCTGATTTAAATGTATATGAGTTGAAGTTCAAAAAAGCCGAAAAGATATATTATACAAATACTTTATACTTTTTTATCGCCCAAACCCTGCCAAATCAGGCAACCATGTTGCAGTCTCGGGTGCAATCATTACAATCATTAATCCAATTAACATAAGTAAAACATACGGAAAAATTCCACGAATTATTACATCCAAATTAGCACCAGAAATACCCTTTATAACAAAGAGATTCATTCCTACAGGCGGAGTAATTAATGCCAACTCCAAATTAATCATTAGCAGAATTCCATACCAGATTGGATTAATGCCAAGTTCGAGCATGACGGGGAAAATAATTGGCGTCGTAATTAATATAATGGCAATTGTTTCAAGAAACATACCCAAGATAAAAATCACAAACATAACCGCGATTATAAAAGTCAAGGGAGAAGCGCCAAACTCAAGAACAGCTTCAACTAATTCATTCGGCAGTCGCATGATAGTGACAACATAACCAAACATTGCAGCTGCAGCTAAAATCATAAACAACATAGCCGTTGTCTGCACAGTTTCATATGCTGTCTCGTATAGATCACGAAAACTGAAATTTCGGTAGATGCCGACTGCGATAATCAGTGCAAAAACACATCCGATAGCAGCTGCTTCCGATGCCGTAAAGACCCCAAAATAAATTCCACCGAGCACAATTGGCGGTAAAGATAGAGCCCACGCTGATTTTCCTAACGCTTTGGCACATGCTGCCCAACCAATCCAATGCAATCTCTCTACATCTTTACGCATAGCACCTTGAATAATGCAAAATAAAGAAAAAATTAAGGCTAGGATTAAGCCCGGTATAACACCAGCTAAAAACAAAGCACCAATCGACGTTTCAGTAACTAAAGCATATAAAATAAGTGGACCAGAAGGAGGAATTAAGATGCCCAATGTTCCACCGGCGGCAACTATCCCGTATGAGTCACTTGGCCGATATCCATAACGTTGCATTTGAGGGATGGCACTTGATCCAATGGTTAGCGCTGTTGCCACAGAAGACCCTGAGATAGCTGCAAAAACTGTACAGGACAGAACTGTACCAACGCCCAAACCTCCGGGCAAATGTCGAACCATTGCATTAGCGGCTTCAAATAAGTCATCCACAACTTTTGACCGGATCATAACGTGCGCCATGAAGGCAAACATAGGTATCGCTGTTAATAGACCTGTGTCGAGCTTGCCAAAAACAGTGTCTGCAATACTACCAATACTACCTTCCGCAAATAACATTAAAATAATTGATGTGACACCAATACCAGCAAAAATGGGAACGCCAGTTAATAGAAAAATTACCAGCCCACCGAGAATTAAGAATGTTGTCAACGCTAGTTATCTCTCTTTAGAATTTTTATTAATTTGGCAAAAGCAACTAGAAAAACTAGCGATCCTCCCAAAATCAAGAATGACTGTGGAATCCACATAGGAACTTCCAAGTAACCCTCAGAGAGAATACCAAAATCTATTGAATAAACGATAGTTTCCTTGCTGCTTATAAGAAGCACCGTTGAAAAAATCAAAACAGTGATGTAACTCCATATTTTCACAAGTCGCTGGCCCCGATCGTTAAGTCTCGTGGTAATCAGATCTACTGAAATATGATCACCTCGTCTCAATGCATCACCAGCACCTAGCATCACCAGGGCCACAACTAGATAACCCGACAACTCATCAGTCCATGTTATTG
>MDTG01020826.1_pt1 | contig 10332 bp, 7 predicted proteins | sample 811421 | NCBI WGS metagenome assembly MDTG01 (sample SAMN05326645, study PRJNA326480) | marine metagenome | isolation source: seawater | place: Pacific Ocean: South East | collected 2011
TCAGAACGATAAACATCGGTATGATGATGACCAACTCTTGTCGTATAGCTAGTCATTTCTTGCTCATTCATTTGCGAAACTACTTTCTCTATATCTCTCATTTTTTTTGAGGTTTCATTGAGTGTTGTCCCCTCGGGCAACTCAGCCAAAACGTAAAAAATATCCACATCAGAATAGGGAAATAAAATGAACTTCATTTTTGTTTGAAATAAAAGTACACAACTAATTAAAAAACCAGCGAACAGCCCTAGTGCCTTTAATCGATGGCCAAAAACCCAGTGAACTAATTCTCCATACCTATCTTTTAATCGCTCAAACCAGCCTAAGGTTTTTTGCTCAATCTTAGGCCCGTGAGCAATATGAGAGGGCAAAATCACCAATGACTCAAAAAGACTAAAAATAAGGGTAAGTATAACGATTTTCGGAATTTCTTGGATAAAACGACCAGTTATACCGCTCATAAACAATATGGGTAAAAACGCTAAGATCGTGGTTATTATCGTCGTTACTACAGGTAATGTGACCTCTTTGGTCCCATCAAGCGCCGCCTGATAAATCGATTTCCCCATTTCCCGATGACGAATAATATTTTCACTGACAACAATAGCGTCATCGACAATAAGGCCAAGAACTAAAATAAGAGTAATCAAAGGGATGAAATTAATATTAATTCCAAGTAATGGAAAAAAAATAAAAGACCCAAGAATAGACAAGGGAATTCCCGATGCTGTCCAAAAGGCGGCGTACCGATTTAAAAAAATCATCAACGAAATAAAAACAAGACCAAATCCAAAGTACGCATTATTGGAAACGATATCGAGCAAACTAACGATGTAGCGGCCAAAATTTCTCACGACCTTTATTTCAACTTCTTGGGTGTAATTACCGCGGGATTTTTCAATTAATGCTTCAATTTGATCGCTAATATCAATCACGTCGCCATTTGAATTGCTGCGAACAATAAGATTGATACTCTCCACACTATTAGTCCTTGAAATAACCTTTGCTTCCTTAAGCCCATCCTTGATTTCTGCGATTTCGCTAATAATAACTTTTTCTCCGGTGTTATTGGAGCGAACAATAAGATCTTTAATATTTTCAGGCGCGGGAAGCTCTGCTTGGGTGACGACTTTTTTCTTTTGTCCATTGATGATAATAGGCCCGGCCGGAAGATTAAGGTTCTGTCCTTTAATTGCACTAAGAACATCATGCAGTGATAAATATTTCTGCTTGAGCTCCTTTAAGTTTCCCTTTATTTGAACTTCTCTTTGTCGGTAACCAATTAATTGAACTCCAGTAACCCCGTTGATTTCTTTTAATTCACTTTTGAGATCTTTTGCGAATTGACGAATCTCCATTTCAGATAATCGTTTATTAAGTAACGCAATTTCAATAACTGGAGCATTAGATGCGTTTAACTCAGATACAATAGGAATACCTTCAATTTCAGCCGGAAGATCGGAGATTCTATCCACAGCTCGATTAATCTTATCTTTAATTTTTTCTGGAAAATCCTCATTAAGGTCAATATAAACGATAATTGTCGATAAATTCTCGGCCGAGATAGAGATAACCCTATCTATTCCTTGAACTCCTGAAAGCTCGTCCTCTATCTTCTTTGTCACATTTATTTCAACTTCATTTGCCGAGGCACCCGGATAAATTGTCGTAATAGACATAATTTCAAAACTCACATCGGGATAGGTGCTCTTATTAATTTGGGAAACCGAAAGCAGGCCCATTGCGATGATAAAAATAGTCACCAAATTTGTGAGCAAGGGTCGGTCTAGGAAGATCTTGGTTAAATTCATGGAGTATATCTTAATAAATTAAGTAACACCTGACTACTGAACATGGGATGAATAATAAAAAATATTATTTTTTAATAAAGTACGCAATTAAACTTATTAAGGAGCTAATTAGCAGGCATGTTGTGATGGGAAAATAAAAGGTTGAATTACCCTTCTGAATTTTTATATCACCAGGTAGTTTCCCTAAGGGGAAGCTTGATCCTGAAAAATGCCATAAAAGACCTAGTACGACAAATCCAAGACCGATAAGAATGAGAGATTTACTAACTGGATTCATTTTGATCAAGCTCCAATTATTCAATCGCCCAATTTATAGGACTCAAATTATGGCCTTTTAAATAATCATTGCAAGTAGAGAAATGCCTATTTCCAAAAAACCCTCTGTAAGCACTCAGCGGAGAAGGATGTGGAGAGGTTAAGATCAAATGCTTTTTATGATCAATCAGATTTTTTTTCGAAATAGACTTCTCTCCCCATAGAAAAAAGACAATGTTTCTCTTTTGTTGATTTAGGTAGTGAATAACTCTATCCGTAAATATCTCCCAGCCTTTGCCATGATGTGATCCAGGCTTCTTCTCTTCAACAGTCAAGGTCGAATTTAAAAGTAAAACCCCTTGGTTTGCCCAATTTGTGAGATCCCCATGTTTTGGATACTCCCCACCAAAATCTGAGTATATTTCTTTGTAAATATTATTTAAACTTGGAGGTATTTTTATTTCTTTTTTTACACTAAAGGCCAACCCATTGGCCTGGTCCTTTTGGTGATACGGGTCTTGGCCAAGAATGACTACCCGCACATTTTTGAAGGGAGTTGAAAAGAAGCAATTAAATACATCAAGCATTGAGGGAAAAATTTTTCTTTCAAATTTTTGTTGCTCAATGAGAAACCTATTCAATTCGATAAAATAGTTTTTTTCAAATTCAGTAGATAAAATGCTGTGCCAACAAGCCGGAAATTGAAAATCATTCAAATCAATTATCATCTTATGCCTTATGAGGTTATTTAGAGACAAAGATAAAGATATAATAAAATGATTTAAAAAGAAATGCCTGAGCTAAAATAAAATGAACTCGCATCCATATCAAACAGGCTCAAATTACTGTTTTGACCGTTAGGCATGAGAAGTTGATCGGCTTTTTCATATCCAATTGAAAATAACATTTTCTTAAAAGAATAATTTATTGAAGCACCTAGATAATAAGAATCATTTGCTATATTTGAGTGATTGTAACTTTTCGTTAATCGAGTAGATTGCGAAAGAGAAATTTTGGAGCTCATTTTATACCCCAAATTTACTCCGACAGAGTGTTGATTTTTTATATTACTATTGCCCATAATATCGGTTTCAAATTCATAGAAGTTGTAAATATTAATAATACTTGTGGATAGGCTTAATTTTCCATCAAGAAAGTCAAAAGTATACGGGATACTAAGGCTGTGGCCAATAGATCCAATTAGGTTTTTTGTCTCTCTGGAGTATTTTGATGTGGCAAGGTTAGTAAATATCCGCGAATTTACAGTATACTTATCGTCGATCATTGCGCTGGAGCTTATCGCAAAAGTGGTATTTCCTATTAAATATTCACTATCATTAAGAGATAAACTTTTAGAAACAAATGAGGATAAACTCAAACCATAACCATATAGGGGTTGGGATATTGACAGAGAACCAATGAATGAGCTGACATTTTCTCCTGTAGCGGCGTCCTTAAAATTACTGGAAAACAGTGTGCCAAAGTTAAATGATGCACCATAGGAAGCTGGAATCAAACAGCATAACAATAGCGTAAAATGTAGTAATTTAATCAATTCAAGCTCACCTTTTGACAGATTATAGCGAACACTCAACACATTAGCGCATTGCGCAATGCGTGTCTGAATATTTGAAATATTTTCAGGCCAAAACGAGAAAAAAATATCTGATAACAAATACTTAAATTAACGTTCGCAATTGTAACTTTTTCAAGGGTTATTGAAATATTCATCACTTATGGCATAAGGATCCAAATAGTTAACAATATAGAGAATTTAAAAATGGGCGTAAAATTTATAATCATCTCCTTAATCATATCACCTCTTAGTTTGAATGCATTTTCAAAGGAACTCAAACCAAGTTACTTGCCAGATATTCCGGTGAATTTAGAAAGATCGATAAAACTTGTAAGCGACAGACAAAGTGGCGGAACCCAGAGACCACAGGCATGTCCTCTTGAATCAAAAAACCATCTCAATCTTTTAAATAAGGTTCTGAATATAAAAGGGCTTTTTAATGAAAACTGCCTTGATAATAACCAAACAATCATTGACGAGGTCCTAGAAGGCGCCGAGTCCATCCAAGAGGAATTAAATAAGATACGCCAGACAGAGGAGCAAGAACCGCAAGAGCAAACTGAAATTACAGAGTCAATTGAAATTGGCGGTGTTTCAATTGATGGAAAAGCAGTATCTAATGTTCTCAGTAATATAAATAATATATATACAAGAAATTCTTGTAAAAACTTATCACAAAATAAAAGCTTTCTATCAACGACAGCAGAGATTATTCTCGATATCTCAAAAATTGGATTAATTGTACCAAATACAACCGTATTAGCAGTTGCAGGAGGTGGAATAGCATTATCAAGTACGCTAGAAATATTAAATAGTATCTTAAGTAAGCGCTTCGATTTTGAAGAAACAGAGGATAGGCAGACATTTATAAAGCTTAATTGTGCTTTTTATGACATTAGAAGAGATATTGAGAAATCAGGGTTCTTGGATGTATCAACTGAAGATCATGAAAATGATCTCCTAATCGTCGATCAACTTTCAAAAGAAATTCAACAAGAACACAAGATGTTCCAAAAAGCATACCAAAATTTAACCAAAGACTACGAGGGTGCAAAAAAAGAATTCTATCAGAATGAATCTGGACATCTATTTGAGCTCATTGACGACTTAACAAAAATAACAATTCAAATAAATACGCCTATTAATATACCGTCACAAAAATTGGCCTTAATTGAACTATTGGCGAGATCGCACAACGAGATAAAACAAAGATTAAATACCTATATCACCTACTCTGATGACGAACTTAATTTTCTTAATTACCAGCTTCTGGGATTAATAGAAAAGTTTAATCCGCAAAATATTGAGCAACTCATTGAACTACAAGGCAGTGACTTGCAAGAATTTTCTTTTAACATTCAAGAACCACTTAAATATCATATCAATAGGCTCAACGAAACCTATCAGAAAATGCTCAGCATAATTGACAAAAAATGGAGCAAAACCCCATATGAAGATAGAGATACGCCTGAGAAGTATTTGACAGCCTTAAAACAAGAGAGGGCGCAAAAAAGTGAAAAAATAGAAGCTTTATATTTATCACTAAAAAATGTTCATGACCGGTTAAAAAGAATAATAGATGAAGTTCCGTTTACCTCATCTGATGATGGTACTGAGAATGTCGTCAGCATTCTAAGTGAGTTTGACTCAATCGTAGACCAAATTTATGGCAAGCATGGAGAGAAATTTTTGGAGTATGCTACTAAGAAGAGTTTAAAGCTCAATAAAGAGTTTATAAAAAACTTTGACGATTTTTCAAAAAATTACCTAACCAAACTCCCGGAAGATAATTATACATTAAAGCCAATTACAGATATATCACAATTAAACCTGATGTATGCATGTCAGGATGCAAGACCTTTCAGACGGCACTGGAAACTTGCAGAGTCATTGGCACAGCAAGGCTATGACTTTGTTGCCACAAATGCAGACTTATTTCACTCCGATATTGATAGGGTTTTTCTTGGCAGAACAGGGAATCGAAGTTTTGGTTTTCATCGCATATTATCAAAATATGAAAAGATTCAAATGCATCATAAGTCGGCGATCTATGCAAAAAAGAAAATAACGGGAATAAATTTTGACAAAAAATATCATAAAAAATATTTAAAAAAGAAATTTCTAGGAAAGGCGATTCTTCAAATTACAGAATCTAAAAAGAAGGCAATGAAACTTCAAGAGTTAATTGAAGTATACGACTGCCCTAGTAGAACAATAATGCCTTGAAAAATAATCTAAGATAAATAATATTTTATGGTGAAAATTATTCCCATCATAAATTATCTGTAAAAACTAAAGCTTAAAACTTCTATACCGATAAAAATATCAATAGATTTTATCTAACGAGAATGATTTTAAGGTTATGGCCAAGAAAATTATAAATATATTTATTTGTTTCAGCTGTGTATTTTTAACTCAAAAAACTTCACACTCTTTTTATACATCAAAAGCATACCCATCACTCTCATTGAATAAAATGGGGCAAGAAGAACTGCCAAACAGGGCAAAAGAGCGATCCAGCAACAAACATTCTGAGTCAAAAGAATCAGAAAAGGACAATAGTGACATCGAAGACGAGTTCTTTGAGATTGTCTTTATTTCCCCCCTTAACAGCGCACAAATAAGAATGGTCTTGTTTAGTAATTATAATCAAAATATTCGAAATAGCAGGTTATCTATATGGAGACCTCCGCAAAATCTATTCATTTAATAAACCAAAAACTTCGCCTTTTGTGGCAATCAATTAATTAGAATTAAAAATTTAGCTTTTTAACAGGAAGAGAAAATGAAAAATAAATCAACAATACAAGCAGACTTTTTGTCATCTATAGTCGTTTTTTTGGTTGCATTACCGCTTTGTATGGGTATTTCAATAGCATCAGGTACTCCTCCAATATACGGGTTAATTTCAGGAATAATTGGAGGAATTGTCATAGGCACCATTGGAGGCGCTCCATTACAAGTCAGTGGCCCAGCTGCGGGTTTGGCGGTAATGGTTTACGATTTCATTGAAAATTATGGGCTGGAATCACTAGCGGCATTAGGAATTGTCGTTGGTATATTTCAATTTTTAATATTTGTTTTTAAATTAGCGGACTATTTTAAAGCAATATCACCCAGTTTAATAAAAGGTCTGTTAGGCGGAATAGGCCTGCTTATATTAACTAGTCAAGTTTATGTCGCATTTGACTCCGGTCCTGTGGGGAGCGGCTTAGATAATATTATAAAAATGCCACAAACTTTTATGGCATATATAATTCATAGTGGAGAGGGTCGCAATTCATTTCTAATTGCAATGATAACCCTCGTTACAATAATTGTATGGGGAAAAAAAGGAGGCAAAGCAGCCCAAATTGTACCTCCACCGCTGTTAGCAGTAATTGTCTCAACTGCTGTTGCCGCAATAATAGGTTTTGACATAAAGTTTGTCAGTTTACCGAAGGATATAATAAGTGAATTAAATTACATTAATAAAAATTCCTTTAATTTCGTAAATCCGATTGCTTTATTAAAAATGATAGGAATCGCTTTCGTAGCGTCGGCAGAAACACTTTTATCAACCTCCGCAATTGACAGGATTTCTAAAGGTCAATCGAACTACAATAAGGAGATGTTAGGACAAGGACTGGGTAATTTTATCGCTGGAATATTTGGCGCATTACCAATAACAGGAGTTATCGTGCGCAGTAGCGCAAACGTTCACGCTGGAGCTAAAACAAAATACAGCGCCATTTTGCATGGAGTTTGGTTATTAATAATGGTTTTTATTTTTAGTAACATTTTGCAATATATACCAATGAGTGCACTCGCTGGCATACTGATTTTTACGGGATGGAGACTTCTAGATGTTCAAGGTATTCCTGCACTGATAAAAAAGTCTCGAGCTGAAACCGTGATATATTTTGTCACACTTACATTAATCGTGGCAGTAGATCTTTTAACCGGAGTCGTCATTGGTTTTATTTTCTCATTAGGTCTTTTGGCGAAAAGGACAAAAAAGTTAAAAGTAGACTTCGAAGCTAAAGAGGATAACTTTACACTCAACCTAAAAGGCGAAGCCTCCTTTCTTCAAATACCAAAGCTTTCTACAATATTTAATGAAATTGGCAACGCAAAAAGTGTGACAATAAATACAAAAGATCTAGTATCCAAAGACTGGGCGTTCGAGGAAAATATAACTCAAAAATGCCAGGAGTTGGAGTCAAGAGGTGTAAGTACAAACCTCATTACAAATTAAAAACAGAGTTAATACAAAACCACAATATTCCGATATGTTAGCAAACAACACATCGGAATATTTTTGCTTTTAACGTTTTTAGAAAATTTAAAAATTATTTTAAAAAATAATCAGTCTTATAGTGAAAAGATTAGCAGTATTGTCGGTCAACAAAATTTTTTATTTATATTTTTAACAACGATCATCGGTACACTATTATTTAATGCAGCAATATATTGGCTTATTAAAAATGCAAGCCGTTATAGTGCTCCTCATGTTACGGGAAATGGGGAAAAAAATATTCTCAAGCCTAAAGATCATTTATGGATAATACTGGCATATAGTGTCTTGACATTTATAAGTTACATTAAAGTAATAAAGTTTATTTCAACGGATATTTTTGCATTCGGTGGTGATTCCTTTAACCACTATGCGCGCCTTAAAGAATCAAAAAATATTTTAACAAATTCTGATTTAAGCATCTTTCATTGGCCTGGCATCTTTTTTCCAAATGGATTAACTGCTTTTGATGGGCCACCTACATTGTACAATGACATCGTTCATTTAATATTGTCTCCTTTATTTAATTCCGTCGCCATATATAATTTCATTCATATAAGTACCTTTTTACTTGCCTCATACTTTTGTTTTCTCTTGGTATTCGAAATAACTAAAAATAAATACACAAGTTTTTTGACAGGATTCATATATGGTTTTTCACATCATCATTATTATGTCGCGCACTTATTTCTCAACCTCACACATATTGAACTGATTCCGTTAATATTTTATTTTTATGTTAAACTTAATAAAAATAAAATAAATGTTACACTCGTAATAATTATCTCAGTATTGCTTACATTTCTCGCCTACCAGTCTCTTTATTACTTTTTTGCTTCATTGATTTTCATATTCTTCTTTTTTATTATCCCAAATGTATTTAAACGGAAAAAATTAATATATAATGCCATACCCATATTTTTAGCATTGATCCCCCTTTCAATTTGGATAATACCGATGCTTCAAGATCCAAGTACAGTAAAAGGTTTTTACTCACCACACATATTTTACAATCTAGATTTGTTGTCGCTTATTAATGCAACAGATGTACCATTAATAAGAAACAATTTTGGAGAAAACTCTAATTACATAGGATTACCAATACTTATTCTTTGTATGATTTCGATGATTAAAAAATTAAATTATAAATATATTAATATAGGTTTTATTTTATTATTTATTCTCGCAATGGGTTCATTGATAAAAATAAATAGTGAGTTACTTCCCATAATTACGCCAGAAATAATACTTACATTTTTACCTGCGTATAAGAGTATGCGTGGAACAGATAGATTTGTAATTTTCATGATGATACCTATCGGAATAATGGTTTCTAACACGCTCCAACATTACATAAAAAAAAGATCTATCCTTTTTGCTGTAATGGTATTCTATATTCTTTTAAGTATTCAACTTACCGGGGAGCATATAAATGTAGACGCGCCAGGTATTTATAAAAAGATACCGGAGCCCCCAAAAAAAGACTTTGGTTTAATCGAATTTCCAATTAATAATCCCATATACTGGTTATGGCGCGCTGACCATCAACACAATATCGTTTATGGTTACTTATTCATCCGCGGAAAAAAAGATAAACTTTTTCATCAAATACACAAGTCAATTGTATTTGATGAAAAATTAAGTTTGAAAAATTTGAAATCGAAGGGTATTAGATACATCGTTTCACATAAAAATCGAAAAGAGAATCTCTATCCAGATCTATACCCACTCGCAAAACGCAAAAATAGAGAATATCGAAATGTTGGTGATTATTTAAATAAAAAAGATTTTGAAAAACTAATATTATTGAGCAGTGAAAAAAATGCCAATTTGTATATGATTCCTGATAATTAAAACATTAAAAAAAGTAGTAATTAGTCCGATAACATATTTTTAAATTGGAGAAAAAATGCAAGGCAATAATGATCTTTCGCATCTAAAAGGACATTTCATTGAGGAGATTACATTAGCACTGCGTGAAAGCGAGAGCAAGCAAGGCCATGATATCGATTATGTAAAATTAAATGATAAAATTCTCTATAGTTGGAAAAGCGCTCACACAAAGGGTGTCGATCTAAATACCTTTGTTGATTGGATCAGCGATGCTATCCCCGAACACATCGGTAATCTTGATATAGTAAAAATAAAAAACGCCGCCTAAATGGAAACAATTTCATATGTATTGTTTTTATAAATAGATTTACCAAAATCAACTTGGCCCTTATCGTTAGTGCGAACTATATACATCTTATTTTCTGAATATTTTGTGGGCACTGAACCTGTTTCAACCACATTTTTCTGTATCTTTTTTCGCTGCTGACTAAATGGTGTGATAATGTTGTGGCTAGCAAATACTCTTGAGGACGTGTAGACTGACAAATGTATTCCAAGAATTAAATCGTCGACAAAAAACA
>MDTG01138667.1_pt1 | contig 10332 bp, 9 predicted proteins | sample 811421 | NCBI WGS metagenome assembly MDTG01 (sample SAMN05326645, study PRJNA326480) | marine metagenome | isolation source: seawater | place: Pacific Ocean: South East | collected 2011
TATGGGCGGACCGTATGCTTATTCTAAGATCATTCTCGGAAATTTCTGGGGGTTCATTGTGGCATGGGGGTATTGGGTTTCAATATGGTGCACGAACGCCGCTATCGCTGTTGCTTTTGTTGGCTATCTGGCAGTATTTATTCCTGAAATCAATAACAATACCCCTTTAGCGATATTTTTTGGTTTAGCTGCTATCTGGATTTTTACCTTAATCAATGGATTTTCTATTAAAACCGTAGCTTGGGTTCAAAAAGTGACCACCGTAATGAAACTTCTTCCAATATTAGCTATAGGCGCTATTGGGATATTTTATATCGATTGGTCTCTGATTAATTTTATCAATTTGTCTGAAAAGTCAAATTTTCAAGCGATCTCAGCTGTTACTACACTCACGCTTTTTGCCTTTTTAGGTCTCGAATCTGCAACCGTTACAAGTGCACAAACGAATAATGCTGAAAAAACTGTAGGTAAAGCCGGGATGATAGCTTTAGGCATTACCGGTACTACTTATATACTTTCATCAATATCGATTTTTGGGATTCTACCGCCAGAAGTTCTTCAAAATTCTTCGGCTCCCTTTGCTGATGCGGCTTCAGTTTTTTGGGGTGCAAAGGCCAAATATATTGTTGCTGGAGGTGCTATCGCTGCAACCTTGGGAGCCTTAAATGGTTGGTTACTCATACAGGGTAAAATTCCTATGGCATCAGCGAAAGACGGATTATTTCCAATAATATTTTCTCGGGTTAACGATCGGGGAGCTCCAATAATCGGGATTACCCTTTCGAGTTTCTTGGCCTCGGTGGTTTTAACCTTTAGATTTTCTGATGAGCTTGCTCAAGTATTTGGATTTATGATGAATCTATCAACTCTCTCTGTAATTACGCCATATTTAATGACAATAATTAGCTTAATTGTACTTCTTAAAAGAGATTCTGTAACTAATCGTTTTATGCAAACGGTTTGTTACCTCTCGATTGTTTTTTGTCTTTGGATTATTTATGGATGCGGTCTGGAAGTAATAGGCTATGGTAGTTTGTTGGTGATAACCGGAATTTTTATTTACTTTATTTTAATTAAGCCAAAAAAATGAGCAAATTTTTTGTCCATCCCGATATCAAAAAAGCCGAGACATTACCGGCTGAATTTTATCGAGATTCAGAGGTATTTGAAAGACTTAGAGAAGAAATTTTTTGTAAAACTTGGCAATGGGTCGGTGATCTAGATTCGGCATTGCCGACAAATGGTTCGATTTTTCCAATTAATTTTTTATCTCCTATGATCAATGAGCCAATGCTGCTTGTTACCGACAAAGACGGGACTACAAGATGTCTATCTAATGTATGTACCCATAGAGGGAATCTATTAGCTCATCATCCTGGCAGAAATAGGCAACTCATTTGTGAATATCACGGCCGTCGATTTGATTTGGATGGTCAGTTTAAAAGTATGCCTGAATTTCATGCCGCTGAGGGTTTTCCGCGGGCATGCGATAATCTACATCAGTATCCACTCAAGACTTGGCATAAGCTTTTGTTTACCAGCATAGAACCTAGTTTTGATATTTCCGAAACTCTCAATAAAATTGACGAGCGTGTAGGATTTTTACCGCTGAATCAGCTCAAGTTTGACCCCCATCGTAGTAGAGATTATATAGTAAATAGTCACTGGGCACTTTACTGTGATAATTATCTAGAAGGATTTCATATTCCATTTGTTCATGAGGGCCTTAATGCGTCCATCGACTACGATACTTACGAAACACACCTATATTCATACATGAATTTGCAGATTGGCTTTAGCAAAGGGAATTCGATAGGGTTTGATTTGCCCTCAGGGCATCCAGATTACGGCAAGGCCGTTTCTGCCTATTATTATTGGCTCTTTCCAAATATGATGTTGAATTTCTATCCATGGGGACTTTCCATCAATGTGGTTCGTCCTCATTCTCCAACTCAATCCAAGGTTTCCTTCATAACATATGTGCTAGATAAATCAAAATTAGATCAAGGTGCTGGTGCCGATTTAGACAAGGTAGAACGTGAGGACGAATTTGTAGTCGAGGCCGTGCAAAAAGGCCTTCAATCTCGCTATTATAGTACGGGTCGATTCTCTCCAACGCGAGAACAAGGAGTGCATCATTTTCATCGCTTGATAGCCGGATTTATAACTTAACAAAATGAATTAAGCAGAGTTGTTATTGAATAATCTTCAATCTGCCAAGACTATTTAGTTAGATTGCAAAAAACAATTTAAATACTATCTTTGATTTTCTAATTTTCATTATATATGGAAGCAATAATAAACAGCAAATCATGAAAAATTTTATCTTAAGCATTATGCTTTTAGTCTTTGTTTTGCCCATGGACGCACAATCTGAGATGTACGTGACACTATGGTATGGACAAATAAAAAATACTGACGTTCAGGACCACCTTGAAATTGAGCGCGAATACTATTCAAAAATGTGGAAGGAGCAAATTAATCAGGGTAATATCGTTGGATGGGACATGTGGGAAATCATGAATCCAGATGTCAATGAAATGACTACTACATTTATTTATGTGACTTTACACACAACTCCGACTTTTTCTACGAATCCGGTAAATTCAATTCCAGGAAAATCGAATATCGATTGGAGAACGGCTCAGAGAAAAGCTATGAGTCACTATGTGAAAAATTATTCTGTCGTGATGTCTGTTAAGGGAGGTTATGGACCACAAAGGGAAGGAACACCTCCAGAATTTGCTGTATTGAATTATATGAAGGTAAATCCATACAGAGCAGCTGATTATGAACGCGCTGAGTTGGAAGATTTCATGCCTAGATTCAAGGAAAATGATACGATTCGAAAAGGATGGGGGTTGCATAAAGTATTAAATCATTACGGAACTGAAAGGCCGATTAACTACGTTACTGCAGATTTTTATGATAGTTATGAAGCTATTTTAAAGGATCGTGATAATACCGGCGAATTGTCTGAAGAAGACATGGCTTTTTGGAAAGGATTTGATGAGGTAAGGACTTTAGTAGATTCTCATATTGTTCGTTTAGTTATGTCAGTTCGATGATAGTGTAAAATTGAAAATGAAAAAGGCTGCATTTAATGCGGCCTTTTTTTGATCTGAATCTAATCGAATTTTATTTTATAAAGCACCTCGTTTTTACGATTGAATACTTGATACGGGCTGTTATAAACCATTAGGATAGGTGCCCCTTCTATTTTAAGTCCGTGTTTCTTTGCAATTTCTTGTAGTCGTTTGGCTGCTTTGCGCTCACGCCAGTCCATAGTGTATCCACCGTATTCTACCGCTAAATAATGACCTTTCTCAGACTCAATAACTTGAACCTCCTCGTTTGAGGCACTTGGAGTATTTTTGTTATTAAATGAAGCAGGTAATACAAATTGCATTACGGTTTCTCCCTGAGTATTTCCCATTTGCACAGGAGTAGTCATAGCGATTTTTTGTCCAGTCTCGTTATTGCCAGAAATATAGCGGAAGAGTGATCCAAAATCCCCACTACTTTGTATTTTCATCACAGGGGGATAATAACGTAATTCTGCTTCATCAAATTGATCGATCACGTCAAAGGGTTGTGTTTCGTATTTCTGTGCCATAGTCAAATGATTGGTCAGAACAATCATCATTGCACAAATTGCGGATGTTGCTTTCATAATTTTTTCTTTTTCGATATAAAGATAGTTTATTCTGTCATTCTCTTGCGTATACGTTCAAAATTTTCTTTGTACCTTGTATTTGTAAAATGTTTAGAATGAGTAAATTATATACATTTTTGTTTTCGATGGAGAACAGGGCTAAGTTAGAACGGTTGACTGTTTTCTTGGCCATTGGGGGCTTTTTTACCCACCTAATTTTGATCGGATTGGGACAATTAGCGGGTGTTGAGTTATTAGATGGCCAGTTGCTTCAAAATCCTATAAATGCTATTTATACCCCTTTTTCTTTTATCTTGATTTATGAGATATATCTATTGATATTTTATCTGCCACGCTCGTTCTCTACGTCTCTATTAAAACAATTTGAAGTGATTTCTTTAATTATGGTTCGGCGAGTGTTCGGCGATATTACTAAGATTGACTTTACACAAATTGAACTCACTGATCCAGGGTTTACTAATCTCTTAGTAGATTTGGCGGCTGTTTTAATTATGGCCTTAGCGATTCTTTTGTTTATTAAGGCAAAAAATAAGTTAAAGATATTTGGTCAGCCTGATATGGACCCTAATGAAGATCGTTTTAATAGTTTGAAACGTCACGTTTCGGCGATTCTTCTAGTTATTCTTGGTGGGATATCTTTATTACATTTATGTGATTTTACCGTATTACAAGTTACCGGATCTCACTGGATTAATTCATTCAATAATGACCTAGATGCCATTTTTTATAAGGACTTTTTCACTACTTTGATTTTGGCTGATGTTCTAATTCTCTTGCTTTCATATGCTCTTTCTCAAGACTATTTTAAACTTATTAGGAATACAGGATTCGTAATTACAACAATTTTATTGCGTTTGTCATTTGGTGCTTCGCAACCTTTAGATGTTTTACTTATAATCACAGGAGCACTTTTTGGCTACCTAATGTTGCTCATGTATATAGCTTACAGCCGTGAATTGCAGGTTAAATAATTGTTATGGAAAATCATTATTTGTTTGAATCAAAGTTGTTAAGGCATTTATCTCTAATTTTGAAAACCAAATAAAATAATATTGAAAGAAAAATACGCTTACTCAAAACACGCCTGTGCATGTGCTGTTTCATTGGATCTCCTGGGAGATAAATGGTCATTGATCATTGTTCGAGATTTATTTAGAGGGAAAACTACATATTCGGAATTTTTAAAGCAATCGCAAGAGAGAATAGCTTCTAACATTTTAGTGGATCGATTGAAAAAGTTAAAAGCCATTGGTATAATTGATTTTCGTAGGAATGAGCGAGATAAAAAAATTAAAGAGTATTTTCTAACAGATCGGGGCATTGATCTCTATCCAGTGATTTATGCGCTTCAATATTGGACGTTGAGGCATGTAGATTTTGACTATTCCGAGAACACTAAAAACTGGAATGCCTTAACAAAAACCATTTCACAAAAAGGCGTAATTGATAAATACCAAGATGGATATCGCGCTAAGCGTCGAAATTTTTTTGGATTTTAATATAAAATCAGAGATGTTGCCTCTCCTTTAATTTTGTGATGCTTATGGCATTTTATTATCTTGGTTTACGATATTTTAAAGGAATCAATGAGTGCCTGAATTTATATTATCTATCGACGCTGGAACTACAAGTTCTCGGGCTATTATATTTGACCGGCAGGGGCTTCAAGTAGCTATAGCTCAGCATGAGTTCCCCCAATATTTCCCAGAAAAGGCATGGGTTGAGCATGACGCCATGGAAATTTGGGAAACACAACTTAAGGCCATACACCAGGTAATAGAGCAATCTAATATTCGAGTAGATCAGATCGCGGCATTGGGCATAACAAATCAAAGAGAAACAGTTGTTATTTGGGACCGATTAACCGGTCGCCCAGTGCAAAATGCGATCGTCTGGCAAGATCGTCGAACTGCGGATCGATGTGCTGAACTTACTAGACAAGGTCTCGATCAAATCTTTTTAAATAAAACAGGCTTAATTTTAGATGCTTATTTTTCTGGAACAAAGGTTCAGTGGATTTTGGATTCGGATCCTGAAATCCGAAAACGGGCCGAAATCGGTGAATTGGCCTTTGGGACTATAGATAGTTGGTTGATTTGGCGACTCACTGGCGGTCAAATTCATGTCACCGACGTCACCAATGCGAGCCGAACCTTGATGTACAACATCCATGATTTGCGCTGGGATAGGGAATTATTGGGTTTGCTAGATGTGCCTGAACTTTTATTACCTGAGGTATGTGCTTCATCTCAAGTGGTGGGTCACACTAGTAGTGAACTTCTCGGGATTGAAATTCCGATTGCTGGGATAGCCGGTGACCAGCAATCTGCCTTATTTGGACAATTATGTTTAACCCCAGGGAGCGTCAAAAACACCTATGGGACTGGTTGTTTTTGTATTATGAATACAGGGGAAACTCCAGTAGTTTCTAAAAATAAAATGCTCACCACCATAGCTTGGAAAATTGGCGACCAAGTTACTTATGCCCTAGAGGGCAGCGTCTTTACTGCAGGAGCACTCATACAATGGTTACGGGATCAATTGCAAATGATTTGTCATGCTTCTGAGATCGAAGGATTAGCCAATTCAGAGGATGATAGCGACGGAGTAACATTTATTCCCGCACTTTCAGGATTAGGAGCTCCTTATTGGGACCCTCATGTCACTGGGACATTAACAGGTATTACTAGAGGAACTTCTAAAGGACATATCGCTCGTGCCTCACTAGAGGCTATAGCTCTTCGATCTCGAGATATTATATTAGAGATGCAAAAAGACGCTAATATATCATTTAAAGGACTAAAAGTCGATGGAGGAGCCAGTAACAACGATCTACTAATGCAGATCCAAGCCAATGTGCTAGATGCCAATGTTATAAGGCCCAAGGAAACTGAAACCACCGCTCTGGGAGCTGCTTTTTTAGCGGGACTTGCCGTTGGGTTTTGGCCGTCTACAAGAGTGTTAGAGAATATGTGGCAAGTTGATAAGATTTTTAAGCCTGAACCCAGTGATAAAACTCAGCTGATCATAAAAAATTGGCATGAGCGAATTCGAAAAATTTTGAGGTGATAAATTACATCGATTAGGAACAAAAAAATAAAATAAGTAATAAAAATTAATTTTTATGATAGATCCTTATATTTCAGAATTTATAGGAACGGCAATACTTTTATTGCTTGGAATGGGCGTAGTCGCTAATGTGAAATTAAAAAAAACGATCGGTTCAGGTCAATCACCATGGTTGCTAATTACAAGTGCTTGGGGTTTTGCTGTTTTCGTTGCGGTATTCATTACCGGGCAATTTAGTGGCGGACACCTCAATCCAGCCGTAACCATTGGCTTAGCTGTTGCTGGAAAGTTTTCATTAGATCTTGTTCTGGGTTATATTTTGGCTCAATTACTTGGCGCTATGACTGGAAGCTGGCTAGCCTATCTCCTCTATATTGACCATTATAAAGAGACTGACGAAGTAGATATAGTTCGCAGTACATTTTGCACTGGACCTGCAATTCGAAATTTTAAGAATAATCTTTTTAGTGAGGCGATCGGAACCTTTGTTTTAGTTTTCGGAGTATTATTCATTGCTGAGCCCAGTATTAGCGTGCCTGATGTTGAATTTGAAAACTTTGGTATTGGTTCATTGGACGCTTTACCTGTGGGAATACTTGTTTGGGTCATAGGTATGGCTTTGGGCGGTACCACTGGTTATGCGATTAATCCGGCAAGAGATTTAGGCCCTCGTTTAGTACATCATTTTATCCCGAGAAAAGCCAAAGACTCGGATTGGAGTTATGCCTGGATTCCTGTCATTGGACCTTTTATTGGGGGCGCTGTAGCGGGATTGATTTATTTGGTATTGATTTAATTACCAAAGCGTTGAGGATTTGAAGTATTTTTTTTTGTATTTTCGACATATCCTTTCCTATAAAATAGTCTTGGTTTTAGTAATTGACCGATTAAATCTTCGGACTTAAAAAAACGCCATAACGGCCTAAAGAAAATATAATGAATGACTCAGCTGTTGAGATTCCTCAACAATTTCTTCTTGAACCTGTTACTCTGAATCAATATGTTTGTGATGGTGAATTGCGCACTTGGAATGGTGACATGACCCCCGTATATTCGACGATTGAGACCCCTAATTCGGAGGGTGTTTTAGCCTCTACCTTTCTCGGAAATGTAAGTACTATGGATGAGTCTTCGGCTCTCGAAGCAGTTAACTCTTCTGTAAAAGCTTTTGATAGAGGCCAGGGTGTATGGCCTACCATGAGGGTCAAAGATCGTATAAAATGCATGGAGAATTTTGTTGGTAAAATGATTACTAAGCGTGATGAAATTGTCAAATTGTTGATGTGGGAAATTGGAAAGAATTTAGTTGATTCCCAAAAAGAGTTTGACCGCACTATAGATTATATATATGATACCATTGAGGCATATAAAGATGTGGATCGCGATGGCGCGAGATTTTCAAAAGTGAATGATGTACGGGCACATATCAGACGCGGCCCGCTCGGGATTGTGCTTTGCTTAGGCCCATATAACTATCCATTGAACGAAACATTCGCATTGTTAATCCCTGCTATTATTATGGGAAACACGACTATTTTTAAGCCAGCGAAATTTGGTGTTCTTTTAATCGGGCCGCTACTCGAGGCCTTTGCGACAAGTTTTCCTAAAGGGGTAGTGAATGTGCTTTTTGGTCGCGGCAGACATGTTGCCTCTCCTATAATGAAATCAGGTCATATTGATGTTTTAGCTTTGATAGGTCACAGTTCATCTGCCATTGCTTTGCAAGACCTACATCCCAACAAAAATAGATTAAGATTGGTCCTTGGCCTTGAAGCTAAAAATCCTGGTATCATATTACCAAGTGCGGATCTTCCCAGTGCTGTAAAAGAATGTATCTCTGGGACACTGTCCTTTAATGGACAACGATGTACAGCATTGAAAATTTTGTATGTACACAAGAAGATAAAAGACGAGTTTTTAGCTGAATTTATTAAAGCTGTCGATGCTCTGCCATTTGGAATGCCGTGGGATAATACTTTGCTTACACCTTTGCCGGAACCCAATAAACCAGACTATATTCAGTCATTGATTGATGATGCTCTTGATAAAGGTGCCAAAATTTTGAATACTAAAGGGGGGAAACGTTTTAGTAATTTTATTTTTCCAGCAGTATTATACCCTGTAACTAAAAATATGAAGGTTTATCATGAGGAGCAATTTGGCCCTGTTATACCGGTTCGTGACTTTGAAGATACTCAGGTTCCACTGGATGATATGGCTGAAAGTAATTATGGACAGCAAGTCAGTGTATTTGGCACAGATGCTGATGAGTTGGCTCCACTAATTGACGTTTTAGTAAATTTAGTGTGTCGAGTTAATTTAAACAGTGCTTGTCAGCGAGGCCCGGATATTTATCCTTTTACAGGAAGAAAAGACTCAGCAGTTAGCACACTCAGCGTTCATGACGCTCTTCGAGCATTTTCAATTCGAACTTTTTTAGCGGCAAAAGATAACTCCATGAATAAGGGTATAATTAATGATATGTTAAGAGAACGTAAAAGTAACTTCGTTACTACAGATTATATCCTTTAGTATCTCGAGGAGTTCACTCATCATGTTTATCAATTGTTCACTTTAATTATATTTTTAGTCTTTTTATTTCTTGTAGACAATCGATTTTTTCGTAATCAAAAAAATAGTTTCGATTAAAGTTCTAATGAATTCACTAAATGCTTTTCTTTATTTTTAAATGCTAAAAAATCATTTATAAGTCATTGAAGAGTTTGTGAATATTAATTACAAAAACGCAGCATTTAATATGATCCTTGTGATATTTGACTTTGTGGTAACCATAACGACTTTAACTTAAATCATTATGAGTAAGGAAAAAACAGTTTCCCAGGCCATCGAGTATCGTCGATCAGTTCGTGTTTATGATCCGGATAAACCTATAAATAGTGATAAAGTCAGAGATTGTCTAAAGCAAGCGGCTTTAGCACCAAACAGCAGTAACCTGCAGCTTTGGGAGTTCATACATATTACTGATAAAGCTATAATTGAAAAAATGGCACCATTATGCTTCAATCAAAATGCAGCACGAACAGCTCAACAGATTGTGGTTTTTGTTACCAGAAAGGATTTGTGGCGTACAAGAGCTAAAGCAAATTTGAAGATGCTTCGCGAGAGGTATTCAACTAAACCGCATTCTCAGCAAAGTCGCCGCGAGCGAGTTATCAAACTTTACTATAGCAAGCTGATTCCTAATATTTACTTTGACTTTTTGGGCCTTTACGGTTTGCTGAAATATGTAATAGTATTGATCACTGGCTTATTCAAACCCATTTACCGAGAGGTCCTTGCCAGAGACATGCGTGTTGTAGTGCATAAGACTTGCGCTTTGGCTGCGCAAAACTTTATGATCAGTATGGCTGCTATCGGTTATGATACGTGCCCAATGGAAGGCTCAGACACATGGCGTGTGAAAAAATTACTCCAACTGCCCAAGGGAGCGGAAATAAATATGATTGTCAGTTGTGGCATACGTAAACCAGAAGGAGTCTATGGAGAACGTTTCCGTATTTCTTTTAAAGAGGTATATCGAAAATTGGAGTAAAAACGAATCTAGTGTCTAAATATTTTTGGAAGAA
>MDTG01159672.1_pt1 | contig 10332 bp, 8 predicted proteins | sample 811421 | NCBI WGS metagenome assembly MDTG01 (sample SAMN05326645, study PRJNA326480) | marine metagenome | isolation source: seawater | place: Pacific Ocean: South East | collected 2011
ATAAATTTTGTTGTAATAATTTGGTTGATATGTTTTTTTTTAATTCCAAGGGATTTCGAGTATTTAAAAATATTTAATTCTATAAATTTCAATAATTTTAGGATTTTTTGTCTTGTAATTACAATACCACTTTTTTTACAAAAAAATCTAATACCACTTATAATTTTAACCCTCATTATTAATGTTTATTCATTTTTGAGTTTAGGTAGGATTGAAACTTCTTACTGGTTTATTGTATGTGCGATTGCTTTGATTAATAATATTGAATACTCTGAACACGCTAGTTACAAAAATCCTTTATTGATTATATCAATTTTATATTTAATTACTATAATAAAGAATTCTTTTACATATGGATTCTTCGTTTCAAATTCATTTGATGCAAATTACACAGGCTTGCAATCTATCGTTTTGTGTCTATTATTAACCAGATTAAATCAGAGATTTTTGGCTTTTGTAATTTTGGGTATTACTTTTTTTTCCTACTCGAGGTTATATATTTTGGTTCTCTTAATTTTTATTTTATTTTACTTTATTCCATCATTAAAAAAAAGTCTGCCCTTTTTTAAGAGAAACTTGATTTTTCATTTGATAGTTTTTAATTTTTTAGCATTATTTATCAGTTTTTATGTTTATGTTGTTATTTTTAATTCTCAAGTTCCAGAATACATATACTATGATGGCTTAAACAGATTTAGTAGGTTACTGGACACTTCTAATTGGATAAGAGTTGCAGCCAATATAAGATTTATTGAAAATCTAGAAATTTTTACATTTTTATTTGGCGATATTTACGGTCTTTCATTAGAGTTTAGTGAATTTAAAGGTAAATTTATAACTCCTCATAATCTATTATTGTCAATTTTATATAATTCTGGAATATTATACACGCTCATTTATTACCACACATATTTAAAATATGCAGGTAATTTTATTTTTTTACACATTTTATTGATTCCATATCATCTTATTCTTGGTTTTGGTGCTTATTATGGATTTATTTTGTTGATATTAGCTATATTTAAATCAAAAAATATATCAAGTGAAAAGAGTGTTATTAACTGGTGGTAATGGATTTCTTGGCAGCTTTATTTATAAAGAATTAATCAAAGATTTTAAAGTAATAAGATTTGGAAGTAAAGAATATGATATAAGAGATTATTTTCAGGCTAAGGAAATAGTTGAAAAATATAAACCAGACTACATAGTGCATGCTGCGGCAAGACTTGGAGGAATCGGTGACAACAAATTAAATCCAGCACATTATTTTTATGATAATATAATGATGGGTATTAATATGCTAAATATTGCTAGTAAAATCAAACTAACTAAGTTTGTTAATATTGGAACGGTTTGTAGTTATCCAAAGGAATTACCAGTGCCCTTTAAGGAAGAGAATCTTTGGGATGGTCTTCCAGAGCCAACTAATTCTGCATATGGTCTTTCAAAAAAATCTGTTATTGATTATTCAATTGCCTTAAATAAACAATTTGGATTCCCTTGTATAAATCTTTTATTGGCAAACCTTTATGGAATAAATGATGATTTTAGAGATGAAACATCTCATGTTATTCCAGCAATAATTAAAAAAATTGATTTTGCAATTGCTAATAAAAAAAAGTCAATATCTGTATGGGGTGATGGTACCCCAACAAGAGATTTTTTAAATGTTAAAGATGCTGCAAGAGCTGTGAAATTAGCTTTGATCTCTGATCATATGGATCCATTTCCGGTGAATATAGCTACTGGAAAAGAAAATACCATAAATAAAGTGATTACTTTAATAAAAGATAAAATGAGTTTTTCTGGTTCTATAAATTTTGATACTTCAAAACCTAACGGACAACCCGTAAGGGTATTAGATATTAAAAAGGCTTTATCTTTTTTTAATTTCAAAGCCAATATATGTTTAGAAAATGGATTGAATGATGTAATTATTCATTTTTATAATAAAAAAAGTAAAATTTTAAACATGAAAAAAAAATATTAGGCTTATGAAAAGTTTTTCTGTGCTAATGTCAATTTATAATAAAGAAAAGCCAGAATTTTTAGACAAATCTTTAAAATCTATATTAATAAATCAGACAATATTACCTAATGAAGTTATTATTGTAAAGGATGGGTTAATTAATAAAGATTTGGAAAAAGTTTTAGAAAAATTTCAAAATAATTTTCCCAATGTATTGAAAATTTTTGGCTACGAAGCTAATATGGGTTTAGGTTATGCTTTAAATTTTGGTCTTGATAAATGTAAAAATGAGTTAGTTTTCAGAATGGATAGTGATGATATTTCATCCGATGATAGATTTGAAAATCAAATTAAAATATTCGAGAAAAACAAGAATCTTGCTATTGTTGGAGGTCAAATAAACGAATTTATAAATACTCCTAACGATCTTAATCAAATAAGAAGGGTTCCTGAAACTTCAGATTTAATTCAAAAAAAAAAACTAGAAAGGAATCCTTTTAATCACATGACCGTTGCTTTTAAAAAATCAATTATTTTAGAATTTGATAGCTATAAAGATATGCCGGGACATGAGGATCATTATTTATGGTTAAGGGTTTTACAGAGATATAATGGATATAACATTCCAAAAATCTTGGTAAATGCAAGAATAGGAAATAGTTTTTTCAAGAGGAGACATGGGTTAAATTTTTTTAAAAAAGAACTAAATTTTCAATTTAGACTTTTAAGTGATGGGCTTCAATCTAAATTAAGTTTTACCAAAAATGTAATTCTAAGAGGAATTCCAAGGCTTCTTCCAAAGACAATTTTCAAATTAATTTACAGTAAAATTTTGAGAAAATAAATTAAATCAAAATTAAAGTTATTTTTAGAACGATGCAAATATCTAAAACTACTTAAAGTGAAAATAAATAAAAAATGAGTATGAAGATATTATTAACAGGGTCAGAGGGGTTTGTTGGTAAATATCTGCTTAATGAACTACAAAAAAACAATCATCATGTTTACTGTGTTGATAGGGTACGCACTGCGCGTGAAAATTACTTTAGATTTGATTTGTCAAATAAATTTAAACTTGATAAATTGATTAATCAACTTAAGGTATTAGATTTTGATTGTTTAATTCATTTAGCAGCTGCTAAGGGTGACTATAATTTAAATTATGAGGATTTTCATCGTGATAATGTGATTGTTAGTATTAACACATTAACCTTAATAAAAGCTGTAAACATAAAGTCTGTTATTGCATATAGCACTGTCTCAGTTTACGGGCATAATAATAAAATAAAGTCTGAAGAGGCACATTTGTTTCCGAATAATTCATATGGCATTACAAAACTTAAATCAGAAAAACTATTTATTGACTGGTTTAAACTTGATCCTCAAAAAAATAGATTAACCATTTTGAGACCCTCAGTTATATTTGGGATCAATAATTTTGCAAATATGTATAATTTATTAATGCAATTAAATAAAAAATACCCTGTATCTGTTGGTGATGGTGATTATATAAAATCAATGGTTTCTGTTGAAAATATTGTTGACATAACAATTTTTTGCATGAAAAAATTAGATGGCTTACAAATATTTAATTGTACTGATAAACCTTATCCAAAACTTATGCATATTATTGATTACATTTGTGAAATTAAAGGTTATTCAAAACCTAAAATAATTATTCCCAAGTGGTTTGCTTATTTTGTTGGTTTTTTGTTTGAGCTTATTTCTTTTTTAATTAAGAGGGATTTAGGTGTAACAAGAGAAAGAATTTATAAATTTACAATGCCAACTGATTATAGATCAGAGAAACTTGAAGCTAGCGGGTATATTCAAAAGTACTCTGTCAAAGATAGGATTCAGAATATGGCAAAATGGTATTTAATTTTTAATAAACATGAAAAATAAAACGATCTTGTTGGGTCTAAATGAGCTAAACTTTAACTTTATAAATTATTATATCTGCAAAGGACTTTTACCTAATTTCAAAAGATTATTTGAAATGCAAAAACCTGTAGAAACTATTTCTGAAAATGAGTATGATCTTTTAGAACCTTGGATTCAATGGGTTACTATACATTCTGGAAAAACTTTTGATGAGCATAAAATATTTCGCTTAGGTGATATTGTTAATCACCCATCAGTATCTCAATTATTTGAGGAGTTGGAAGCTAAAGGTCTTTCGGTCGGGGCGGTATCTCCCTTTAATGCTGAGAATCGTCTAAATGATCCGGCATTTTTTGTTCCTGATCCTTGGACAAAAACAAATCCATCAGGAAATTGGATTGTAAAGGCATTGTATCAAGCTGTTCATCAATCAGTTAATGATAATGCTAAATCAAAATTAAATTTAAAATCAATAATTTCATTAGGTTTAGGACTTTTATTCTATGTGCCGTTTTCAAGATGGCTTCATTATATTAAAATATTATTAAAATTGAAAAATCCTGGAGCTAAGGCAGTTATTTTAGACAGTTTATTGGCAGATGTTCATCTCAGGCTTTGGGAAAAACACAAACCAGACTTCTCAAATTTATTTTTAAATTCAGGTGCTCATATACAGCACCATTATTTATTTAGTTCGGAGGCATACTGTGGAGATTTAAAAAATCCTCATTGGTATTGCTCAGTTGGTTTTGATCCACTAATTCAAATTCTCTCAGAATATGACTTTCAAATTGGTAAACTGTTAAAATTGAAAGACATTAAACTAATTATAGCTACTGGTTTGCATCAACAACCTCACGAACACTTAACCTTCTACTGGCGTATAAAAGATCATGTAAAGTTTGCAGAGATGATTGGCATTAAAAATTTTTTAGAGATTTTACCAAGAATGTCCAGAGATTTTCTTGTAAATTTCAAAGATAATACTGATGCGAAAAATGCAGAGAACTTATTAAATAGTTATTTTGCTTCTAAAGACCATTTTAAAATATTTAATGTGGACAACAGAGGGAAAAGTTTATTTGTCGAATTAGTATATCCAAGAGATATTGAAGACAATGATTCGATTTATTCAAAAAAAACAAAATTTAAGTTAATGAAATTTAAAGACTATGTAGCATTTGTTGCAATCAAAAATGGAGAGCATAATGGAATTGGTTATTTGGCTTCCAATTTTGATTTAAAGCTCGATAATCAAATCGAGCTAAAAGACCTACAATCTATCATAAAAAAGGTAGCTCTCTCGCAAATCTAGTATATTATTAGTCTGATTCATAATAAGACGTTGATTTATAAAGCGTTAAAATGAGGTTTTTCCAAACAAATCCTATATGTCATTATATTGATAAAAATATACAACCTATAAAACTCCTTAGACCTTCCAATAAATTAATCTGTAATTGATTGTCCTATATTTTGGTTTTAATTATACTAAGTTTTTAAAAGTTTAAATTTTTTTTTTGAGTATGTATCTTCTATAATCTTTATTTATCATAAACTCCTTGATCTGTTTAAATCTTATTTTTATTTTTTTGGATTCAATTGTTACTAATCTATTAAATATTCTAAAAAGCTTTGATATCTTCATTAATCTGTAACGAATATCATTTGACCTATTTAATTTAATAACATTATTATCATAATTTGAAATATTTAAATTATTTGTAATCATGAGAAAACTAGATAGATATTTATCAAACTTTAAATTTCTAATTTTAATTTTATATTTATTTTTTAACAAAAAATAATCATAAATACATTTATATGAATATGAAAGTTTTGCATAGCCTTCATCATTTATTTGATAGTTGTATATGTTATTATAAAATCTATCTGTTTCACATGGGATATAAACCTCATTTACATATACCTTTTTTTCTAATATTTCTTTAGTCTTTAAAACTTTCTCATTATCAAAAAGACTTTTGTGAAGCTCAATAGCAAAAAGTTTATTTTTATTTATTATTCTATGTAAATGCCTAGTCGTGATAAAGCTATTTTTTAATTTAAAATATCCTTCTAAATTTAAAATTTTATATGCTTGTTCAAGATCATTTTTATGAACTAATATATCAATATCACCTACCATTCTATCTCCAATATTTGTGTATAATCCTGAAATAATATTTGCAGAGCCCTTTATAAATACATGATTAATTTTTTTTTCACGAAAAAGTGAAGAAATTTCTTTGATTTCATTAACAAGAGACATGTTTCTTTTATGATTCATTTTATATATTTTAGAAAGATATTTTTCTAACTCTTGAGGTATATATTTAAGCTGATTTTTCTCTTTTAGTTTACTATACATAGATGGTAGCATCAAATGAGAACTTGAAAAATGAACGATTTTATCAAAATCTATATTTTGATTAAAAAAGCTTGAACTTTGTTTCTTAAAAAACAAATTGTTTAAAAATTCTTTTTCGTTTATATACGTATTCACCAATTTTTGATTTAAGTAAAACTCATAAATAAATATAAATATAATTTTGTAAGTTTGCCTTTCATTAATAATTTCCTGTAATGAAGAGGAATCTTATTTTTTTGTCAGTTTTTTTTCTTATTGTTTGTAGTTGTTCATCAAAAAAAAATATAATTTACTTACAGAACTCTGTTAAGAGTTACCCAGTTGATTCAATCTTCGCTGACTATAAAATTAAAGTTGATGATATTCTTAAAATAGATATTTACTCTGATGAAGTAGAATTATCAGCATTGTTTAGTCCAAATATGTTAAATCCAAATTCATCTGCTAATAAAGATGCAATTCTATTAAACGGGTATCAAGTGAAAACCAACGGTACAATTTCACTTCCAACTATTGGCCAAATTAATGTGCAAGGATTAACAATTATTCAATTAAGAAATCAAATATCAGAAATTCTTGTTAAAGATGGTCTTTTAATTAATCCCTCTGTGGATGTTAAACTTCTAAATGCAAATTTTACAGTGTTGGGAGAAGTTAATAAACCCGGAAAACATGATTTTTTGAGAAATGACATGAGTGTCTTAGAAGCCATTGGTATTGCTGGAGATTTGACAATTTATGGCAATAGAAAAGATATAAGAATGATTCGGAAAGTTAATGACAGTTTGTATCAAAAAACAATTGATTTGACAGATGATGATTTTATTTACAAGAATTTTCAAGTCAAATCTGGAGATATTATAATTGTTAACCCAAACAAAACCAGGATTAAAAACGCTGGTATAATCGGAAACTCAGGAACATTATTGAGTTTACTCTCTTTTATACTTTCATCAATAATTGTAATAAGTAACTAAAATAAATGCAAGAATTCGATAAAAATAGTTCAAATCGAGAACTAATAATTGAGATTTTAAGGTATTTTTCATTTTGGAAATACTATCTCTTCTCTATTTTTTTAATCTTAATTTTTTCATCTATCTATCTGAGATATGCAACACCTTATTATGATGTTAATGCAAAAATTGAGATAATAGATAAAGCTCAAGACTCAGAAATGGCTTTACCTACAGCTATGACAATTTTTAACAGGTCCATGATAAACTTGGATAATGAGATAGGTGTAATAAATTCCTACTCTATTCATGAAAGAACTGTTAAGCTTTCAGCTTTAAATGTTCAATATTTCTCAAAAGGAAAAATAAAAACCTCTGAAATTCACTCCTCACATTTTCTAAAAGATTTTAATTTTGATTTTAAGATTGATACTGATACAATATCCACAACGAAAAAATATGATATTACATATTCTAATGGAATTCTAGAAATAACTTCTTTTGATGAGAATGAAAATTTTTTAGAAAAAAATAGTTTTAATGGTATATCAACAAATTTAAATCAACATAAATTACCTTTTAATCTAAGTTTGAAAGAAGAAAAAGATTTTATAAATAAAAAAGTTATTATTAATTCTATAGATGATACTGTTCTAAAGTTTATGCAATTAATTAAAGTTGATGTATCCTCAAGTGAAAGTGATCAGCTAAGCATTTCTTTACAATATCCAAATTCATTGGTCGCAACTGATTATATAAATTCTTTAATTGAAGTCTTTAATAAAGATGGGGTGACTGACAGACAACTTGAATATAAAAATACTATAGATTTTGTAGAATCTAGATCTGTTTTTCTAAAAGCAGAGTTAGAAGCCATTGAAATTCAAAAACAAAATTTTAAAACTAAAAATAAATTATCCGATATTCAGATTGGGACGGGTATAATTTTAAATAAACAGAATGATTATAACTCCGAGCTCTTTAATGCCTCATCTCAAAAGGATCTTGCTAATTTATTGAAAGAATCATTCATTAGAGATTCACTTAAGTATATCCCCGTTAACATTGGGCTTGATAATCAATCTCTCAATAATCAAATAGCAATATATAATGAAAAAATAAGCCAAAGAGATAAACTACTATTAAGTGCAGGTCCTAATAATTTTATAATTAAGAAAATTGAAAAAGAAATTTTAAATTTTTCGGAAACTATTTATAATTCTATTGAGAATTATTTAGAAAGCCTTGAGAAAATTATTTCTAATATTGAGTCTAAGGAAAATGAGTTTACTGAGGATTATCTTAATATTCCAACCAATGAAAAGATACTTAGGTCAATAGATCGCGAATTAGAGATTAAAGAAGCTCTATTCTTACTTCTTTTACAAAAAAAAGAAGAGGCAGCAATTAATTTTGCGGTAATTAAACCTTCTATTAAAATAATTGATGCTGCTAGACATACTGAATTTCCATCAAGTCCTAAAAAATCTTTAGTTTACTTTGTTTCATTTACAATCTCTTTATTTATCCCAACTTTAATTCTATATATAAGATTTTTATTAGACAATAAAATACACAGTAAAGAACAGTTAAAAAAATTAGTCAACGAAAAAATTCCTTTTATCGCTGAGATCCCATTTATTTCAAATACTGAGGATTTACAAAAAATTTGTAGTTCCGAATCTAGAACAGCGCTTTCTGAAAGTATAAGAATGTTGGTAGCTAATCTTAGCTTTTCTTTTTTTGAAAAAACTGTAAAAAGTAAAGTAATACTTGTTACTTCTTCAATCAAAGGAGAAGGAAAAACACTAGTATCAACTAATTTAGCTTCAATTCTTTCTTCAAAATCAAAAGTTATATTAATTGGGGCAGATTTAAGAAATCCCCAAATACATAAGTCTTTAAATGTTGATAAAGAAAGGTTAGGTTTGTCAGATTACATATATTCTAATTCAGTAAAATGGAAGGATTGTTTGATTAATGAAGGAAATCTTGATATAATGCTTTCAGGTACAATACCACCAAACCCTACAGAACTTCTAGGTTCAGAAAAATTTAAATCTTTTATTAAATTATTGAAAAATAATTATGATTATATTATAATTGATTCGGCACCATGTCTGCTGGTCTCTGACACGTTGGAAATTGCTGATTCAGTTGATTATTCTGTTTATATTGTTAGATCCTCATTTTCAAACAATAATATTTCAAACTTTATAAATGATTTATTTGGAAATAATAAGCTTCCAAAAATGAATTTAGTACTAAACTCTGTTGGAAATAGTTCATACTATGGGTATAGGTATGGATATCAGTATGGATATCAGTATGGATATCAGTATAATTACGGTTACGGTTATGGGTATAACGCTCAGAACGAGAAATCATGATTAAAGGTATCATTAGTTAAATTAATTACTCCCCTTAACTTTTCAATTTCTTTAATTTGGATTTTTTTATTAAAATTACTTATCTGTTCAGCTTTATGAATGTCAGTTCCATAATAGTCGATTAGTTTATTTTTTAATAATAAATCACAATTTTTAATAATATCATTTCCATAGTAACCAATAGTCGAGAATAAGTTTAGTTGTAATTTACATCCGATTTGCTTTAATTTCAATATTTCCTGCTTATCACTGAACAGAAACCTGTATCTCTCAGGGTGGGCTATTATAGGTGTATATCCATTATGAATTATATTAAAAATTATTTCATGAAAATTATTAGGAATTGCAATGAAATTTGTTTCGACTAAAACAAATTTATCTTTTATAGTTAGTAATTTTTTTTTTTCAGACTTCTTGATCAAATCATTACATATTAAATACTCAGAGGCAAAATGTATATCAATTTTTATATTTAAATTTTTTTTTAGTTCGTTGAATGCGTTTTGTATTGTTTCACTAGTGTTTTCGTATAAACTTGGATACGTATGTGGTGTTCCAATGATTTTTGAAAAACCTATTTTTTTCATTCCTTTTATTAGCTTTAAAGATTCATCAATATTTTTTGCACCATCGTCTATTCCTGGGATAATATGTGAATGGATATCAACTGAACCATTTGGAATCAGTTCTTTTAAAGTGGGTTTTGATTTGAATAAATTAAAAATCATAAGTTAAAGTTATTATTTTTTTATTTGTAATTTG
>MDTG01216474.1_pt1 | contig 10332 bp, 21 predicted proteins | sample 811421 | NCBI WGS metagenome assembly MDTG01 (sample SAMN05326645, study PRJNA326480) | marine metagenome | isolation source: seawater | place: Pacific Ocean: South East | collected 2011
CTTTTAAATGGTGAATGGGAATTAATATTTTCGAATGTAGAACTATTTCGAAGTTCTCCTTTTTTCTTAGCTATAGAAAGCGCATTTAATAATAAATTTAAAAGTGATTTATTTTTTAAACTGCACCAATTACAAGTAGGATCATTCGGTTTATCAACAATCGGTAGGATTAGTCAAAAAATAAATTTGAATAATAAGGAAATTATATCTACCTTTGACACTATAATTTTTGGTCTAACAACAATACCAATATTAGGATGGTTTAAATTGCTTCCAACATTTGGAGGATGCGTAACAACATTAGCTGATGAATTGACTTTAAAAGAAGATAAATTAAAAATGACACTACAGAAAACAAAAGTTACTAAGGTAGAAGGTTTAAATAAAATTCCTATTTTTAGTGGATTTTTAATGGATAGATGGTATCCAGTTAAATATATATGGGAAAGATTACCATGGAATAAAGCACAACCAACATGTGAGCTATCAATAATCTTTATTGATGAAGATATTAGGGTAATGAGTGATATTTATGGTTCAATTTTTATTTACACAAAAGTTAGTATTTAATATATTTATAAATTATTCAATAAGAATTTTATTGTATTATTTAAATTTATTTTAAAAGTCACATTACTAATAGATCTAAGCTAGTTTCTACTAAATATAAATAAATGATCATGTTTAAAGAAAAAGAAAAGAATGCGATAGTTAGAAGCATTTTTCTCATCACAGGATGGGGTATAGGATTAGATAGATTTTACGAAGGTAATAAAAAAGGAGGTATCCTTTCAATTATTGGATGGAATTCAATATTCTTTAGTTTTTTATTTCTTAAGTGTTCTGGTTATGAATACATTGAGGGCACAAAAGAAATAAGTGATATGTCCTTAAATCCATTAATAATATTTCCATTGATAGCAGGTGCTTATGGTGTAGTTTTAATAATTAAAAAAGCTTTTAGATTAGCTAGACAATTCGAAGTAGATAACTAATCTCCGAAATAAAAATAAATTAAATTGTAAATTTACTAAGAAAGTAAACCAGTACTAGATAAAAATGATTTTAAAAGTAAAATAACGATTATATTAACGATTACTAAAGCAACAATCCCGTTTCTTTTTTTGACATCAAGCTTTTTTATTAATTTAGACAAATATACAACAGGATTATCAGGTTCATTTTCCATTTTTTAATTAAATTCTGATTGAAATTATCATAAATTTTAGGAAAGCTTTCTGATTGTTAACAAAAGCGAAAAAAAATATAAAAAAAACTTGGAATTTTAAATTTACATATTAGATAAACCTACAGAATTTATTGAGATTAACTTATGACTAATGATAATAAATGGTTAATAATGACATATTATTGCCCCACTCATGGTTCATTAGAAAGAAGTGAACCTATTGAACTTACAAAAGAAGATCTTAAGAAAGCAAAAAAGAGTTTCAATGAAAACAAAGAATTATAAGATTAACTTAAAATCCCAGTATTCTTTAGAAATGTTTTTCCTAAATTCCCTACTAAAAAAAATAAAGATAAGTTAATTAATAATATTATCAAAAGAGCCAATAATTTATAATTTGGGTTTGTTGTTATACCATCAAATCCATTTTCAACAATCCTTTTAAAAAGGGAATTATCATTAGCGGTTATTTTATTATCTATTACATTTTTATTTTCAACGATATTATCATTTAATTCTTCCAGAGATTCTGGAGATTTACTAATTTTATTAACTTTTGAAGCATCTCCAATATTATTAGGGGATGATTCAAAGTTGTCCTTACCTTCAGGACTTAGATCAGATTCTTCCAATTTTTTTAAATGTTTTATTAATATTACACAAAAAACACTACTAGTAAGAATATGTTTTAGATAAGGTAAAAGTTCTTAATTTAATATAAATTATGTTTAAGAGAGCAACATCTATCTTATATAATAAAAAAATCTAAATACAGAAATGTTAGATTCAATTACAATTGATTTATGCAAATCAAACCCTGAAATTAGAGAATTAAAGATTAAAAACATTGAACATGCAATTAATCAAGCAGAGGAAATGATAAAAGAATCAAAAATGACTCAAGAGGAATTGATATTTTTAAAGAAAAAAATTTCTGATTCAAGACAAGATTTAGAAATTCTATACTTAATGAAAATATAAATAAAATAAATATCAATTTTAAAAAGGATATTAGATATTTATTTCTTTATAGATCCAAATTCTTTTATACAGTATTCACTCAATCTTATATTTTCGTACATTTTTCTATCAGTTTTATTCTCAATATCAATGCAATTTTTTAATTGAATTGATTTCTTATTGATCTCTGAATTATTTAATTTATTTAATCTATTTTTATTAAATACCTTTATATATTGTATAAGGATTAAAATAGTAAATAAACATAATAATAATGATTTTATTTTTGTGGAATTTGTCAAGAAGGTAGTTTATTTATTATTTATATATTATCTAAAATAAATAATAAATTAATATATAAAAATTTAATAGAATATAATTTATTTTGAATAAATAATTTAATTTTATCTATCGTACATACGCTTGAACAAGATCTTTAACAAAATCATCTTCACAAATTCTTATTAATATAAAAAATAACTTAGAAGTAATAAACAATAATTAGTTATCGAGAACAAATAATGGTTCATAAATTATATTCCTTTTTATGTATTCATAATTATAAAAGAATTTTGTCAAATAAGTATAAAGTAATTTATGATTATTACCATAAAAAAAAATTTTTTATAATGAAAACTGGTTCCATAGATCTAATACTATTACTAATAATATTTTCAAGCCTTCAAGCTTGGTGGATAATTCCTATACTGAAAAAGAAAGATAATGAATACGTACAAAAGGATAATTTAAATAATATTCAAATAGAAAAATTAGAGGAATTATATAAAAAATAGAAACTCTCAATTACTTATATCAATGTTAAATTAGTTGTCAGGACTCAAAATATAAAGTAAATTTTTAATAATAATAGTAATTAAAAATGAAAAATGTTCTTACTAATATTAGAAAAATAATATTATCAAACAAAAGAAAAAGAAATATGATGGCTGCATTAAAACTAGGAAAAAAAGCTAATGATTTAAATATAAAATCTGAAGAATATGTAAGGTTAGCAAAAAAAACTTCTAAAGATTGGGAAGAAAAATGGCTAGAAGAACTTACTTAATATTTGAAAAAATAGTCCACATAAATTAATTTTCAAAATAAAGCTACATTTATTTATTAGATAATTATTAAATTAATTATATTTTTAAGATCTTGCTTATTTCAGAAAAAAAGGAGAATATATTTTTAATACTATAAAAATATGCAACTTCCTATTAAAAATATTCAGAAATTTATTGGTCCTGGGATAATTTTTGCAGGAGCCGCAATAGGAGGGTCTCATCTAATGTCCTCAACTACTGCTGGAGCTAGATTTGGATTCTCTTTAGTTGGTTTAATATTAATTACAAATTTGTTTAAATATCCTTTTTTATTAGTTGGCACTAGATTTACCGCCTCCACAGGAAAATCATTATTAGAAGGTTTTAATGAGAGAAATCCTCTTTATCTTCCACTTTTTCTAATAATTAGTCTAATTACTGGTACCCTTACAATTGCAGCTGTTAGCTTTGTCTCTGGTGTTCTACTAACGAATATTCCATTATTATCAAGCTTCCCTCCTATGGACTTATCAATATTAGTATTGGTTAGTTGCGGTTTAATTCTATTAATTGGTAAGTACTCAGCCTTAGATAAATTATCAAAAATTCTTGTCTCCACGCTCACAATATTAACTTTTTTTGCAGTTATTTCTCTTATTTCAGGCGGCAATATGAATAACGAGATAACATCAACCTTTTATAGAACAGAGACATCACCATGGAGAATATCTAACTTATCATTTTTGATTCCATTAATGGGATGGATGCCTTGCCCTGTAGAACTATGTGTATGGCCTTCTCTGTGGATGTTTTCAAAAAATAAAGTTACAAAATATAAGCCAACACTTAAAGAAGCAGAATTTGACTTCAATCTTGGATATTTATTAACCGTAATAACTGCAATTTTCTTTGTCACACTGGGTGCTTTGACAATGTATGGAACTGGACAAGGAATGCTTTCTGGAAGTGGTGTATCTTTTGCTCAGAATTTAATTAAACTTTATACTGAATCGATTGGTGAATGGTCAAAATGGATAATTATTCCAGCATCTTTTGCCGCAATGTTTAGTACGACACTGACATGCTTAGATGCGTACCCAAGAACTATTTCATCAATTCAAGGGATTATTAGAAGAACAGATCTTGGAAGAATGGATTCATCATTAGAACAAAATAGATTTCAGAATTGGATGATCATACATATTTTTGCTTCTTTAACTGCTCTTCTTGTAGCTAAATCAGGTGATATAACTGTTAAAGATTTTGTTTTTGGAGCAATGACTGGAAGTTTTTTGTCAGCTCCTTTCTTTGCATGGATGGCTATGGATACAATAAATAGCCATTTAGTACCCTCCCAAAATAGGTATGGAAGTCTTTTAAGAGGACTTTCATGGACAGGGTTGATATTTCTTATCGTTTTTAGCCTTTTATTTATTTCTAATTCTTTTTTAGGCTTGGGGAATTCATAATTATTACTTATTCAAGGTGCCGTACTTAAAATTATAAAGTTACTTATCCTAAAATCTTAGTAAAATTATATATATAATTATTAAAATAAATTACTAAGAATAAATTAATGAATTTTAGGAATCTAAATGTTTTCTCACTTATAAAATTCTTTTTAGAAATAGGAGTACTTATTTTATTTATTGGAAGTTTTTACAAATTATTCCTATCAGTTCCTGACATATTAATTTTAAAGATCATTTATACAATTACTTATATATGGTTTACTGTTGGAATAAATGTAAATTTTATTATGCCGTTAATAGGAATGATAGATAAACAGATAAATAAACATTAAAAAAGATTTTGTATATTTATAATCTTTAATGAAAAGTAATAAAAATATTTAATTAATTTAATTTTTATACAGGCTGATTATCAAAACAATTTATTTCTTAAAATTTGAATTTAATAAAATTATTAATAAATAAAAAATATGATTTATCAATTTATTTTATTAATAAAGTAATTATAAATTTCACTTCATTTTCATAACATATAAATTAACTTAAAAATTATTGATAAGAGTTCAAAAAGAGTTATAAATAAATTATATTTATAAAGCAAATGAAATATTCTATTGTTAAAATAGTTTTAGTATTTGGTCTATATAGTTATATTCATATTTTTATAAAAACTAAATTAATAAAACAAAATTTATCTAGAGAGAAATTTAAAAGAAATTTTGATAAAAAATTTTAAAAAATTATTTTTAATAAAGATATTTCTTAAATTTTCGTTTATTGATTTTAAATTTAATTAAGCAATCAGACGATAGAATGTTAAAAATGTCTTGATAAAGAATTTACATTACATTAATGTAATGGAAATTAAAAAATTAAAATGTTTTCCTCAAGTCAGAAAAAAGATTCCCAAATTAATCAATTAGAAAATAAATTGACATTTGATCCTTTGACACTTTGGCTTATAAGAATTGCTTGTTTTATGATCATAATAATTTTTAGCGGCATTTTATTAGGACTTCCAATTTTAATATCATTTGGCAAATCTCAATTAAATTATTCATTGATGAGTATTAAAGAAGTTTTAAAAACACTAATTGATACAATTTAGATTTAAGAACAAAATATTTTTAAGATAAATCAACGTAATAATTAATATCTATTTAGGGATATCAATTTTATTATAGTAGCCAATTAAATTTATTAAAGCAGGTACTAAAAGTAATACCGTTATTAGCCTTACAGCATGAAGAGCAGCTACAGCAGCACCTACTCCATATTCTGAACCGATCAAGCTCATGCCGATAGTTCCTCCTGGGGCTGAACCTAAAATAGCGACTATTGGATCTATTCCAAGAACTTTACTAATGACGAAAGCAACTATTAATCCCGTCAAAAGAAGAGAAAATGTAATAAGCAATGCTGGTTTCCATAAGAGTTGCAATTCACCTAAAGTTTGTTTATTAATTCCTGTTCCAATTACAGTACCTATACCTATTCCTAACAAAGTTTTTGTACCTAAAGGCCAATTAGCGATATCAATCCATCCGCTAATACTAAGTAAACCAGCTCCAATAATTGCTCCTAAAAGCGGAGCCGCAGGAATACCAGTTAAAAGCATTAAGCATCCAAGTGCAGCACCAGCTGTTATGTATAAGAAAAGATTAAAAAAAGAGGGCATTTTTGCTTATTACTTTATATCTTAAGTTTTACGTTTCAAAGGTAAATTAACAAGTACTAACTTTGATTATTAAAATTAAAAAACGAATTAAATCCATTGATATACTTATTTTTTATAAATTTCTAAAAAAGTATTAAAATTTATATTAAATCATAAAATAAATGACTAATAAAAATATAAATCTAACTTACATTATTGTGGTAACATTTATGATTGCTTTAATTATAATATTCAGCATTATTGCAATTAATTTGAAGCCTTTAAAGACTTGGGCGGAATATCAAAATATATGTATTAAAGAAGAAAGTGTTGATAAAACAATTCCATGGGCAGTAAGAAAATGTAATGGTAGATCAAAAGTTTATCAAGTTAAGTGAAATTAATTTCAATTTAAACTCGACTTAATAGATAGCATGGAATTTTATGATCTTATTTTTTAAACAAATTCAAAAGTTTTTTAAAGAAGGAATCTTCTTCTTTATTTATATTTTTCTTATTCTCAGCGCTTTTTTTATACCAACTACCATATTGAGATTTCTTGTAATCTTGACTACTTTTTTCTAGATTGTTTTCGTTGGTCATAATGATAAGAATTTCATTAATTATATAATAGACTAATATTAATAAAATTATTATTTTAAAATTAATAATTATCAATGGTTAATTACGACTCAATTACTATTTTTGTTGTTATTTTTGTTATCTATGCGATAGTTGCCCCTCCCCTTATAAAGCTCTTAATAAGTAATATTAATAAAAATAATAAATAATATATTAAATAGGTTTATCTTCCTAAGTTATTATATTTTTAGAATTTTTAATTGATATTATTTAAATTTATTTAAGAATCATCTTTTATTAAAAAATAAAATTATTTCTACTATATTTATGATTATTTTTTATTAGGAAATTCTTTTTTAAATACTTAAAATTTAATATTATTAAGCTAAATAAAGGATTAAAATAAATAAAAATTAAATATTTTTAATAAGGATCTTTTAAACCATGCTAAACTATAACAATTTTTATTATTTAAAGCTATCAATAATAAATTTAGTAATTATAGCTAATATTCTCTTATTTAATTATCCTGCATTTTCAAAAGAACTTAACATAGAAATTGATTTTGCCTCTAAATATTGTGACTCTAAAGAAAAAAAATTTTTTGATGGATTAGAAAATGAAAAGGAATTAAAGTATCAATTCTTTTTTAACTCAATAAAAATTGAAGATATAAAAAATAAAAAAGATTTATTAAGCAATATATTTTCAGAGATTGAAGTCAATTGTCAGTATATATTGAGTGAAAATGATAAAAAAGAAATTAACAATCTTATAAAAATTCTTTTATCTAACAATAAATTTTAATATTAGAAAATTTAAGAATTAATCATTATTAGTTAATCAAGAATTTAAATTAAGACTTATTTATTTTCTTTACCATGACCATGAGCAATACCCAACTCATGCATTCTTGCATGCTCTTTAATAGGATCTCTTAATTCTTGGGACTTTGGTCCAACAGTAGTATAAATTCCATATCCAATAGCTCCAAAGAGAAGTAAACCGATACTGCCTAGAACAATTAGTAAGGTAGGATCACTTGTTGTTGTAACCATTTTTAATTTATAAATTACAAATACTTTAGGGTAAAATTAAATCCAAAAAGAGATAAAAGCTTAAATTATACACGGCAAGGTACAATTTTATACAAGTACGTCATGATATCTATTCAAAGTGGTTTTTATTTTTCTTGAAACTTTTAATTTAATTATTTTGAAAAGATTTTTTTACAAAATATACTTTAAGGAAATTTAAAAATTACAAATTTATTAGTTTTTATAAAAAAAGTATTTAATCTCATTGGCAGAATCAAATAAGTTAATAAATTAATATTAAAGATAATTATTCTATGGAAGAACAAATTAAGAAAGCTAAGGAAACTCGTTCTTTGAGTGGTCTGGCTTGTAAATCACTATCTGTTATCGGGGTGATTGGAACTTTAGTAATTGCTTTTATTCTTAACTCTAAAGACATGAAAAAAGACATATATTTTTGGAGTATTCTTGGAACTTCCTTAGGTTCAAGCGCTTCTATAGGAGCCATTGGCAGCATTGCTGATAGTTTAAAGAAAAATAAATCTTTAACAGCATTACTTGTCGAATCAACTAATAGTGCTTCGCAATTGCCTCTATCAAAGGAAATAGAATATTCTGATCTTAATGAAGATAATTAAATTTAATAGATATTTTTTCAAAGGTAATTTTATTGAAAAATTTTTCTCATCAGAATGATTTAATTACTTGCCAAATTTAATATTTAGATCTAATTATTAGAAATTAATTAAATTAAGAAATTAAAAGTTAGATAATTTTTTAAATAAAAGTTGAAAATTTACAAACTTTTAGCTATTTATAAAATAATAAAATTATTATTTATGGATCTTAAAAGTTTTTATTCATTAAATTTTCTTGGAAGATTGTTTTTAAGTGCAATTTTTATAAATGCTATTCCAAGTAAAATTTTAGATTTCAGTGGAAAAACAAAATATATAGCAGCACAAGGCTTCCCTGAATTTCTATCAGCAATTCTTCTCTCCGCAGCAATTCTATTATTAATAATTGGTTCAATTCTATTGATATTCACAAATAAAATTAAATTAGGAAGTTCATTGTTGCTTGTTTTTTTAATCCCTACTACTTTTATTTTTCACGTAGTAAATTTTGATCCGATTCATCTTATTATGAATATTTCTCTCATTGGGGGTCTTTTACTAGCGATTGATAAATCAAAAAATTAAAAGTCTACATAATAAACAGAATTTATTTAAAAATTCCAAATAGGTCTAAAAAAATCGATGATTCGCAAATGAAAAAGAATTTAAGAAATTATGGGTAAGTTTGATTTTGACGATACCAATAGTACGGGTATTTGGTGGTCAACCAATGTCGCAATTAAAGATGAATGCATTGGTCTAAAAAATGATACGAATTGCGCAGATTCTGAAATAGTTGAGTTGCTAAGAAGTATTGCTAATAATATTGAAGAGTTTGGTTTATAAATTCTAAGAAAATCTTAATTTTAATTATCTAATAATTTAAAAATTAATAATAACTAATTATATTTTAAATTCTTTTTAAATTAAAAATTAAGCTGCTGTTTTATTTTCAGACATTGATTTTAGCTTAGCGGCTTTTTTCAAAAGACTTACCACTTCTTTTCTTCCATTTGCGTTATCTGCTAGATGCATTAAATCGGTATATTTTTTATAAATTTTTTTCACAAGTTTATGTTTAATATTAATTAAAAATTACATTAATTCATTTATATGTCAACACTAAATTTTAAATATATCTATTAATTTCATAAATAAATTTTTTTTCAAGAGGAGCAACTATAGTGAGTTATACCACCTACATATGAATATTTATTAGGTCTTAGGCTATCAAACTTTTTATCAATATTATTACATTTATTATCATATGGGTCATTAAATACATTTTGCAACTCTCTCACAAGACTATAATCTCCTTCCTCGGCCTTCTCATATGCAGGAACAATTAACCACTCCCTCCAAATATATTTTGGGTTCACACGAAGCATTGATTTAGAAGCATCTTTATAGTTATTTCCTTTATCTATAAAATTAAGCCAAGAATTTAACCAACTATTCCATCTTGATTCAAGATCTTGAGAACAGTTTTGGTAGAAACTATCCTTCAGAAATTCTACATGAATAGGAATTTTTGATAATTTTCTAAAAAATTTAGTAAAATCAACTTTCGTAATAATCATTAATTCAAAAAGATTATTTAAAAGATTTTCATCATAAACTTGAAGACCAAGTTTTTTCTTCCACATTAGGCGCATTTCTTGATCCATGCAATTAGAAAAGCCATAAACAATCTCATCTAGATTATCTAATAATTTTTTATTTCCTTCGATTAAAGGTATTAACGAAGAACAAAACATTTTGAAATTCAACTC
>MDTG01434526.1_pt1 | contig 10332 bp, 17 predicted proteins | sample 811421 | NCBI WGS metagenome assembly MDTG01 (sample SAMN05326645, study PRJNA326480) | marine metagenome | isolation source: seawater | place: Pacific Ocean: South East | collected 2011
AAAACTTAAATCGTCTTCATCTTCTCTCAAATCATCACCATCCTTTGGGATTTCTTCGATTATTTCATCAATTTCGTCACGACGTTTTTTTAATTCGTCAAATTCACCGTTAATACAAGTTTTATAAATAGATTTCATTTTTAGTTTTATATTTTAAAAAGTATCAAATATTGACTTGGGTTTTAAATATTTTTATAAATTAAAAGATGTGGATGTTACTGTGTACACCAATAACCGTACCAACTAGAATTGAAAATCAAAGTATGGTAAGTACGAATAAATGTCGAATTGTTACTGTATCACCAACTGATAATAGAAGTAGATATGTCATAGATATAAAAGAAGAAATACCTGAATTAAATATTAACCCAAATATGACCAGTAAAGATGATTGATGGATTACTTATATAAAGAGAATGATTTTTATATGAGTAATGGTTAGAGAATATGCCGAAACCGTATACCAGAACTTGGGTCCCGGCTATAGCGAGTGTGTATATCATAAAGCGATGGAAGTCCTACTTAGAAGCGAAAAAATTCCGTACGAATCCGAAAGAATAGTTCCTATAAAGTTTATGGATCACATTGTTGGAAACTTACGCGCAGATTTGATTTTGAATAGCGAAACCGTACTCGAACTCAAATCTGTTAAGAATGTAACTGATGTTATGGTAACACAGGCTCAAAACTACCTTCGTTTAACCGGTCTTAGACACTCATACCTAATCAATTTCCCACCGACAGTAAACACGGAATTAGAAGTTAGGTACGTTGGGATAGATTAGTGTATAATTTAAACATTTTATTAAAATTAGCGCTTGTACCACCTTTATTTGGGTGCAATTCTTTTGAAGCTTGAATGAATATTTTTCGAAGTTCTTTTCGATTGCCTTTTGCATTTTTGAGTTGTTGCTCCCACGTTTTTTGTTCGTTTTTTGGAGTTTGCTTTGGAGTTTGCTTTGGTTTTGGTTTTGGTTTTGGTTTTGATGTATTGGTAAAATAATATTTATTAAATTCTTTTTGAATTTTCTTTTCTTTATTTGTTAATTCTGTATTATTTTTTCCGTTTTTTATAATAGTACGCTCACCCATTATTATAATATACACATAAAATTACGGTAAGGAGGGTATGAAAGTATCTTTTTCTTTTTCATTTTCCTGAACCTGATTCATTAAATACATGATTGGTATCATTTGGTATATTTTTTTCCACTCACTCTTAGATTCTTCGTAATACGACTTAGGGTCCTTAAGTCCTTCTTTTATAATCTCGTTTATCTTTTCTGTGTAAAACTTGATTTCTTCTAAACAGAAATTATAATAAGGATCGTTCATTATGTATTTAAGTGTTTTTCTTCTTTAAATGTTACTTAAACTTTACAAATTCAATACTTTCTCGCTTATTATTTTTACGTAAAGGATGTATTTTGAATAGTCTATTCTGATTTCTTAAACTATAAATTTGTTTGATAGAGTATTTTTCGTTCCATTGAGATTTTATCAGATTCTTTAAAGTACTTTGTTTAATAAACTTGTGATTTGCTAAACGTATGACCTTATCACCTGATTTTAGGTTTTTAAACGTTATAATATCTTGTCTATTATTTTTATTATCTGGTAAATTTATCTTTTTCCAAATAATTTTTTTTCTATTATTTGTTTGGGTTCGGGTATGGGTCTATATATAAGTGGTTTAAGTCTTGACCGCACATATTCGTGATGTCTTACTAACGGTGATGCATTGTCTGATACTCTTCGTCTGACTGTTGCTGATCCTGGACGGACTCTAACCTGATTATGAAACCGTTGTGTTATGTTATTCACGTGATTTGGTGAACCAGATCTTGAATGATGTGGTGTTGCTCGTGGTGGTCTATAGTTATCCATTTATATAAACAGAGAATTATTTTATACTAGATTGTTGGTATATATTCCCAATGAAGATCGTTACATATTTTTTTCCATATAACATCCTGTTGGTATAATTTTTCCTTAGATTTCAAAAGTGGAAAATATTTTAGATATTTATCTTCACTTAAGAGTTCACAAAATTTGTATAGTACGTACGAGTAACTTAAAAAGTTTTTCCTTTCTGTGGGACAATTTTTATCGAATGGTTTTTGTATATCCTTAAACATTATACGTAACCGTTCTTCTAACTCTTGTGGCATTTTTGGTGGTGATATACCACTAAGTATATTTGTTATGTAAGGAACGTGTTCGTAATACTTGTTAAGTTTTAGTTTTTTTAAAAGACCTCGAACACGTGCGTGTGTAATTTCAGTAACAACTTTTATTTTAATCTTTTTTAATTCGTTACGTAGTTCTTCTACAACTTCTTTTGGTATATTTGTTGTTTCTTGCGCTTGAAATTGTGATAACCATTCGTTAAAATGATTTTCTCGTTTATACGAATAGTTTACTATTTTCTCTGACGTTTCTTGTTCTTCTCTATACGTTAATTCCTCGCTTATTAGTTTTGCTATGATTAAACCACACTCTTCACAAACAAGGTCACTCGAATCTGTAAAATGGTATACCCGGCTATCTGGACAATTTGGACATTTTTCCGATATTTTCTCTATGGGTCTATCTACATTAACTTTCTCTACAATGGCGAGATAATCATTAAAAATATCTTTTCTTTGTAATCCAGATGTTTCTTTACAATTAAATACATTATCTGTAGTTACTTCCTTGTTAGTTTCATCTGTATACTGTTTCATATAAGGCATACACTGTATTATATAATTCGACATTTCGGATTCGTACATGGATTTATTAGACGGGTCACTTTCTATGGATTTTTTCCAAGTATCTATTTTATTATTATAACGGCTTAAAAAATTACCTTCCATATATATTATTTAGTATGATAATTAATCTTTTAACTAATGTTATAATATGGGTATATGATAGATTTAAAAATATAATTTCGGGTTTAAATTATGAAATTATAGATCAATCAATGGAATATTATATCGATAATAATGTAATACCGGAAGAATTAGACGATTTTTGGGAAGATGAATCCCGTGAATGGGATGGTAGTACTGAATCTTTTTATAAAGATTTAAACGGTGTTGATTATAAAAATACTAGCATACCAAATAATGTTTTAAAGACTATTATTCGTATAAAATATTGGTTTAATGGTAAAATGTATAAGTATTTGACATATGATATGAATCATACATGGCCACCTGAAAAGACTCCCGGTATAGTATTTAACATACCAATCGTGAGTGCAGTTTTGCTTGATTCGTATGATAAACCCAAAAAGGATATGTTGAATAAAATTAAAAGATACGCGGGACCTCGAGGTGATTTTTATGGTAAAAAAGATATTAAAATAAGTGACATGTTATATTACGATAAAGATACTTTAGAAAATCGATACGTTAGTATAAAATTAAAAAATGCATTGGGTATGAATAAAATTATAAATACATCATCTGGTTTTATATCAGAATTACGCGTACCTTAACTTTGATATTCTCAATCGTTATCCTCAACTGCTTTAGTTGCTAAATAAAATTTGAGATCGCCGAGATTTGCGACATTATATTTTAAAATCAAAAATCTATTCTTGTCTTCTTGCATAATCTGAACAGTTGAACACATACCCGTAGCTTTAGTAAATATGTTCATGTACCGAAGAGAGTATACACCCGATATACACTCACTTTCTTCCATACATTCTATAGTCGTTTCCTGATTAGCAAAATCACCGTTACATTTTAATTTAAATTTATTTGAACTTCGGGTTATTTCTATGTCAGTACCTATGTTATACATGTCTCTGCATATTCTCTGAAAATCTGAAGATGCCATTGGGGTTATTGTTGTCATGTTCATTTCTGGTACTTCAATTTGGTTTTCGTTTATGTCGAGTAATTTTAATTGGAATTTTGTACACGATTTTTTTGTATCACTATGTATTTCTAGATTCATATACTCCTTTGAATTTATGGAAATAACGAGAACATCAGTGTTTGATATTGATTTCAGAAGTTTGAAAGTATTAGAAACATTTATACCGGCAACTATTTCATTTTCACACTCGTATTCTTCAAAATTATCTGCCGATAAAAACATATCTACGAGAGAGGCTCTCGCTGTGTCAAGTGTTACTATGTACATACCACTTGGTTTAAAATAAATATTAACATCGTTTAGTATATCTTTTAAAACTTCAAATGTTGATTTAATAGCTGATGCTTGTACTGTAGCTAATTTCATTACATTACAGAGTAATCATTTCTTTAATTATTGTTTAGTATGTGAATTGTAAGCATCGGATACACTTCGGTTTATTTTTTCTTCTAATTCTGGGGTCATTGAAGGCTGTAAAGACATACCATAATTATCTAACCCAAACATTTGTTTATTATTTTCAGATTCTTCTAAACTAGTCATATCACAATTACCAAAACCACACATTTCTATATCCTGTACTGGTAGAATAGATTCAAGCCAGTTTTTTATTTCGTTTCCGACTAACAGTTTTCCATTTTTAGTTAATAATGTTGGAACACGTGTTATTTTATTTTTAAATTGAGGTGGTATACCCAATTTGTTTATGTTATGGTACGAAACTATATTTTTTAAAGTTTCGTTTTTCGATATATAATCAATTATATCCAAACTATGATTACACTGTGGGCTAAATATTAAAAGGGACATATTAAATTAATTTAATAAAAAAATAACGTATTAAAATCACAATTTTAATAAAAATAAAAATAAAAATTAATAATATATGAATAAAATCATTTTCATTATAGTGATTATCCTGATACTTATATACAGTTCCAGGGTAGAAACGTACTTTGGTGGTTATAAAAAAGCGAGTGAAGTAGTTTTACCAGAAACGGGTATAGATTTATCAGAATATAGAGAAAATGACAGTGAAATTTCGTTAACAAACGATCTCATACAAGAAATAATTTTACAAACAAATAAAGAAATTTCAAGAAAGACTAAACTGTGTACTTATATAATTGAAACTGTAAAAGTGAAATCTTATATTCATAAAGAAAATTTAACACCAGTTTATAGGTTCATGTTTATAGCTGTTAAATATGGTGGGTTTCCATTCGGTTTTGCCGTTTCCACTGATATTCGTGTATTGAATGAAGGTCCTCGTATAGAACTTAGAGATATAGAAGATCAGAGATATATTGATAACGATTCAAAAAAACAATTTACTGATAATCTTATAGAAATAGCTGAAGAATCTATTGAAGATAGAATACAAAATAATCCAAACTTGAATGAAATTGAAAAGATACGGTTAAAAAGAGATATAAAAAATTTAGAAAGATTAAAAACGGCTAAGCGTGTTAAAATAGTAGAGAAACCAAGTGTTGCTGTATTATCATTGAGTACACAACCATTACATGTTATACCACCATCTGATGATAAAATGAGTGTATTTACTAATCCATCTTTAACAAAAGAGTTTATAGATTATACTGGTGTTAGACAAGCAGAACTTGATATGATAAAAATTAATAGGTTTGTTGATAAAAATGTTTTAGATTCACAAACCATGTACGGGGATAAGAACGTAACATCTGAATATTTTAAATAAATAAACCAATTCGAGTAATAATTGAAAAATAATAATTTTTCTTTATTGTAATGATCAGTATAGATGAAATATCACGTTTAGCTGAAAAACGTAATAAATTGAAGAAAGAAACCTATACGAAATTATACGAACAAATTTCGAAGAAAATACGACAATCTGTTGAAATGGGTCAAAAATATCTATTTGTACAAATTCCTTCTTTCGTCATGGGGTACCCTCATTTCGACAGGACAAAGGCTACACACTATTTAATAAGACAATTGAACATTGGTGGTTTTACTGTACAGGTAATTGGTGAATTTGAATTGTGTATATCATGGAGACCTAAAAAGGTAAAAAGTGAAAAATTAAAAGACGAAGAGACTGATACTTTAGAAGATTTTCCGACGCTAATAAACTTGAAAAAGACTGCAAATAAATACAGGACAGCGCGGTAAACCGTATGGAAAAAAATTCCCCTTTATCATAAATGGATAACCTCAATATACTCGTAGAAGCTAAAAGAGAATATTTGGGTCAACTTTGTTTACTTATGTGTCCGGTTATGATTGAGACTTTTGAAGAAATGTATGAAGAAGCGTATAAATTATCGAAGGGGAGAAAGGTACTTATTATGTATCAAAAACTTTTAAAAGAAGTTCCAAATTGGAGTGATGCCATGTCCAAACAACACACTGATAATATCGCTAATAGATGCGCATGGTTTAATGATCTTCTTGCTGCAGTTTTTGTTAGTTGTGTTAAAATTTTATCAGCTGTTCGTTTGAGTAAAGATAATAAGAAAATATCACTTAAACTTCCAACGAATGAAGTTTTTATTCAAATGTGTCATAATAAAGTTGCAGAGTCTTTATACAATGACCCATATATTTATCACGATAGTCAAAATGAACATTCGAGGAATGATAAATTATTTGAACGTTTCTCTTTATGTGTAGAAACTGCCGTAAAAGAACTCATACCTGTTCAACAAATATTACAAACTTATATGTCTCAAACACAAGAAGGACAAGATTTGGATTTAAATGAAACTGAAATTGGTGATTCTGAAGATCCGGAAATTCTTGAAGGTTCACACGAAGAAACTACAGAAGAGCCATTTAATTCAGAAACTAATCAAGAATCAATGGGAATGCCTGAAGAAGAACCAATAGGTGGAATACCTGAAGAAGAACCAATGGGAATGCCTGAAGAAGAACCAATGGAAATACCCGAAGAACAACCACAAATTCCACAACAATCATTCGTTGATAATGAATTTAAAACTATAAATACGGGTGCAAGACAACAACAAAATATTCAACAGGAAGACGATGGTGTTTTGTTTCCAGATGCACCTGAATCTCATAGAAAAAAACCTCAATTATATTAAATGGAGTTCGAAGATTATTTAAGAGATCCAGCATGGGCAGGTATAATTGCGGGTTTTATTACAGCAGGATACGTGCATTTCAAAGCAAAACTTAACAACGAAGGTAAACTTCAATTGAGTTCTTATACAAAACCAGCGGCACTTGTTGCAATTTTAGTTTTTTTTATAGTTACAAACGGATTAGGTAAGAAAGAAAGTATATCTACTGAACCATTTTAAAATTCTTTACTTAAAGATAGTAAACACTTACTAGATATAAAAATGGCTTCCGTGACCGCTTTCAATGAAATGATGGGTCAATTTCTTATGGAACTTCATAAAACTTTTCCAGAAGAAAGAGGTTTAAAAAAATGTATGTCAGCTTTTGATTTAATGAAAGAAACGAATCCAAGATTAGTAGTTGATGGATTTATGGCAAATGTTTCTCCTTATGCGGATAAATTATCAGCAAGGGATGAAGATTTTTTTATTAAAGAATCTGAAAAATTTGATTTTTTATCGGATGTCAAACTTTCTAAGCATTGGTCGACGTGTTCAGAAAGTACGAAAGATGCTATATGGCAATATTGTCAAACTTTATACATGTTAGGTACAACTATCAAAACTATACCACCAGATACATTAAAAATGATTGAATCTGTTGCAAAACAATGTGCAGATCAAATGGGTGGTGAAGGTGGTGAAGGTGGTGAATTGGATGAAGCGGCCTTGATGAAAACTATGCAGGGTATGTTGGGTGGTATGTTGGGTGGTGCAAAAAAATAAACTCATGTTATATAAATGACATCTTGGTTCGACGATCCAAAACAACTCATTCGATCAGATAAAATTTTAGAATTTTGGCCATCAACTAAACATACACCAGAAGAACGTATTAATGCCGCATCCCGATTTATAATTTACGCGACTTGTATTATATATCTTATTAAACGTGACGTACGTATATTTGTTATAGGAGGAACCGCATTGGGTGTTCTATACATAATGGAAAAATCAGACATGGTAAAAAATGCCTTAGCTAGACCTACAGATGGACAACTTGGTTCTTCAGGAGCGTGTCAATTACCAACAGAAGATAATCCAATGGGAAATGTACTCATGAGTGATTTCTCAGATAGACCAAATAGACCAAGTGCCTGTTATTATCCAACTGTAAAGACACACGTTAATAATAAAGTAACAAACGGTGTTAAATATGGTCCATCGCGTTCGAGGTCTTCAATGCCAGAATACCAAAGAAATGCGTTTTCTAGACAATTTGTTACAATGCCAGATACAAGTTTAGGTGGTGATCCACATTATGCTTTTATACACGGTAAACAAGGTGAATTAACGTGTAGACAAGACCCTCGGTTATGTAATCCAAATGCGAGAGGTGTTCAACTCGAAGCGTTTGCGGGATTAGATCCAAACGATGATAAGAGAAGTGGTATGCATAGGGGTTCTGGATTGGCAGTTGGACATTCGGCATAATTATTTGTAAAATATACATACACCTGATACTCGATTTTTGTAAACAAAATGTTTACATAATATAAAATGGCGTATCAGCTTCAACCAGGAATGAAAATTGTTACAGATAAAGCGGTTCCACCAGTTTGTGCGACCGAAGAAGTATTTGTATATCCTCAGCCCAGTACTCTTAATTATGGTTCTTCGAGACCAAATACCATGCTTTATGGAACAGCTCCATTCAAGGCAGGTAAGGGAGCACCAGCACAATACATAGAAACGAGTGATTTGCTTAGACCACAATCTACATCTCGATTTAATAAAGTATTAGCTAAAACACACGAAAGACATTTGCATCCATTGCAAAATGTTGAATGTAAAGTTCCACTCAGAACTCGAACATATGAACCTTCGAGTAGTAGAGCCGATGTTCAAAATGGTTTATTTCAGCAAAGATATCTCAATAAAAATGTTAGCAAGAATTAAGAATGGCTGACCCTATATCCATATTAGCTATAGCAGGACTAGTTTATGCAGGTCGTAAATTAAGTAAATCTGACGAAGAAAAATATTCAATTGATGGCAAATCTATAGAAGATGAATCAAGAATTGTATCCGAATCTGATCGTGATATAACAATTGATTCGGCTTATCTTGGTCCAATTTCACCACTTGTTGAACCAAATTATCAAAATAAACAGGAAGTTTCTTCATTTGGAGATGTTTCCCAACAAACTAGATCTTCCGGGGGTGAAGTTTTAGATATGCGAGGTAGAATGATGTATGATGGCGGTGTGATGAATAATCTTTCACCAGTTGAAAAACAACTCGTTGGTCCAGGTCTTGGTGTTGATCCAAGTGTACCAGCAGTTGGTGGACACCAACAACTTTTTAGAGTAAATCCAGAAAATGTTGGTGCATACAGATTAACAACTCTTCCAGGGCGATCTGGTCCAGCCTTTGATGTTAAGGGTGGTAGAAGAGGTGTTTCTGGTGAACTTGGAAATAATAGACCAGAAAAGACGGCGTTTCTCCCAGATCGTCTTCCACCATCAGCGGGACGCGCTCAAGGCATGTCGGGTAGAACACCACGAGGTGAACACGAAAAAACAAAACGTACTACAAATAGATCGGAAACTGGTTTACGAACTGATACACTCGGCACGGCTGCACCAAAGAGATTTACTTCCGCTCTTACTCGCGCGCAAGAACCAACACGTAATAAGAAAGATGGTAATATTGAGGCGTATTCGTATCAAAATGCTCCAGGTCCAAATATTCATAAGTTTGTTCACGGGTATATGACTTCACCAGCAAATAAAATTGGGGAAAAACGAACGTATGGGGATTCACATACAGTTGATGAATTGATGAAATTTGGGTTTAGACCTTCAGAAAGAAGAGGTAAGGTGGGTAGAGCAGCAGGACCAGGTCGAATGAATGTTCGGGCCGATGCTCTAAACCAAGGTGGTATGGTTACATCCGTTCGATCGGATACATCTCGTACAGATGGAAGGATTAATTCAGTAAGTGGTGGATGGACGCAGAATTATAGAAATAATGATTATAATCAATTTAATGCATACAAAGGCATGTCTAATCCAAATGTTTCTAATAATGGTTTGGATATAGCTAAAAATCAATTATCGAATAATCCATTGGCGCATAGTCTTTCGTAAATAATAAATGTAAATAAAAACACTCATTAAAATAATACTACTATATTTTAATGAAGGTCCATACCTTAGACATAGATAGCGGTGAGAGAGATCCAGTTTCTTACCCGGATCCTGCAGACTATGTTGTTACTTTAAAATCGCCTATTTATGACGTCACTAAGATTTCCATGATATCAGCACGTATACATAATAGTCAATTCTTAATTAACGAACGAAATAATACATTTACGATT
>MDTG01353033.1_pt1 | contig 10331 bp, 9 predicted proteins | sample 811421 | NCBI WGS metagenome assembly MDTG01 (sample SAMN05326645, study PRJNA326480) | marine metagenome | isolation source: seawater | place: Pacific Ocean: South East | collected 2011
ATGTGTGTAACCCCATTGGATCTGACTCAGGGTTAAGCACTGCATTAGGTGTTTATTACTCAATGCTAGGATGTCTAGAATTCAAATACGGACAAGAGTCATTAAAAAATAAAAATATATTCATTAAAGGGTATGGCAAGACCGGGTCTAGAATTGCTTTATTATGTAAAAAAGATGGAGCAAATATTGAAATTTCAGACTTAGAACATAAAAAAGATCTAATTGAAAAAGATGGTTATAAATTTTGTAATCAACTTCAAGACTCATCATTTGAAAAAATTGATATTTACTCTCCTTGTGCAGGAGGTGGTGATTTAAATAAAGAGTTTGTGAATATAGCTAATAATAAAATATCAATAATTACTGGATCTGCAAATAATCAACTGGCAAATAAAGAAATTGAAAATGAGTTAAATGATAAAAATGTTTTATATTGCCCTGATTATTGTGCTAATGCTGGCGGTGTAATAATTTTAGGCTCAAGAATTAGTATAAAGGAAAATCTCGAACCAGAAGATAGAATTGTAGATGACCTTTTAAAAAAAATAAAATCACGTACAAAGCTTATCTTAGAAAAATCCGATAGAGACATGGTCTTAGCATCTAAAGTTGCAAACGAAATGGCTTTAGATGGATTGAAATAAATGAATTTTTTTCAAGCTTATATTCATCCATATCAAAAAGAAAGGTTACTATTTTTAGGGTATTGGATTGGATCTCTAATTATCTGGTCTTTTGTAATGAATATAAGTTTAGTAATTGTTATTGTATTTTCCATTATTGGAAATTTGCTAGTTGTCAGACCATTAGCTAAATTATTTTATATACTTAAAAACTTTGTAAACGAAAAGTTTTTCAATAACTTTGATATATTTGAAGCTTATTACGCAGGTTTTGAAACTGGAAGAATAGCTAGAATATTATTAAAATTATCATTTTTTATAATTACTATGATTATTTCAAAAATTTTTATGGAAGCTTATCTATTTTTTTTTAATTAAATTCCAAGTAAAAAACAATAACTCTAGACATAAAAGTTAGTAAACATAAAATTCCAAAAACTATTGATATTAAAATAAAAAAATTTGGTAATAAGAGACACATTACCATGAAAATTATTGTTTCTGTACCTTCAACTAATCCTGATGTGTAATGAAAACTTTTTGGCAATTCTTCAAGAGCATTATTTGTTTCTGAGATTTTTTCTAATTGATTTTGAATTGCTGCTTTTGCTAGAAATGTTGTAGCTGTACCTATATATAAGAAAAGTAAAATCATCGATAAGTTTGTGTAATCACTATTACTTAATCCAAAAGCTAGAACAAATCCGGAGTAAATTGTAAAGTCACTGACAATATCTAAATAGCCACCCAAAGGGGTAGGAGCAGTTAATCTAGCCATGGTTCCATCTAAACCATCACAAAACCTATTTAAGATTAAAAGTATAAGCGCAGCATAATAGAACTGAAAAAAAATTAAAATACACATAAAAAAACCTAATATAAAACCCAATATTGTCATTTGATTAGGTTTTAGAAATTTTAAAAAAAGTTTTGCCATTATTTTTAATGGCTTTTGTGTAAAATTTTGAATTTGGCGATCAAACATCTGTGTTAATGTATTATAAGTATAATGTTACTATAATTTCATGATTCAAGATATCCCTCTTACTATAGCTTTTTTAGCAGGTGTTCTCAGTTTTCTATCACCATGTGTTCTACCCATAGTGCCCGGGTTCATATCATATATTGTCGGTAAATCTTTTGCAGATTTACAAAATTCATCAGCAGTCAACTCACTAAAGTTATTACCTCATATTTTATTATTCACTATAGGTTTTTCTTTGGTTTTCGTAATAATGGGTGCCTCTATTGATTTTTTGAGTGATATATTTTTTGATTTTAAAAAGCAACTAAATTTCATATCGGGAATATTAATTGTTATTTTAGGTCTCTATTTTATTGGAATAATTAAAATACCTTTTCTTGATTTCGAGCGTAAATTCAATCTACATGGTTTTCAAAAAAATAATTTATTCCCATTTGTAATAGGAGTTGCCTTTGCTTTTGGTTGGAGCCCATGCATAGGTCCAATATTAGGATCTGTATTAGCTGTTGCTATTAAGGATAGTGTTAACGGAATTATACTATTATCTTTTTACTCATTTGGCCTAGCAATTCCATTTATAGTTGTTGGATTGATGATGAGTAAAATTTTAATCATGACTAGTGTATTAAGTAAATATATTCGTTATTTCCAATTTATTACTGGTATTATTCTCCTTATAACAGGAATTTTAATTTTTAATGGTTCAATTCAATCATTAGGATTTCAATTAAATTCAATTTTACCATCACTAGAAATGCTATTAATATAGTGAAATTATCAAAAAAATTATTACTTTTATTTTTATTATTATTTATTGTAATTTTATGGACTATATATTTTATAAATAAAGATTTTTTTCAATTTAAAAATTTATTTTTATATATTGATAAAATAGATATTTTTATTAATTCAAATTTATTATTATCAATTAGTTTATTCGTGTTTTTTTACTTTCTTTTGATAGTTTGTAATTTCCCATCTGCTTCAATACTAACTCTGATTGGAGGTTTTTTATTTGGTACCTGGATTGGAGGTTTATCAGTAATTATTGGCGGCACGTTAGGGGCTTATTTAGTTTTCTTAGCCTCTAAGTTCTTTTTTTTAGAGTTTATTAACAAAAAAATTTTAAATAAGTATCCCTACATAAAAAATTATTTTAATAAAAATGATATAGAGCTAATGTTATTAATTCGTTTAATACCAATAACTCCTTTTTTTGTACAAAATTTAATCTTAGCAGGTCTAGGAGCAAAAAATTCTAAATTTCTTGTCACAACATTTATAGGTTTATCACCTTGGGCTTTTATTTATGCTAGTGTGGGTCAAGGACTTGATGAAATATTTTTGAATAATCAAGAGTTCAATTTATCATTTGTAGCAAAACCAGAATATCTAATTCCTATTTTTTTTATTATATCACTAATTATATTAATTATGTTCTTTAAAAAAAAATTTAAGTAATTTTTATCAATTTTTTATCTTGAGATTTAAAGCGACCTAAAAATATTGGTGCTCTCTTATAAAATTTTAAAAAATCTTTTTCAAAATTTTTTTTGTTATCTTTTCGAATAACAATCATTAAAGGCCCATTAGTTTGAGGGTCATATAAAATATTACTTAAAAGATTCTTATTCGAAATTTCTATTTTACTTGAGACAGAATTTAAATTATTTAAAAATCCAGTGCTTTGGTAGTCTTTTAATATTTTAATATTCGAATTTATTAAAATTTTTTCGCTCAAATTAATGTCAGCAGATACCTTAGATGATAAACATATATCAGACAAATGAGATGCTAGTCCAAAACCACTTATATCTGTCATTATCTTTGATTTGTATTTTTGACCAATTTTGGCTGCATTTGAATTACTTTCTTTTAAATAATTTAATAAATTACTCAGATCATCAGAGGAAATAAGATTAGTATTTCTATAATAAGCAGCAAGTAAATAACCTGTTCCAAGAGGCTTTGTTAAATAAATAAGATCATCTTTTTTTGCATAATTTTTACTAATATTATTTAATAATTGACCATTCATATTCACCGTAATACCTGGTTCATTAGACTGATAACTATGACCTGAGGCAATTACAGCTTGATCTTTATCAGACTCGAATTTAATACCCTTCATAAAATATTTTAAAAAATATTCTTCTGGTAAATTTTCAGAAAAAGGCACGCCAATTGAGACACTAAGAGAATTAACTTTGCCACCTGCTGCAAGAATATCGTTTTGAGAGTGAAGATAACTAATCCTCCCAAAATCATATGGATTTAGAGAGTAAAAATATTTTAAGTGGTCGATAGTTTGTAAAAATGTTTTTGAACTTAAATTTATTTTTACCGAGTCTACTAATTCACTATTTTTATTCTCTTCTTTTAAATAATTTAAAAGATTATTTTTTGAGACCTTTGACCCGCACCCTTGACAATACATTTCATGATTAATTGTGTTATTTAGATTTAAAACCTTAGTGCTCATTAATTTTTTCTCTTTAAATTTAAATTTGTTCATAAAATTTTTATCAATTAACACTTTTAGTTTCCAACACCATTTGGCATGAAAAGATAAGAAAAAATAATTTAATAAAGCATAATTTTTATAAGTACCAATTAAATAAAGCCAATTTTTTTGGGGCCTAAAATTAACTAGTGGTTTGCCGGCTAATTTTAAAAAGATATTTTCTTTTAATACCTCTCCTTGTCGTACTGCAATAACCCCAGATTTTGGTCTTCTCATATTTGTGACATTACAAACATCACCTGTGACAAAAATATTTTTGTCATTGGTTGATAAAAGATTTTCATCAACATTAATAAATCCATATTTATCTGATTTTAAATTACTTTTTAATAACCAATCTTCAATAGCTGCACCTGTAGAGAGCAATATAAGATTACTTTCAATTATAGAGTTATTTTTTAGCTTTAAATGTTTTTCTGTTATGATTTTTACTTCACCTAAAATTTCTTTAATGCCTAACTTTTTTGAAAATTTTCTTATATTTTTTTTTGTTTTTATATTTAAATTTTTTTCTTTTAAATTATTTTTTCCTATAATGGTAATTTCAATATTTTTTTCGTACCTTCTAATTAAACTAAAAGCTAATTCGTAAGACGCTATACCACCACCAATTATAGAAATTTTAATTTTATTACTTTTTATTACTTTATCTATTTGATTAAGCTTTTTTACTAAAAAACTTATTGGCTTCACTGGAATACAGTTTTTTTTACTTATTATTTTAATTCCCTTTGTATTTGATATAGAGCCTGTATTAATTGATAATAAATCGTAATTTATATTTGGGAATTTTTTTAACTCTAATTTTTTTTTATCAGTATCAAGTCTTACAACTTTATCATTTATAAAAGTTGCTCCCGCATTGTAGGAGAGTTTTTGTAGATCGATACTGATATCATTTTTATTAAAATCTCTATGAATATAACCTGGTGTCATACCTGAATATGTCGCATCAATATGCTCACTAATCAAAATAGTATGAAGTCCCCTAACTTTAATCATGCATAATTCTTTCAAAACTTGAACGTTAGCATGACCACCCCCAACCAATACTAATTGTTTGGTAAAAGTATCTTCAAACAATTAGATTATTAAACCTATAAAATGCGACAAACTAAGAAAAATAGTCAGAATTATTGTATTTATCAATTTTTGCATACAGGAATAATCATTCAATTTAGTAAAAATTTCAATAATTTTAATAAATTATTGTAACTTTACTTGAAAATCTAAATAAATTTACCATTTACTTAATTATGTTAGCACTCTATAAATTTGAGTGCTAAAACTAAAATTTAGATATAAGAGGTATAAAAATGAATTTAAAACCCTTACACGATAGAGTCTTGGTCGAAAGAGTAGAGCAAGAGGACCGTACAAAAGGTGGTATCATTATTCCTGATACTGCACAGGAGAAACCTATGGAAGGAAAAGTAATATCCGTAGGTGGAGGTGCTAGAAATGAAAATGGACAAGTAGTTTCCTTAGATGTTAAAAAAGGTGATCGAATATTGTTTGGAAAATGGTCCGGCACTGAAGTTAAAATTGATGGTAAAGAACTTCTAATCATGAAGGAGTCAGACATCATGGGAATTATTGAAAAATAAACGAGAGGAACTAAACAAATGTCAGCAAAATTAATTCAATTTGGCACTGATGCTAGAGCCAAAATGCTTAAAGGAATAAATATTCTAGCAGATGCAGTCAAAGTAACTTTAGGACCAAAAGGTAGAAATGTCGTAATAGATAAATCTTTTGGTTCACCAAGAACAACAAAGGACGGTGTTACAGTTGCAAAGGAAATTGAGCTAGCCGATAAATTCGAAAATATGGGTGCTCAAATGATTAAAGAGGTAGCTAACAAAACAAATGACTCAGCTGGTGATGGAACCACAACATCTACAGTTTTATGCCAAGCCCTTGCTACCGAAGGAATGAAAGCTGTTGCTGCTGGATTAAACCCTATGGACCTAAAAAGAGGAATGGATGCTGCAACTGATGCAATTATCTCTGAGTTACAAAAAAACTCAAAGATAGTTAAGTCAGATAAAGAGGTCCAACAGGTTGGTACTATTGCTTCAAATGGAGACGCTGAGGTTGGTGGAATGATTTCTGAGGCAATGCAAAAAGTAGGAAAAGAAGGAGTGATTACCGTCGAAGAAGCTAAAAGTTTAGACACAGAATTAGATGTTGTTGAGGGTATGATGTTTGATAGAGGTTATTTAAGCCCATATTTTGTTACTAATGCAGATAAAATGAAAGCAGAGATGGAGGATTGCTTAATTCTTTTACATGAAAAAAAACTAGCTAGCCTTCAGCCAATGCTACCACTATTAGAGTCAGTTGTTCAGTCAACAAAGCCTCTTCTAATTATTTCCGAAGACGTCGAAGGAGAAGCTTTGGCTACTTTAGTTGTAAATAAATTGAGAGGTGGATTGAAAATAGCAGCTGTTAAAGCCCCAGGTTTTGGTGATAGAAGAAAAGCTATGCTTGAAGATATTGCTATATTAACTGGAGGTCAGGTTATCAGTGAAGATCTGGGTATAAAACTAGAATCCGTTACAATGGACATGCTGGGTAAGGCCAAAAGAGTTGTTGTCGATAAAGAAAACTCAACAATCGTTGGTGGAGCTGGTAAGAAAAAAGATATCGAAGCTAGATGTGATCAAATTAGAAAACAAATTGACGAAACAACATCAGATTACGATAAAGAAAAACTTCAAGAAAGACTTGCTAAGCTCGCTGGTGGTGTCGCAGTAATAAAAGTTGGTGGCGCTTCGGAGGTTGAAGTTAAAGAAAAAAAAGATCGCGTTGAAGATGCAATGCACGCAACTAGAGCAGCAGTAGAAGAGGGAATATTGCCTGGTGGTGGAACAGCCCTTCTTTATGCCACGAGTGTTCTAAAAAACTTAAAAGTTGAAAACGATGACCAAAGATATGGTATTGACATCGTTAGAAAAGCACTGTCGGCTCCTCTAAAACAAATTGCCCAGAACTCAGGATTTGATGGCGCTGTTATAGCTGGCAAAATCATAGAGAGTAAAGATAACTCTCATGGTTTTGATGCTCAATCTGGTAAATTTTGTGACTTAGTCAAGGCAGGTATCGTTGATCCAACTAAAGTGGTAAGGACCGCTCTTATTGATGCTGTTTCTGTTGCTGCTCTTTTGACAACTACAGAGGCAATGATTACAGATAAGCCTGAAGAAAAATCATCTGCACCTGCAATGCCTGATATGGGTGGAATGGGTGGTATGGGCGGTGGAATGCCCGGGATGATGTAAATCTAATAGACATAAGTTTTAAAAAAAGCCGCTTTATGCGGCTTTTTTTTTAAACTAGTATATTGTTGTTTTATGAATTTTACCGAAAATTTATACTCTCAAATTCTAAGAGTCTTCAATGATGGAGTGTTTGGCATTAGCCTTACAGACTTGGCTATTATTGCTATTGCCATTATCATTTCTTTACTAGTTAGGTCAATAGTAGCAAAAATACTAGTTAACAAGGTAAAGACTATTGTTTCTAAAACGGGTAATAAAATTGATGATAAGTTATTTGATGCTTTAGTTCCTCCATTTAGACTTTTACCAATTGTAATTGTTTTTCTTGCTATAACTTTGTACTTCGATATTGAGTCAACACTTGGTTTATATTTCCAAAAAATTAATAATACACTTTCAACAATCTTTGTTTTTTGGCTGATACATCAGGCATTAATTCCATTTTCAAATTTATTTAATAAACTAGAAAAAATTCTTACTAAAGGATTAGTTCTTTGGATACTAAAGTCTTTAAAATATCTAATAATTTTCTTGGGTGTAGTAGCAGTTCTTGAGGTATGGGGTATAAAAATCGGACCTGTTATTGCAGGTTTAGGGTTATTTGGAGTTGCTGTAGCTTTGGGTGCCCAAGACCTTTTCAAAAATTTAATTTCAGGAATAATGATCTTACTTGAAAAAAGATTCCAATTGGGAGATGTCATAAGTGTTCCTGGACATACTGAAGGAACAGTTGAACACATTGGTTTTAGATCGACACTAATTAGAAAATTTGATTCAACGCCAATAACTATACCAAACTATATATTTGCTGAAGCGCCAATCTTAAACTTTACTAATAGAAAATTTAGAAGAATAAATTGGACAATTGGTCTTGAATATAATTCTACTTTAGGTCAATTAAAAAAACTTACAGATCATATATCATCTTTCATATCTGAAAATGATAATTTTACGGTTAATGAAAATTATAAGTCTTTCGTGAGAATTGAAAAGTTCAACGATAGCTCCATAGATATATTAGTTCTTTGCTTCACGTCCACCAAAGACTGGGATAAATATTTAGAAATAAAAGAGGAGCTGGCTATTAAAATTAAAGATAGCGTTGAAAAGTTAGGTTTAAGTTTTGCATTCCCAAGTCAATCGATCTATATTGAAAAAAATTAAATATTTATTTTTTTAATAATTTGTTTTTAAAAAAGTAATATAAAAAAAACATTAATATAAATACGGCTATTGAACCTTCAGCACTAAAAAGTTTATAAACAAAATACCCAACAAGACTAAAAGTTATGTTCGTTATTGTTAAGATTAAAACAATTAATTTTTTACTTAAATGCATATTCAAGACATGATGAATATGGTTTTCATCTGGTAAATGAGGAGATTTTGAGTTTTTTAATCTATAGATAATTAAGTGGAGAAAATCAAAGTATATTATTGGCACTAACCATATTATAAGGGCCGGTTCGATTGATCTAAATGTTGTACCAGCACTGTCGATCATTAATCCAGCATAAATAAATCCTAAAAGATTACTTCCACTATCACCTAAGAAACTTTTATTAGGAGGAATTATACCAAAGTTAAAAAAAAGAAACGTTAGTAAAAATAAAAAAATAGTAATAAGAAAATATGAATTAGAATAATTATTTGAAAATAAAAAAAAGAAAAAGATACTCATCAATATAATACTGGATAAATTTCCATCTATGCCATCAAAAAAATTGAAAGCATTTATGGTAATGATTATACAAAACATACTAAATAAAATTGAAAAGGATCCGAAGCTAATTATCTTATCTATACTTTGAAAATAACCAATATCTGTAACTTTAATTCCATAATAAAATAAAATTACACATGAAATACATTGAAGCAAAATTCTATTAAAAATTGTAATCTTACCCAAATCATCAAGTAACCCAGCAAAAAAAACTATTGTAGAAATAATTATTAGAAAATTAAGTCTGGTACTGTAATCAAACAAAAATACTGAGATATATAAGGTAAGTAGTAGAGAAGCTCCACCTGAAAAAGGTACTGGAATTGAGTGCTTTTTTCTTACATTTGGTACATCTAATAAATTTAGTTTTTTGAAAATTTTAATGAAAAAAAAATGTGTAAACATTATCAAAAATAAAAAAACAAAAATCTTCTTAAAATCTATGTCTAATAAAAAATTTTCGAAATATATCATTTATAAAAATTTACTTTAAAGCAATTTTATGATTTTTTTCAATATATGTATAAAATAAATATAAAGAAATCGGTAAATAATAAATTACATTTATCCAATTACTAAAAAAACTACCTGTTGGCGCAAAAATAAACAAATTAATAAATATAGCCAATAATGCAAAGACTTTATATTTCTCAATATTTGTTTTACGAAAAACTGAATTAAAACAAAATTTACTTAATTTGAATAATGTAAATAAGAACACATAAAATGGTAAAATAAAGCCAAGTATTCCAGTTTCGGCAAGCAACTGAATGTATGTATTATGAGGATGAGTTGAGCAGCTTCTTTCAGAGTAGTAATTAGGTTTCGAACACTGTTCTCTAAAAGATTTTGGTCCATGACCCAATATCGGCTTATCTTTAAACATTTTAATGGCAGATATATAATGCTGTGTATGAACGTCAGAAAATACTGTTATTTGATTATCAGAAAAATTTAAAGCATTTTTCGAAAGTAAAATAAATCTTTCGTAATATTGTTTTTCATAAATAAAAGAGGTACAAATTGAAATTAAAATTATTCCAATAATAAAGAATTTAGTTTTAAAATTCTTTTCTATAAAAAATATATAAAAAAGAAAAGTTATTATTGCATAAATAAAAGCTGCTCTTTCGCCAGTAAAAATACATATAACAACAGTTATAAATATAAATAGATATTTAACTAATTCAAA